>Ga0233414_10000181_pt1 | contig 27488 bp, 19 predicted proteins | sample Na_anoxic_10_MG_FD_189020 | JGI IMG/M metagenome (GOLD analysis project Ga0233414, IMG submission 189020) | Seawater microbial communities from Saanich Inlet, British Columbia, Canada - Na_anoxic_10_MG | ecosystem: Environmental > Aquatic > Marine > Inlet | place: Canada: British Columbia... | reverse complement strand
CTTTAAATGGTTCGATTCTATGTTTTGAGGATCTCTTTCTATAGCGATATTTCTAATCTCCATGAAAAAATCTTCACCTTTAAAAAGCGGTGTCTGTTTTTTAACTCTCCAATGAATACCTTCTTTTTTAGTTGTAGGATCGTCAGCAAAAATAGTTTCAGTAGGATCTCTAGGAATAACATAATCGACAGGAGCAGCCGCCATTTGAGCGGGGAAAAGAACATAAGAATCTTCAGACTCTTGACTAGAAGCAAATGGACCAGTTGTTTGCTCCTCTGTAGCTCTTCCTGCGACTGTAGCACTCCCAGCGGTAGGCTGTGTACTATTCTTAGTTACAACCCCATCATTTTCAGTAGGACGAGGAAGAAGAACGTATTTCCATCTAGCTGCGCTTTGATCAGATGGGCATGGACCATCGCATAAATAATTATGCTCATTTGGAACGTTTTTATTATCAACAGGACTAGGGACTGCGACCCATGTTTGATGACCAACATAAGTAGGAGGAGTCTGTTTAGCAAAAAGCGAATCCATATATTGCTCTAATCTTTCCGTCTTACCTATTGTATCAACAGTACTTTGGAAGGGATTATTAAATGCATTCCAAATAACATCTACATCTAACTCCCCTCCATCCTGCACCAAAGATTCAGAAACATCTATAACATCTTTACTCCTAACAGGAAACGCCAAAAATGTAGATCTCCAATTAAATCTAGGTTTCAAGAACATCCCATCAAGACCGGGAACAAAAGCAAAGTTTTTAGCAACATCCTCCGAAATAGATACAGTGGTATTACTGTTAAATACTAGACCATAATTAGCATGCTGCCCTTTTAAAACGGGACAATATCTGTTAATAATACATTTAAGTTTAACTCTACCAGAGTTATAATTCTTATTATCTTCTTGATCCCCATCTCCATTTATAAAAGTCTGTATTTTATTCTGGTCTATTTGATAGACATCATTGGTGATAAGATCGTCACCAAGCTTAGATTTACTCTGACCAGCCATTATGTCGCTTTGAGAAGAAGACTCCCTCATTCACAAGGAGTAAAAATTCTCATCCTTTCTATTAAAACTGTTTTTCTTGCTGAAATTCTTTTACACTCCTTCTTCACGTTTACCGAAAAAGTGTTTATGTTATCATCTAAACTGAATAAAACGAAGAATCCTGTAGACCTTTTTCCTTTTACGAAACCAGCACCTTTTATTGTTTCAACTAAATCAAATTTTCTTAATCCAAACAGTTTACCTGTAGGCATTTTCTTTTCACTGCGTTTACCTTTAGTTTGTTGATAGTCGCCTGAAGATACATGTTTCTTTAAGTAAATATTATCATTATTTAACTCTACCTGTTTGTCTTCACAACAAATAGCTATTGCATCATTAATGTGACTTTTAGGTAAACCTAATATCTTTTCTCTTTTATATTTTGTTTCGTAACCAAAAGTTTCTTCAAAGCCTATCCATTGCTTCTCTAGTTGTGACTTAACTATTCCTATCTCAGTAGCATGCTTAGTTTTAGAGCGTTTTCCTTTTATATTTAACTTAATCTTACCAGCATGATAATCATCATGGCACTTAACACATAAAGTTATTAAATTATCAGTAGAATCTGTTCCTATAAGTCTGGAAATAATATGATGAACTACAAGTTTCTTATCTTTTGTTTTTCCTTTACAATGTTGACACGAATAACCATCTCTGTCTATAACATAAGCTTTTACGTTATAAAAACCTTTCTGATTGCCTTCCTGATAGTCAGTTCCTTTTACATTAGGATTTGTTATCTTGTGAATATCAAACTTAACTGTTTCTACTATCCATCTAGTTACAGGTAAAATAGATTCAACAAACTTCTTCTCTCTCAGGTGAGAATTAATTTTACTTCTAATACTTGGAGCTAATCTTCCAGATTTTCTCATTGAAGACCTGTTTTGCCATCTCATTTTCCTGTATCTAAGTTTTCTACCTCTTCTTGTTCTACGATACATAAGTCTTTGTTTCATTTTCTTAGAAACGTCAATTCTCATTTGCACCTCTGACTGGTACAACACTTTTCTATTACTAATAACAGCACAACCAATAAACTTAGAACCAGTATCCATCCCAGCAACAATTTCTTGAGTTTCTTCTTCACAGTCCCACAAAAGTTTAATAGTAAAAGGAGTTTTTCTTACTACTTTTGCTTTTTTGTCACGTAAAAGTTTACGAGCTTTTGCTTCTGTACACGGCATTAAGGGATTACCATTTTTAGAAATTACATACACCATGTCTATAAGACCTCCTGTATGTTAGAGTAATGCGTATCTGTAATTTTGGAGAAATCGCAGATTTCGGCTTCACCTCGACCTGATAATAAAAGGTTTAACGTTACAAACACTGTTCCTACCTCACAGAACTGTTTAATCTGCAACCAAAGAGGAAAGTACTGGTGCGTCATACTTTCGTTTCTAATTTCTTTCTTATCGTTTACTAACAACTTTTAATCTCCTGTTAGTGGTCTGGTCAACTTAACCTCTTATGAGATTCTCGCTAAAGTTTCCTTTAGGAAGGGATAGTTGACTAATTATCCTCTCAAACCCATTAAATTTCTCTACCAAAATCCCTATCATCTTCGACTTCTAAGACCTCATCTTCTATAACTACACTAAATTCAGGCAACGACAATGAAATTCCCCAAATATCTGCTTGGGAATCAAAATAAAGCACTCTTAATAATCCTTTTCTAGTAAAATAAGCTCCAGGCTTTATTCCACTTAATACTCCATCTCCAGCATCATTATCCTCTACTCTTTGACTAGTATCATAATAATCGTCATCAATAGAAGATATAGGAGTACTTCCCGCAATAAACACAGGTTTATTGGGCGAAGTTTTTGTCAAATTAAACGTATTGCCTATAGCTAACTTCTGTTTTTCTGTCAAACTTCCTCTATTTTCTTCAGTATAGAAGTCTATCATTCGGTCTACAATCCTTCTGACAAACATATCTCCTTGGTAAGAGAATACGACAACGACATCCCCAGTTAACTCATTACTGATAACCTCTATCGGTCCTAAATCTATCTGAGTCTCGTTCTCTCTAAAACATAGTTTCTTTAAATCTTCTGCGTCTGGGATAACTGTATTAACTTTTCCTTGAGAACTTTCTTCGCAACATCCAGTATTACTAAATGCGCTGACTGAAGACGGAACGCCTACACAATTTACTACGCTAGTCCATTTAGAAGCAGAAAAACACAAAAATGCATTCATCAAGAACCACCTTCTAAAAACATCCCCACTATAATCTCGTTCTGTATATGTCTCATCTCCAACAGATGTTTCATCCTGTTTTTTGTGAAAATTGATATCGCTCATATCCGTAACCCAATTATAATAATCATGAGACGAACTAATAAACATCGTACTGTCAGCCCTTTGAATAACTGTCTGTTTAGAACTCTCTAAACCACTACTAAATGTATCATTAACCCCTACAAGCCTTAAAACTCCTTTCAAATCATAATATGCCGCAAAACGGACATTTCTAAGATCAAGACTCAAATCTCTATTCCCCAACAAAAATCTAGCAGTACCTGTTTCGGTAGTACCTATATCTTCTGGTAAAACAGCCGTTCCTTTCTTCATCTCATCTTCATAATAACTCCATCCTCTATTCAACCCTGCATATCCGCTCTTAGCCCAACCCCAACCTCCTACCGCATCTCGAAGATTAAAAGCGTCAGAACAATACGAAACCGATTCTTCATCTACCTCATCTGGTACATTTCCTTCAATAATTATTGATGGGATATTTCTAAGAGCTATCCCTGATTTTGAGAAATTAGAAAGGGCGTTATCTAAACCCGAAATATTTTCTGGTGGCTCATATGGGATAAAAGCCTCAGAAGCATTAAATAAAGACATAGGAATATGCTTTACAGCTAACAAATCTCCACTACTAGAATAAGACTCATATAGATAGAATAAACTAACCATGTCTTTTTCCCTATTATAGACAACAAAAGGAGATCTAGCCGATTCTCTTTGTAACAGTTTTATTAAACCATCAAACAAGAACCAAGTATATCCACTGTCTACTGACATAGCTGCTGATATATTTCTCCTAGCATCAGGGTAGAAAACAAAAATACGTCCCTTAGAATCGACTACAGGGACTCCATACGCCAATCTAAAGGCAGTAGGTCGAGTAGAATCTGTTAACTGTTGCTCCGCATAAGGAGCGAAAGGCCAGAAACTACTTGATTCAACATTCTTCTCCGTATTCAGCTTAATAGAAGAATCAGCCCACTTATTACATACTAACTTAATATCGTTAATGCTAATCGTATTTCCAGATATACTCATATCTCCAAAAGCATTAGAATTATAAACTTTATATTTATAAAAATCATCTTCAGACAAACTTTGTGCTACAGCCGAATCTATCTGTATGTTATTTAAAGATTTTGAAATAATAGCTATTTTGCCAAACTCAGCAAAACCAGCATCAATTCTAATCTTGCCATTATGTCCTTTCAAATCTATAACATCAACAATAGTAAGAATCCTATTCTTCCCTTGTCCTAAAGTACAAAGAGTTATTACCGTCGATTCGCTCTCATCTTTTAAAGTATAATTAAGATCCAAATACCTCATATAAAGCCATGGATGGTCGGGACAAGTAGAACTGCTTGATTTCAAAAGGAATTGCAACATACCTGATTTCTTGCCAAAAATAACTTTAACGTCTATGTATGGGATAACGCTTTCTTCTTTTCCTTGATTCTTTCCACCGTCTACAGCAATAACTCTTCCTCTTTTATATGCAAACTTCTCGCCCAATACATGATCGACTCTAATAGCATCTAGATCAGAAAGATCCTCGTCTTCCTCTCCAGACCCTCCAGATCCATCTGATCCAATATCATCAGGGTCTAAAAAGGATGCCGTTTCATCATCTTCGGAATCTGGGCATGCAGATGCTATAATAGCTCCTTCAAACTGTACAGTCCAATAATCAAGAGGAACGGTTTCAACTTCAGTTTCGTGATCTTCCCATTCGTCATCTATCATTTTATTCCATATATTCAAAGCCTCAGTTCTAGTGACTCCAAAAGTCTTCCAAGAAGGATATGCTTTGTCTTTTACTTCGTGGAATCTAACAGTGTTGTATATGAAGTCTGTAGAAGTTATTATTTCAATATCAGAATACGGCCACGTAGCTACATAGATTCCAGCCCCATCGATAGTATATGGAGGAGATGGAGATAATACTTCAACATTAAGATTTTCAAGTGCTCTTTCTGTATCTATATTACAGCATTCCAAAACATTTGGTTCTCCAGGATTGTCAGAATCATCGTATTGAAAATCGTCATGAGTAGTACCAAAATCTCTTTGTATCCCAAAAGTCTCTACATAAATACGGATATTAGCAGAACGAGGGAGAAATATAGTATTACTTACAGTTGTTAATTTAACACCTGTAAAATTATCTTGTATCGTATTACCTATTATGAGAGGCTTGACTCCAGCTAGTGTCATAGTCAAAGTGTGAGAACCGCCAGCAGCTACATACATGCTTCCGCTGAGATGATTGATATCCCCATTATCCCCTATCGAAATATATTTTCTAGATCCGCTACACGGAGGAGCAGCCCTGTAATAAAGCTCAGAATCTTCTCCCGTAGTTTCAATGGAATAATTTCCAGGAGGGATATCGCTACCGCTAAAGAAACTATTACCTCCAGAGATGGTATCACTCCATGTCGTAAGAGAGACTCCAAATGTAGTGATCCAATCTTTTGCTGATAACATACTACTTTTCAAAGAATTCTCTATAACAGAATCAATAGTTTTAACATATGCATTTCTAAAATATCCAGACAAATATGTCTGATAACTCTGGAAATCATATCTGTCAGGAGCCGCTTCAATAGCTTTCTTTATTCTCTCCTCTTTTTCTTTTTTTGTCTCTCCCGCAGATGGAACCTTATCGTCAGGTCTACCAGCCGCATTGTATGGAGAATTTCTAAGTATTGCACTCGTTCCACTTGGAACAAAATAAGAATTAGACAAATCAAAAGATACCGCTTCAATCACCGCTTCCTCTTCTTCTGCCTCTATGAGAGCGGCTTCTACTTCTGGGTCAAATCCAGCTTCTATTATTTCTTCTATTCTCTCTTGACTTTTTTGCGATAAATCATCTATAATATCTAGACCAGGAATGCCAATAGGTTTATCTCCAAATTTTAACAATCCTATAGCTAAAGCAAAAGACCTAATATAAGGAAGTTTAAAATGATCTTTCTTTATCATATTAACATGTTCGCTAACATCGAACAGCATACCGCTAGTAAACACTTCTGAGAAGTGATCTTTTTCTTTTTCTTGGAGACCTGTAGGAATAGACTCCTTGACTGCGACATTAAGCTTATTTTCCAACTTCTTGACCTTAGTTAGCCCTTGAGATTCAAGGTATGTAGTAAACCACCTTTTAGCTCGTTCATCCATTTTGTCTCTAGCAAGAATAATCTCCGATGTAAAAGTTCCGTCAAAATGAAGGGTTAGTTTAATAATCCCACGCTTGTCTGCTGCCCAACAAAGCGGTTCGCTCTTAGCCTCTTGACCAGGAACATAATTGTCACTGCTAGAACTTCCACTTGCCGTTAATCTCTTCTGTAATAAAGGTTCATCTCCAGTAAACTGCTTTAGCCATCTTCTGTGTATTAATTTGGCATTAGTCAATAATTCAGACATCCTCCACTGTTCTTCATATTTATCTTCGTCACTATCATTCTCTTTTTTCATTTTATGGCATCCAATAACAGAATTAAATGCTTCTGTAATAGATTTAGGTCTCAAACAATTATACAAATCGAACCCTTCATCATTACTGTCCAAAGAGTCCCAATCATAAAATTTATACATCCTAAGTCTATCATTACTGATTCTTGTGTGAAGTTGAACAATTTGTCTAAAATGACGATTTCTGACAATCCTACCTGTGATATAAATAGTATCGCCCGCACTTAAAGCTCTATTCACAAGTATTTTAGTAGAAGTTAGGTCATTAGCTCCTTTGAATTCATTAATTGGAGCAAGCCTTTTCTCGGTAGATGTTTCACTAAGAGGAATCATATTTCCTTTTAATAGCGTATCTTCTTCCTCTCTTAAAAGACGCTGTACAGCGTCTGAATCCTCACTAAAATAATAAAATAAGAATTTACTTACACCATTGGCTCTTCTATTGTTTCCTTTGTCGTCTTTGTCTACGTTTGGATATCCTGCACTATATTCTTGGAATTCTGTTGTTTTAGAAATATTTTTATAAATATTGACTCTATCGTCTTTTCCTTTTGCCGGTTTTGGAGTTAACCCCACAAAAGTAATGTCAGCGACATAAGCATCAACTAAATCAACTATAAAACCATCTTCATTATCACCCTCTCCTTTAACTTTTTCTGCTTGTTTTACTAACGTAAATGGGAAATCTTTCATCTCCTCTTCTTCAGAGAATATAAATGACATGGTATTATGTGTAACTAAAGGAGGAGTGAATAAATTATAAGCAGCAGATCCTTTGTGGTAATGGGATGTATAGCTCTTGTTTATCTCATCTATATAAGTTCCTTTTTCGTCTTCGTAAACGTCTCTTTCATTTGAATAGTAATAGGCATAGTTTTTCTGATCCTCGAATAAAGCATTATGGTCTCTGTCTCTATTGTTTAACGAGGTAGAGAGTTTTGCTGTTGTAAGCCCTTCTATTTTTTCTATCGCAGGATACAATTCACACGTGCCACTATGTCCACTTGATATAATCTTTTCTGTATTATTTATAAATTTATATCCCCAACAAGCCTCTTGTAAGTATTCCAGACTATCACCAAAATCATATTCTTTTGTCTTCATACCCTCTTTAACGAGATTATCTTCAAATTCTATTTTTTTCGTTAACGGAAGAGACTCATTATTATATGCCTCAACACCTCTAAATAACAACATTTTTAAATTATTTGGAGCTTCTATATAAACGAATAAATCCAAAACCCATTCTGTATCAACAGTTCCACTGGAACTGCTTGAAGAATCGCTAGAACTACTGGAACTGCTTGAAGAATCGCTAGAACTACTGGAACTGCTTGAAGAATCGCTAGAACTACTGGAACTGCTTGAAGATCTACTAGAACTACTGGAACTGCTTGAAGATCTACTAGACTCGCTTGAACTACTTGAACTACTTGAACTATTTGAAGAACTGCTACTACTGGATCTACTTGAAGAACTACTCGAAGACATACTAGAACTGCTTGAAGATATACTTGACTCGCTAGAACTGCTTGAAGATCTACTAGAACTACTGGAACTACTTGAAGATATACTTGACTCGCTTGAACTACTTGAAGATATACTTGACTCGCTTGAACTACTTGAAGATATACTTGACTCGCTTGAACTACTACTACTAGATTCGTCTTCACAACATGGGACTATTTTTACCCAACCACCATAATAACCTACTGGTAGTCCTCCGTAAAGATCACCACAGTCTGATTGGGAACTAAATCGGTTAGATTTAATGTGAGAACCACAACATTGTGCTACCAAATTATTAGGGTCTGCCATTGTAGCATAAACAGCTTCCAATCCCCGATATATCTCTACTTCCATTACTGTAAATCCAGGAACAGCACTCCCTGAAAACTCAATAAGCGTTTGCCATTGATTCCCATCAATATCTATAAACGAATCATAGTAACTATTTGGGTCTCCTTCGACCTGTACAGCACATCTTGTGCCATATTTTATATCAGCTTCTTCTTCGGTATCACAATCAAAAACTATAGCTTCTGTTCCAGGGAATGTAACATACAGACTATCAGGGGTAACATCATTGCAAGCTTCGACCTGAACTCCTGGACAAGGACACAAATTACTACTAGATGAACTACTTGATTCACCACCAGACGATGAACTACTGGAATTACTACTAGATGATGAGCTAGAAGAAGTGCTGCTAGAAGAGCTAGATGATTCACTACTAGATGAGCTTGTACTAGATGAACTAGACGATGAAACAGATGAACTAGATGAGCTAGACAAACCAGCACTAGATGAAGAACTGGATCTAGATGAACTAGACGATCTACTACTAGATGAACTTGACGATCTACTACTAGATGAACTTGAAATGCTACTAGATGAAATAGATGAAATAGAACTAGATGAGCTAGATGTTCCTGTATAGGTTATTTCTACATAAAATTGACTAAGTTCCCAAGAGATAGCACTTTCTTTGCCAACAGATATAGCCTGGACCTGCCACGTAAGACTGTCGAGTATAGTTGGCGTCCAAGCAGCCCCGCTGGGAGAAACAGCTAAAGAACCAGAACTTGTAAGACCAAACGCCGCATTTACCCTATCGGTTACATGAACAGTCCCATCACTAATGCCTGCTCTTACAGTTTCACCACCAGGTTCTCTTCCTCTAAAATGATATTGTACGTCTGTAATAGTGTCAGAGTCAGTAACAATCGTATTAGTCATTGATCCGCCAGAACACTCCTCGTTCTTTGTTGTAGAGCTACACCAATCATCATCAGGACTCGCAGCGTCCCAAGCGTCATCTATAGTTGCCCAGTTGGTGCCTCCAGCAGATGGAGTCCACTCATTAGTCCCTCCGTCTCCAACAGGATATAAATAATCTTTAGCCATCTATGATCCTAAATGTACAGTTAGGACATGTTTTTAAATGATCGTAAAAAGGTGGACAATGACCTTCTTCGTTAGGATCTGGAAACTCTTGGCACTCAGACAAAAACCACTTATATTGAGCTTTAAATTCTTGAGACAATTCTTGATTAACCATAAATGAACATGAAAACGTTCCGTCAGATTCTTTAATTACAAAATCACAATATAATATACCATCAATTATATTATTTTTTTTCAAAACGAGACGTTTACCAACCGCACCACCCACCAATATCCCATCAGGTTGATATTTTTTTTCGGCTCTACAACACTCCCCACACTTCGAACAATACCCTAACCTTTTATGTTGAAAAATATTATCTCCAACACAATCTTCTTTAATAAACCTAGCAGACGAAATAGACAAAGGTTCACGAGCGAAATTATTTGTAGTATCTTCATCTCCTGTAATAAATTCTATGAAATTTTTCCTATTAGAAAAAATATAAGGATTCTCTATAACAGTATGAAAAACAAAACTAAAAGAATCATCATTCAACCCACTAGAAAGCAATATATCTTCTCCAAGGAAAGGATTTCCTGGGACAGCAGCAAAAGAAAACGTAGTCTCAGAAGTTAAATCACTACAAGAACAATCATCTCTTCCTCTATTATAGGTTATTTTGTCTCCATCATCACAATCTATAGCTAAAACGTCCGAGCCAGTACTTAACCTTCTTCTTTTAATTAACTGTATAACAAATTTAGATTCTTCAGTTGCGTCTTTAGGCTCTTCGTCTGAATTTTCTTCCTCCCAATCATGAGTAACTGTTCCATTCTCATCTATATGTTCACGAGTTTTAGTCACCTCTCCGTTATTGACCGAAGAAGTTTCCCTATATGTCTCCTGCCCAGTACTATTCCCATTTTTATCTCTTAGAGTTCTTACCCAATCAGTTACAGTAGCTCCACTCCCATTTTGATTAGGATTATATCTATATTCCCTTATTTCCCAATCGCCTTCTGTGTGACTTCTTCCTGAAACTAAATCACCTGCCTTAAACTCTTGCCCTAGCTCCTCTCCGTCTAAAGTGATCTCTGTACTGCCATCTCCGATAGAGTCTCTCTGTGGGGGCTTTGCGACCCCTTCACCGACTTTAGGAACGCCTCCCTTGATGTTTATAATAGATATTTTTAACTTTGGACAATTAGCCGAACCATCGTTTCCAAAAAATACCTGAGATAAAGGTTGTCTGATCCCCCAATCAAAAGCTTGTGTACTATCAGTGTCATCGTCAGGGTCTCCATTTCTTGAAATATACTCAAAATCGTTTATATAAGAAACAAAAATACCATCTATAGTATTATCTCCCGTTTCTATTTCTGTATCTTTCATCGGACTATTCCTCAGATCCCCAGAACCCGCCTTTATAGATTCTACAGAAGCGTCTATAAGAGATTGAGTATTATCAGAAATATCTATATAACTACTTGATCCACTTACCGTATCATCAACTAATGTTGCAATGTCATCTGAAACATAAGCTACTCCATTCCTAACATAATCAACAGATTCGACAGCAGGAGTATCTGCCTTTATGTCCTCTGTCTCATTTAATATGGCTTCAGATTCAGAAAGAGTATCCAAGTATCTGCCAATATCTGCCTTAGAGGAATTTAAAGTATCCTCCATAGCAGTGTGAATATCCGCTATATTCTGATCCCATTCTTTTTGAGTCATGTGGTCTGGTTTTGTAGAATTATCAACATCATTCAGATATGAGTCTACAGCAGCTTGAAGATCTTCTCCTAAAACTTCATTTGCAAGATCTCTAGAATCATTGGCGGTTTCATCCCAATTTATATATGAATCAAAACTTGTCTCTATATTATCTAATTTGAACCACCATCTTATGTTGTTTGGTTGCTCTTCATAAATTTCAGAATAAGATGTGAGAATAGGAGAATTAGAAGGTCTTTCGCTCCAATCATGTTCACTACCATCTACATTTTTTCCCACCTTAGTTTTATCCTCCCCTTTTAATTCCCCTCCTTCTTCTCTGGTCTGATGAGTGTAAGTGTCTCCGTCATATCCCCAGGTTTTTACATTAAAAGTAGTCCCGCCATCAATAAACGTATCATATACTGTATAGGTAATAGGTTTATTATCGCTATCTCTACCTGTATAGGTAGTTCCTAACCTTTTAGTGATAGATCCGCTTCCACTTATAATCTCATTGACTCGGGTATCTTTTGTAAGGTCAACATTAGTAGGAACATCAGCGGGCCAAGTACTATCGGTCGGAGATGATCCAGATGGTGGACTTCCTTCTAATCGTCTTCTATATGGTAGCGTATCATTATGAAAAACTACTGGAGTAATAGAAAAAGAATAACGTATACCCTTTACATTAGCGGTTAAAGGTATAACTCCCCAAGGCTCTAACAATCCCTTTTTATACGCATTTCCCTCGTCTTCTAAGCAGCTTCTCTTAGCTGCATGGATAGCTGGGTGTAAAATAGAATTTGTTTTAATATCAGAAGCCATTCTTATCTTTTTATCGAGAAAATACTATTAACACAAACACTTTATCTAGGGAGCGTTCTTTTAGCTATATCAGCTAAAGCTTTATCTAATTCCGCTCTGTTGTGTACCTCGATGCTAACATTAAGGACTGTAACGCCTTGTTTGTCGGTCTTAGACCATCCTCCTCCGGCTCCTACATTCCTGCCTGGTATATTTCTGATCCCTGAAGCCCCTGGAGCCGTAGCCGCTGCAACACCTGGACCTTTTAGATATGCTGTACCACTACCGGACATAGCTCTATTAGACATGATATTGCCCTGGCTTGTTGCTATCCTCGACGCTCCACCTATATTACCTCTCATAATATTTTCATTCATATTTCTGACTTTTCTCATATCTGGACCAAAATCGGTTTGGAATCCAGCGTTACCACCACCGCTTATACCTAATCCTCCTGCCACATTAATGCCGAATCTAGAAGAAGCTGTTCCTCCACCCGCCCCAAGTTTACCGCTAACATTAGAGGTCACTCCTCCCTTGCTTAGCGACGTAGCTAAATTAGATTGTCTTGTTATCATAATTTTAGTTATACGTCCAGAGGCAACAGTCATAGCGGAAAGGGCAGAAACCCATCCCTCTCTTAAAGATTTAGAAACAGAGAATTGTTTCTGTACAAGTTGAAGTCTTTCAAGTTCATATTTGTTAACTTGTTTTAAAGCTTCGTCTGTTCCTTTTTCATTATATTCTTTTTTTGCTTTAGCAATTTGTTTATCTGTTTCAAGAATTTGACTGCCAATCTGTTTCATTAGTTGATATCTCATCTCTGCTGGAGCACCTATCCCCATACCCATTTGATCGAGAATCCCGATTTGAGCTTCCATTATACTAGATGTTCCAGCGGCTAATTCTTTAGCTGTGTCATGCATCCTAATATTCTGCAAAAACAATTTGTTTTGGGTTGTTAGAGAGTCAACTATTTTAGCCTCTAATTTAGCTATCACAGTTTTTTCTTCCCTTATGTCATCTACGTCCTTAGCGGCAACGGCTGATGCTAAACGAGCTTCTGCCGCTGTCTTCAACTGTCTAAGTGTGGTCTGTTCTTGTTTTAATTGAGTATCTAGTTTTTTCAGATTAGTATCAACACTTTGTTGATCTAAGTTTCCTACTATCAACATTAAACCAACTTGTTTTTCAATTAAATTAGATTGTGCAGAAGCAGCTTCTGTTTGCATCTCTTGTCTTACTGTTAATATATAAAGATTTTTTCTACGTTCTCTTTCTTTATCACCAAGCTTTGTAGCTATATCCAGTTCTTTTTGGGCTGCTGTTATTTTTGCTGGAAGCTCTGCCCGTTGGCGAGCCTTTTTTTTAGACATCCTTTCAACCCAATTAATATGTTTCAATCTCTGTTTCGCAGCATCCATTCCTCTCTTTACGTCTCTTTTCCCTCCTTTAGTCATATGCCCACCACCAACACGGTCCTTCCCATAGAACTCTGTTTGTGCCTTTGTAGCTTTACCTCCTCCTCCAATAAATTCTTCTAAAACTATTCGTTCTTTTTGGCGAGCTATTTTATCTTTTTTTAGACCTCTATCAAAAGAAGTTCCCGCACCTTTGCTAGACTCTCTTTGTTTTAGTTTTTCTAAATTTTTTGTTGCTTCAAATTCTCTTCCAGAAATTTCCCCGGTTTGATGTCGTATTTTTAGAATTTCTGCCTCATCGCCTTTCGCTCTAGCCTTATCCATTCTATTTTTCTTTGCTTCTTGTTTTCTTTTTTCTTTTTCTCTTTTTTCTTCATTAAAATAGCCCATAATATCAGAGATGAGGGTTGCAGCACCACCAACCGCTCCTCCAACCAAAGCACCAGCAGGACCAAAAGCTGCACCAGCCATCATTCCACCACCAATACCCCCAGCATATCTTCCGATTGTGGCTCCCACCCCTCCCTTTTCGGCCCCCATACTTAACGCGATCTGCTCTCCAACTGTTTTGCCTATTAATCCTCCTGCGACTCCTGCCATAGCCCCACCCATCATTTTCCCCCATTGCAGATTGCCTTTTTTATCACTAAGAATTCTTTTCATAAATGATTTTCCATGTTTTTTACCTGCCTGCCCAGCCATTTTTTCACCCATCACCGCTGACATCCCCGATCCAGCAGGAATTCCAGATGCCCCAGTCGAACCGTCAGCCTTTTTCCCGCCAAACAATGACGCTCCCATCATGGCAGGTGCACCAACCATACCGCCAATACCTCTCATTGCCTTAAATCCAATAAGAACAGGAGCTATATACGCTGCCCACTTAGCTATGTTTTTAGTCCAAAAAAGAATTGTTGCTTTGTTTTCCGTCATAAAAGCAGATATTTTTTTGATCATCGGTACAAAAGCTTCCCCAAGAATCATTGCTATTTTTTCAAATTGGATTCTAACATCTTGCATTTTTTCTTGGAATTGTGTCCAGTTTTGTAAATGAGCTTCATCCTCTTTTGATATTTGTTTATTTTGATTTACAAAATTTTGTAGAAGCTTGACCTCGGACAAACTCAATTGCTTAGTAACCATTAATCTTTCAAGATTAATTTTTAACCTTTCTTGTTCGATTTTAGATACTTTTTTAGTACTATCTGCTATATTTTCTATAGATTTTTGAAGCCAAGGATATTGAGTAGACAAGCTCATAAGATTTTGGCCCATGCTTTTCATAGCATCCACATTAGAGCCAACAACATTTTTAATATTCTTCATTATTTTTTCAAGACCCTTAACGGATGCAAGCGGGAAACCTTTTTCAAATTCAGACATAAGTCCAATAGTTTCCATTTTCGTAAGGTGAAGAGTACTACTCAAAGAATCCATTGTGGATTCTAATCTTTTTGCCCCTATATTATATTTATTCATCTGAGCAGACAAGCTAGTCATAGCTTTGTAATAATCTTCTACAAGACCAACAGATTTGCCAAACCCCAATCCCCCACCAACTAAACCTGCGAGTTTTTGAACTGGACCCAGTAAAGATTTCGCAGATTTCTCAAGACCGCCAAGTGCCTTAGAAAACTTAACAGTAGCTTTAGATGCTTGCTCTGCACCTCTAGCCTCTATATCAAGTATAACCTTAGTTATTTCTTCGACTCTAGAATTTTCTGGCATATAATGTCTCCAAATATAAAAAAGAGGAACCTTCCTCAGTGTTCTAAAAGAACCTAACGATTTCCTCTTTTTTATTACGTACTACGCTGTAAAACTGTATTAACTAAGTATTTCTTCCATTTTATCTAAAATGACAGAAGCAAGATCCGGATGCAATCTATCAATATTATCCTTTGTAGCTGGCAATAATTCTCCAGAACTATTAACTAAAGTCCAAGATTCTAATAGAGAAACAAACCTTTCATATCTTATAGACGAAGCATCAAACTCGACAGTCTCACCATTAGACTTGATACCTCCACTTTTTTTCATAATTTCTATATTATCTTTATACGAAGGCTTCTTGAAAGTAAAATTAAAAGGAACAATTTGATCTTCTTTTATGTTTTTATTCTCTTTTAGTAAATCTTCTTTATTGGCACTTGCATAAACCTTACCATCGTCTACCGCTACGTATACATCAAAAGAAACTGTGTCTTTGGGACTGATAAATAAATTCATTTCTATTTTCCTAATAATCCGGTTATCGCTTTGTTATTTTCTGATCCTGTTACAGCTTTATAAGCAGAAAGCATTTTCATATACGTCTCTATATCTACTGCACTCATTTTTCTTGTAGCTTCTGGTGGACATTTGAATTCTATAAACATTAAAAACTCAATAACTTTTTTCGGCAATTCCTTGCTGGTTGAGCCCCTTCCTCGGAGAAAGTCAACCAGCGCAATTAGTTTTTTTCCTGTTCATCCTGAGATCCCTCTGTTACAGTATCGTATCTATTAACAAGGGCGAATACAACGTCAGAAGGAAGCATATCTATTGTTTCTGTAGTAACAGGGACAACAGTCCCTTTAGCATCTTTGGCATCCCAGCTTTGTAAACACGATTTTATTCTTAAATCTCTGAATTTGTAGTAATCTATAGATTGTAACCCTTCAGGGGTATACCTTTCACACCTTTTGGTGATCTTATTTTGGTCTCCCCAACTCAAAATTTTCCACATTGTAGTTAAAACCTCAATAGATCTATCTCCTGCCTTTATTTCTTCTTGCTTCTCTTGTTTCTTTTTAATAAACTCTTCTTGCTGTTGGAGTTGAATGTTCCCCTCTTTGTCACTCAAAACAACAATTTTACTGGAACCCCCACTTATTTCAATGTTCTTATAATATATTTTTACCTCGACTAACTGACTAGTTGCACCAAATAAAGACATTTTATCATCTCCTATATAATTATATGCTTAGATAATTATCGACAAAAAAGAAAAAAATATCCACCTAAACAAAAAAAAGACCCTTTCGGGCCTTTCTTAATTATTTAATCAATTACTAGATATCACATACTTCAACAAAATTCTCACTTGCACCGTCGCCTGGATCATTGATATAACGAGCACCAGGAAGTGCATGCCAATTAACAGTAGTTTCGAAAAAATCGTTTGTAATAGCCATTTCTTCTACTTCGAATACTACGCAATCTTTAAATTGAACGTTCCAATTTGAAGTACAATTGGCAGAGGCATCAAGGGCAGTATTATATCCAAAACAAATAGTATTATCGGCTGTACATCTCGTTTCATTGCCAGTCTTAGACTCGCCATTATAGCCGTAAGCTCTCAATCCAAGAGAACTATTTCTACCAAGTAAAGTAAATGAACCAGTTATATCTCTTTTGGTTGGAACAACAACGGTTGGAGCTAAACTAGAATTTAAAGTATAAATTCTTTGTACATTATTAGATACTGTAGATGTAAAACTACGAATTTCAGAAGGATCTACACCAACTCCAGGACCACCGATATTTACATTTACATCATTCCATGTAATAATTCTGGTATTTTTCTGAGCATAATCCGGAAGTCCTGCATTAGGCTCCAACGCTGGGCCTGTTTCTTGTCGTCTGTCTATGCCTATAACATTAACCGTTATATTAAGAACGTCTTCTGCCGCGATATTGAACTCATACGAATCTATTACAGTATTAGTATATCTAAAACCAACACCATTAACATATTTAATGAAAATGTCTTGTTTATTAGCAGCAACAATATCTCCACCTTCTGTTCTTTGGATAGCCCAGTCCCACAATTTTTCAACTGGGGGCTTATCGGTTCCCGGATATAACTCATATACGCCTGGGAAACTCACGCTTCCACCGACCTCTACTGGACCCAATTGATAGACAGTCTTGTCTATCTTTCCGTCTACGACATCTGGCTTATCAATAGCTTGAGTTACGCCGATATCAGCAGAAGTCGCTCGGATGAAATACGACGATCCGAAACGAACCCAGCCAACAAATCCTAAAACTGCTCTTGGGGGAAACGCCATTATATTTTATCTCCGTTTATCCTTAAGACCAAGATAAAGTAGTATCTGTCTTAATTCTGTCATGGTCAATAGGCCATCCAGCCTCTTCTGACATATCCGCATATGTCTCGTAAACTTGTACACTCTCATCTCTTAACCAATCGTTAATATCAGTATACTTTTCTCCTGCTCCATCTAAAGCCCTATCAATAACATGCTGATGAAGTACGCTAATACTCGACAATAGATTGGATGGAGTTTGAGTTTCTGCGAGAGAAACTTGATAAGATTGCCAAAAATCATTTAAAAGATCAACTTCGACATCCAAATAAGCTTCTTGCAAATTTACAATAACTACAACACTGTCATATAGTTCACTTCTTTGCTGTAACCCAGCGATACGAGCTTGTCCTATGTGGTCAGCGATTGTTGAAAAATTTGTATTAAGAATAACTGCCATTTTAATTTTCTCCTATTTATTATACTTAGCAAATAATCTATTTCCTTTATTTGCGTCTTAAGTATTATATTTCGTCTTTCTATATGTTATACCTTTTCTTTTTTTAAAATATTTTTTTCCTACTATAAAATACTTGTTTCTCTAGGGAACGTATTCTGAATAAGCTCTTCCCAAGCAAACCAGTCTATCGTAGCAGCTTTTAACATAGTCCCTTTGAATATCTTGCCATAATCTATAGTTGCAGGCCAAGAATTAAAGAAAAATCTATCCAACTTAATAATTTGTGCATTATTCGCAACAGTCCACGAATAACAAGCCGGATGATCTAACTGTAAAGTCTCAAAATCAACTACACTCTCTACCATAAATTCCCCAACTTTCCATCTGTCCTCTATATTTATCCTAGACCCCTTTTCAAAAAGACTAATATCATTAACCTTTATAAAAGTATCAGTTGCAGCTATATCTGCCTTTAACGTAGTCGTATTATATGGACCAACCAAAGGATAAATATTTTGCTTCAATCCCTTTTGTATCGTATCTACCATCTGTAACAGAAACCTATATGCTCCCTCTTGATTAGAGTCCCTAACATAAATACCAATTTGAATATTATAAGTCTCTTGAGTACTATCTAAAGTCAACCACTCAGATGATCTATTGAGAGCAGTAACAGTAATCGCTGGATATCTGGGAATGACATCTGGATCTCCAAGATAAATACCTTGTACCATATTTTGATTAAACATCTTTCTAACGACAGCATTGTCGTCTGTTTCCCATCTGAAACGAACTGGCTCACTAATCTGTATATGAGTTTCATCTATAATGCTATCTACGTAAACTGGGGTTTCCCCTTGCGTAAAATTTTGTATGAGAATCTCATCGTTCTCTTTAAAACGATTCGAAGTATTAACGGTAAGTATAGTGTCTCCTGGTTCAGCATTAACCGTCAATGCAGTTTCAGTGCTAACCCAACGAGCTATTATACGCCTCACACTATCAAGAATATATTCCATTAATTATTTAACCATTTTCTCAACAAAACCAGCTATGGCTCTTTTTCCCAATTCCTCTTCAACCACAGTTTTAGTAACTTCAGAAATTTTCTCTATTTCTTCGAGTATAACTTGCATCTTCCCAATGTCATTTTCCAATTTAGCCTTATACAAAGCATCATATAAAGCCTTTAAATCACTATCTGCTACTTCTGTTTTAGGTAACATCTCTTGAGCTTTTAGTATTTCTCCTTTAGCCCTAGATAAAGAACTTCCTATCCTCTCTAATTTCTTTTGAAATTCTTTTCCATTTTCAAAACTAACCTTTATCACTATTAAAGCCTTTCAAGACCCTTCTTACCACCAGGTGAAGCTCCTTCTAATCCATACTGTCTTAACAATGTTGGGTTGAAGAAAGCTCTACCAATCCTATGTTGACCATGCAAAATTATTCCTCCGCTCAAAACATCAATTAAACTCTGGTTTGCTATCTTTGTTAACAAAGCACTATAATCGGATTGAGCAGGAGAAGATTGAGCCATTATATATTTGTCATAAATATAAGCAGCAGCTAACCTAGCTGAAGTAACAGGTATAGGATCTGGATATTGAACACGTATTACGCGAGTGCCTGCACTAAAAGCGTATCCAATAGCTTCTTCTGTCTCAAAAACATTTCTATCTATTGGGTCTATAATATCAGATATGATATGACGCTCTTCGTTAGTCCCATCGGTCAAAACGACAGAGTCTCCTACAAAAAACGGAGCAGCCTCTGTAGTAATAATATAATCATTATATTCACTAACATCTGAAAATAATGAAGTCTCAAAATCAGCTAGTTCAACCAAAGGAGTGATATATAGAGCACTAAGATTGCTATCTATTTCGCTATCTGCCCATGCTATATATTGAGCTACTGTATCGCTCGGAACCTGATTGGTATCTAAAGTATTTCCTATTCTAAGCAAATCTACTGGAGTTGTCAAATCGGTAGGAGTCGCACTTGTCAAAGCTTGTGCTAAAATTCTTTCGACTAAAGTTTGATTAGAATATCCCATTGTTACCCTGTATTATTAGATTCTTTCAATATTTTCTTGTTAGCTATTATCGCCCTTCTAAGGCATCCCTTGACCACAGAATTTCTAGGATCACTAGATTTCTTTACGTTCCTAATCTCAAAAGGCAAATCAAGGTCTCTTACTATATTCTCAAAAACTTCGCAAAATCCCTTTGGCATACTTGTGCCGCCAGCAATAACAATGTCAAGAGGAACGTCAAACTCACTCTTTACTTCAACAAACTTCTTCGAAAACTTCTTGATAACATTGGATATCATGGCTTTATAGCATGCAGTAAGAGCGAATAAGACTTCATCATCATAGTTATCTTTACTCAAATCAAGCTTATTTTCCTTCATCGAAGTAACTTGAGATATAGGTTTTCCTGTTTCGCTAGATACTGTCTCATCTATCCAATCACCTGAATTCATACTAGACATCCCAACAATAGGCATCCCTTTGTAAGCAAGAACACAATTTATTCTGCCAGCGCCACAATTATGTATAGTCAACATGGGACCAGAAAAAGAATGATCATCTTCAACTTGTAAATCATATACATCGCCATTATATTCTGAAATTTCTATGTTTTTTATCTTACCACAACAAAATGACCCATCTATAAATATTCTTTCTATAAATTTAGAGTTATATATATCGACACTATTTATGATATCAATTAAAGAGTGAAAAACCATTTTTGAACCGACATTAAGTTCCCAAACTCTCTTTTTTCCTTTTATAATTCTTCCACTTTCTAATTTATGTTCTCTTGGTTCTCTATAGGAAATCGATGTTGCAACATTCAATCTAGAAAATAACTGTTTACAAATTAAAATTAAATCAGTAGAAGTATTACAAAAGCTTATACCATCTTTTTTAATACACCCATCTGAACGAATCAAACCTGATAATAACCCTATTGTTTCTGAATGAGAAAGTTTAGATATGTCCCAAGGGTATATCTTCTCTCCATTCTCGTCATAAAATTTATTTCTAAAATAAGTCCCTAATCCCTTATTATATAATTTAACTCTTAACCTTTTTCCTCCATATTTATCATCATTATAAACCTCTATTACTCCTCCATTATATGCAAAATTGTTAGAAGCAATATCTAAAACATCTTGAGCATATTTTTCTTCATGAAGACCGAAATCAAAAGTTAATCCTATATTGGTCTTTGTAGAAACAGATCCATCTCCTAAGAAGTAACCTATAAATCTTTGAACATTACTGCATGATTCTACTTGTTTCTTGTCCCATTTTTTTGAATTAGTTATTCTATTACATATATTTAAAGTTATTGGTTTAGAATTAAAGTCTTTTTTAACAATTGGTTCTCCAACAATATCTCCTATATTCACATTTTCGCTTCCAATCCATTGCCACGTATTGCTCCTATATACATATATCTCATGATTATCGACAAATTCATATTCAAAATCATCAGAATATCCTGTAATGGCTAATTTAACCGAATTTCCAGAAAACTGTTTTTTTATCTTGTTAAAAATAGTTTTCCATCGTCCTTTGTGGGTTATAACCTTATCTCCAATAGCCACATCTTCCATCTTTACTATGCCTTTGTCTGTGTATATTTTAGTCTCTGGAGATAAGCAGCTAATTCCGATACCTGAGAAATTAAAAGTCTTACTATCCTCCTCAATTGTGGGGTTCTCAGCAAAAATAACAGCTAATCCTTCCTCTATAACAACAACATTATACCCAAGGCGAGAAAACATTGCCTCTAGTCTAGCTTTATGGAATGTGCTTGTTGTAGCCTCGTCAACAGCTTCAGATGAGACACAGGTACACACAACATCATTTGGGCCAGATGCTTGACCAATAGAAGATTCAATTAATTCAGCTAAAATTAACATCTTTTTATCTTCGTTTTTATTTAAAACACCATCCTGAAGAGGTCTCCTAAGCTCAACTTGACCAGGAAACATCTTTGCAACTCTAATAGAATCTTCTCCAATAACGAAATATCTATCTCCATCCCTAATGTATTGCCAGCCATTTTGTCTAAGCGTATCTTCAATATCATCTATATCAGCGACTTCTACAAACGCATTTCTAGTCGTTTTAATTACAAGTTTATCTTCATTACCTTTTGTTGCTGTCTGGAAAAACATCGTTCCGACATCGGCTCCATATACTTTGCTATCACTCATTTTCTTATTCCTTTCTCTGCCTTTTTAAAAAAGATCTTCTAATAGATTCAGATCATCTTTCATTGTATCGTCTGTAATCTCTTGATCTTCGTATTCTAAATTGCCTTCTGCCTTTTCTGTCATACTATCAACGCTTCTTTTATGTATTTGCCTTAAATCTTCGCTATCAAGAACTAACTCTTCTCTCTTTTTCTTAGTTACAATTTCGCCTTGACCCTGGACTATAACAGTACTTTTTTGTTTTTTAACTAAGCTAGAAAGCCCACTTAGAGCTTTCATTATTTCCTGGTTATCTTTATTCTGATTACTAACTTCTTGTTTAACTAATGCCGCTATATTTCTAGCCAATTCTTCTTGATCTATGGTATTAACGATGGTGTTATTGACTATCTTTTTCGACTCTTTTATCTTTTTAGATTTCTTAGAGTCTTGTTTTAAAACTTTTATAGCTCCACTGGCTATATGACCTCGCAATTCACCCGATTTTTCTGGAACTATTGCAAGATTGACTTTATGTAGATCTATTGCTTGCTTTACTCCCAAACTCAGATTTAGCTCATTTACAATAATTGTACTATTCGTTGTATTCGCAACAAGATACATTATCTGACTCTTCCTATCTTAGGCAAAGGAGTTACAGGAGGCTTCATTTCCATTTTGTATTCTTTTTTACACTTCGGACAAACAAAATATATGACGTTATCTCTAAAATTGACTTCAAGAGTAGCCTCATCATGAGCATGCTCTCCGCATTTACACACACAATATATCTTCATAATTAATCTCTTAACGATTCTATTCTGTTTCTATAATCGTCTCCCACCTTATTTATCGTCTTTATTACATCTTCTCCTAAACCAAATCCATCAAGCATCTGTTGAGATTTGACTAACTCTACAAGGATGGAATTCCCGCTTTTGTATAGACCATTAATAAACTGTTCACTAGCTTTTTTCTTTCTCTTTCTTGGTGGACTGTTTTTTTTCTCTATTACAGCCTCTTCACGAGACATTTTAATTTCGTCAAGAGGGATATCTATTCTACCTGTCGCCATCCACCATGCCTCTCTAGGAGTCATATCTCTACCAATCATCCTACTCAAAATATCATTTCTTCTTCCTCCAACGTGTCTTCCTTCTTCAGTTGATTCCATAGCTGAATGTCTAGGATATGCTCTGGCTAAAAATTTTCTTCCAAAACGAAATCTCTCTAGTGCAGCTTGGGGATCTTCGGAATTGGCGAGTATATCCCTCTCCTTGTCGATAGCAGACTGCAAAAGATAAGGAACAATATTTTGAAGATCGTATGCTTGCTGTCCTCGAATCTTTGTACCCATTGCTTCATGTTGCTTTAAATTTAGATCTCGATCAAAATATCCATATTCTAAACTGAACATATTCTCTGTTACTGGTTTCTTTGTTGTCGAGGTGGTTTCTACTCCCAAATCTATAAATCTACTTCTTCTAATAAAATTCTCATCTGCGAGCATATTATAAAGAACAGGATCTTCAATTCCTTGTCGTTTAAAATGATCACTTACTTTAGTTCCAATAGTGGATTCATTATTACTCACTGACAGTCCGCCAGCAGGAAAATCTGTTGCAATCATCTCTTTTGCTTTAGCAACATTTATAAATGTATTTAAAAACGAGCCTGGAGATATCAAGCTGCCCCAACTTTTGACCTTATTCTCCTTAAAATCTAAATGGATCTTACCATGCGGGTTAAATAACTCAGACATTGGTTTAACTATATCTTCAATTTGATTCGTTCCATAAAGCATAAAAATCTGTAAAAGATCAGCCCTTCTATTCATTTTAATAACATTTTGCTTCCCTTTGGGAGTTCCTTGATTCATCTCAACAATATCATCAGTCATAGAATCTGATGCTGAGTGACCTAAATCATTATAGACTTCCCTTAAAATATTCCCTTTTCCGTCCTGATCTGGATATCCTGCGTAATCTTCTACTGGCGGTGCAAATGCTTTTAGCATCTCCCATTCTCTATCATTTACCATCTCTCCTACTTCAGGATTCCTCTTATCAGGAACCGCTCCTCTGTCACCTACTTTGTCCTTTTTAGCATCTAGTATGTCTTTATAAGTTTTTCCAGTACCAGATTCTACATCATAAGATAGTTGATTTTTCGGTACGCTATCAATGATTAGATTTCCTATAAGAGTACCCATACCGTTAAAAACATAATCTAAAACATCTCTATTTTTATCGGAGATAAGAGAAGACATAATTGGAGCCAATTTAACTCTAAAATCCCATTCTTTGGCATTTGCTTCAGCATATTCTGCACTTATACCTTCTGGTAAATATGTAGGATTTTTTCTAAAAAAGTTAACAAGATAATCTCCTCCACCAACACAAAGGGTCGAACCATTTTGCGGATTAAATCTTTGAGTCCTACTCAAATTAAGGCTATCCGGCGTATTCATCGATTGCCATACCCAACTATCTATATCTGCATCTTGGACCTGGTGCTTTAATTGTTTTTTATGTAGAAAATTTTTAACTGAACGAGTTACTTTTGTAACTAATGCTGAAGTATCAATCCTCTCGTCTTTGAAATATGAATCTATAACCTCCTGAGCTTCTGGGGGAGTCCAGGTTATAGGATATCTATCCATATTACCAGTACCTTTCTTTTTTTCACCAATGGTATACAAATCCCCTAATCTTGAATCTAATTGTTCTATCCCTTTAAAACATAAATCTGGATTAACCTCTTTACTACTTCTAAGTCTTTCTTCGATATCACTATTTGACAACTTCCTTTTGATTTCTTCTGTCATTCTTGAATCTGGTGGACGCTTAATCTTTATTCTTTCAACTTCTTGTGGTTCAACTTCTTGTGGTTCAACTTCTTGTGGTTCAACTTCTTGTGGTTCAACTTCTTGTGGGGTTCCATACCAATATCCTAGTAACTCATCAATAATGTCTTGAGAGATACCCTTCCCTCCCAATACATTATAAGCAGTTTGAATGAAATATCCTTTTAGTGGATCATTCTTAAAATATTGAGGAAATGCAGGAAGTACAGATTCTAATGGGTCAACAGTATCTACTAAATCTAGAAATTTTCTAGCTCTAGCTACAATCATCTGAATCTGCACATCAGAGAAACTGCCCATTTGAGGTTGAGGTTGAACCTGAGGTTGAGCATTATCAATACGGTCTATTATTTCATCTTGTGATTCATAACCATAACCTGTTTCTTGATTGACATCTTGACCAATACCTTGTGCTTTTTTGAGTCTACCAGCTATTTTGTTTACAATGCTATTAAAAAATGACATAAATATTGCTCCTAATAAGTATACTACCACTATTCCTATACAATATTTAATTATATAGAAAATATTATATTCCTTCTATTATTTCGGAATTATCAGTCTTTTAGCTTATGGTTTTAGAGTTATATCTATCTTCAATATCACTAATAATTGGATGCCTGACTATACTTTTAGATGTCAATTCATTAAAAGCTATCCCTTTAATGTCTTGCAGTCTATTCATAGCATCTGCCATACCGTTTTCACGACCAATGTCAGACTGTCTAACATCTCCAGTAATAACAATTTTACTATTCTTTCCGAATCTTGTCAAGAATAATCTCATTTGTTCTGGAATAGTATTTTGAAATTCATCTGCTACTATGAATGAATTGTTGAAAGTAATGCCTCTATAGTAAGCGAGAGGAATCATTCTAATAAGCCCCTCGTTGACATACTTGTCTATTTCTTTTTGAGATATGTATTGTTTTAAGATTTCGAAAAGAGGCATCATATAAGGAGCTATTTTATCATCTGAATCACCTGGAAGAGATCCAAGCTTTTCACCCATTGACTCTTTACATGGTCTTGTAAAAATAAGTTGCTTATATCTACAAGCTAAAAGTTCCTTTAATCCATAAACAACAGCTAAGTGCGACTTGCCACTTCCTGGGCAACCATGAATAAAAGTTATTTCATTGTTTTTAATTGACTTTATTACTTCTCTTTGTTCATCCGTCTTCGCTGACAGTGTAATTTTTTTGAATGTCGTCTCGTTCTCCGTTACTTCCGGTCTCTTATTTTTTTTTGACATTTTACCTTTGCTTTTTATAGAATAAGCAAGCCATATCTCCTTCTTTTTCTATTATGATATTTCCCAGTACGTATCTGAGATGATCATCAGAATATTTAGATAAAGCTTCGTTGATATCTTTCCAATCATCATATTTTATATATGTACATTTTCCACGTATAGCTTGAGACTTTATTTTTAACAGATCAATTTCTTTCTCTTTTTTAATATCATCAATAATACTATCTATGCAGTTTCTCATAAACAAATCTTCCCAACCACCCTGCTTATAAGATGTTTCTAGTTTACGTCTATCTTTGGGTGAAAGACTTGCGAACAGAGTATTTCTCTGTATGTTTGATAGATATTTGGTGTAAGTCCAAAATTCATTAAAGTCTTGAAATATAGAACACGACGATTTCATTAAAACTCCTATTATTTCTTACAATTAGAATAACGGCAATTCCTTCAATAAACATTTATGTCAACAGCATGATGAGTAACAAATACAATACATTTGATTTTATTTGAATCTATAATTTCTGTTATTTTTTCTTCTGTTTCTGCTATATCTTGATCAGTAGCAGGACGCATTTCATTACCAACTTTTATATGAATAAATTTACCATCTATTAAAAAATCACTTACTTTTATATCTTTTTGTTTTTTGATTGGTTTTACAGTTTTAGGTTTTTTTTCTTCTTTTGCCATAATATTTTCCTTACAATATATTTTGGATATTAACTGTGCTATCAACTATTTTGACTTCACCATTTGATAACATATACGAATTTTTCTGATCTAATTTACCTTCTAACCATTTGAATAACATTTGTTTTTGGATTACTAGTCCTTTATTTTCTAGGAGTATAGTAACAAACGTTTTTGGAATTCCTTGAATCATAGGATTATTTCCAGCTAATAACTCTTTTTTGAGTTTTTCTGAGGGTACAAAATAGATAGAAATATCCTTGTTTAATAATGCTTTTTTAATTTTTGGTAAATTTTCTTTTACTCTAGGATCATTTGGTGAAAACATAT
>Ga0233414_10000180_pt1 | contig 27625 bp, 23 predicted proteins | sample Na_anoxic_10_MG_FD_189020 | JGI IMG/M metagenome (GOLD analysis project Ga0233414, IMG submission 189020) | Seawater microbial communities from Saanich Inlet, British Columbia, Canada - Na_anoxic_10_MG | ecosystem: Environmental > Aquatic > Marine > Inlet | place: Canada: British Columbia... | reverse complement strand
CAAGAGGTTACGACATAAACCGTAACCCCTTGATATTACTGGTAGGCGGTACTGGATTTGAACCAGTGACTTCTACCGTGTGAAGGTAGCACTCTCCCGCTGAGTTAACCGCCCATAATTATGTACTATCAACTTTCTCCTTTAATTCTTTGCCAACTTTGAAGAAAGGTAGTTTTTTGGAAGATACATTAATCTGTTCACCGGTTTTAGGATTTCGGCCGACGTACGGCTTATAATTTTTTACAGTAAAACTGCCAAAACCCCTGATTTCAACCCGATCACCTTTTACAAGTATTTCCGTTATTTTGTCAAAAAAGATATCAACAACTTCTGTGGCGTCTTTTTTACTAAGAGCTGCTTTATCCTTTAGTTTATTAACCAGGTCTGATCTGTTCATATAAACTCCTTCTTAATGAAAAGCAAAAACGTGTTATAATTAACTGTATTGTACATAATGAAGCAAATTCATTGTTTATATAGAGTGTTAATTACTTTCAAGTCAAGCACTTTTTTATATTTGCAAAACAGTTGGTTATCACATATGTTCCGATGATGCTTCCCCGAGAGTTTCGATTTCTTCGGGTGTGGGTAGGTCTTTCAGATCTTTGAGGTCGAATACTTCAAGAAATTGCTTTGTTGTCGCATAAATAAGGGGCCGGCCGGGAATTTCCTTTTTCCCCAGAACCCGGATCAGTCTCCGCTCAAGCAGCATGCGAAGGATTCCGCCACAGTTAACACCCCGGACATGTTCTATATCGTTGCGAATGATCGGCTGTTTGTATGCAATGATTGCCAAAGTTTCCAAAGCGGCCTTGGAGAGACGTAACGCTTTGGGCTGAATTAACCGTTTGATCCATTCCCTGTATTCGGGTCGGGTGCGGATCTGGTAGCCGCCGGCGACTTCGCGCAAAAAGAAACCGCCCCTGCGGGCTTCATACTCTTTTGAAAGTTCGGAAAGTGCGTTTCGGATTTCTTTTTTTCCGGCCTGGGTGAGTATATTATTAATATGGTCAATAGTAAGTGGTTCCCCGGCCACCAGCAAAAGACTTTCGATGATGTTTTTTATTTCTTCCATTATAAATGACTGTCTCGTAAAAAGTCAGATTTTGATGGCAAAGTAAAAAGCTCCAAATTCAAGGCGCGCAAATTCCGAGGAATGAGACGTACTTATAGTACGTCGCAGTGACGAGGAATGCAGCGCAACGCAGAAGTTGGACTTTTTACGAAGCCATCATAAATAAAAGAGTCTGATAATGCCTGTCTGGGTATGCTGTGCAACCCGTATCAGTGAGAGCCTAACCATTTCAAGAATTGCAAGAAATGTCACAACCACCTCGCCTTTATCAGCATTTTTGGAAAACAGCTCATTAAACGTTACCGATCCCTTGGTTTCAAAAATATCCACTATCTGAACGATCCTGTCCCTGACAGTAATGGTGTTGGCATTAATCTCCAACCGGCCAATGGAGGTTATGTTTTCAAGTATTTTCTGGAACGCATCGATAAGTTCAAACAGTCCGACATCTATGACTTCTTCCTCCCGGTTAAGCAAATAATCTTCAAGGCCCGGATTTCTGACAAAGGTATCTTCCCCAAGAAGATCCCTTTGAGCCAGCTTTTCGGCCGCTGACTTTATCCGGAGGTATTCCTCAAGGGGCCTGATAATTTCAAGGCGGGGGTCTTCGTCTTCATTCTCGTCTTCATGGGCCGGAAGGAGCATCCTTGACTTTATCTGAGTCAGAGTGGATGCCATCACAAGAAATTCCCCGGCGACATCTATGTTCATGGCCTTCATCCAATCTAAATATCCCAGATACTGTTCCGTTATCAGGGCGATGGGGATGTCATAAATGTCAACTTCATGTTTTTTAATAAGGTGCACCAAAAGGTCCATGGGACCTTCGAAAATATCATCGATCTGTACTTTATAATGTTCATCATGCGTCATGCTGGATACCGGATATTGGGATTGAAGGAAGCTATCGACAATAGTTAGTGGAAACTATAGTTTTACAGCATCTCTAACCTCTGCCATGGTCTGGCGCGCAACACGTCGTGCTTTTTCGCATCCGTCCGTAATGATGTCGTCGACAAGTTGTGGCCGGACTTCGTAATATGCTCTTTTTTCACGCATCGGCTCTAAAGCTTTTATGAGATTTTGAGCCATTATTTTCTTGCATTCAACGCAGCCGATTTCGGCGGTGCGGCACTCTTTGTTTATTCTGTCCACGGTTTTACTATCACTGTAAATCTTGTGAAATTCGTAGACATTACACACATCAGGATCGCCTGGGTCGCTTTTCCTGGCGCGCTGGGGATCGGTCAGCATTTTGGAAACCATGGCAGCTATTTGATCAGGGCTGTCTGAAAAATAGATGGCGTTGTTGTAACTTTTGCTCATTTTGCGGCGGTCAATGCCGAGTATTTTGGGTGTTTCGGTCAAAATCGATTCCGGTTCAGGGAATACTTCACCATAAAAATAGTTGAATCTTCTGGCGATTTCCCGCGTAATTTCAACATGGGGAACCTGATCCACGCCCACAGGAACCCCGTGGGCCTTATACATGATAATATCGGCCGCCTGCAACACCGGGTATCCGAGGAAACCAAAGGTGGAGAGGTCCTTGTTGCTGAGCTGGACAATCTGATCCTTGTAGGTGGGGTTTCGTTCCAGCCACGGCACCGGTGTTATCATGGAAAGGATAAGAAACAGTTCCGCATGTTCCTTGATATGTGATTGAATAAAAAGGGTGCTTTTTTCAGGCGAAAGCCCTGCACTCAACCAGTCTATTAACATATTGCGGATATATCCTGAAATAGAGCCGGTATCTTCATAATCGCTAGTTAAGGCATGCCAATCGGCTATGAAGAAAAAGCAGTCATACTGTTCCTGCATCTTTACCCAGTTTGCAAGGGCGCCGTGAAGATTTCCAAGGTGAAGGGGTCCTGTAGGACGCATTCCGCTGAGTATCCTTTTCTTTTCGGTCATGTATGGTCTCCTGCATAATTTTAAATCTTGACGGCTTCGTAAAAAGTCCAACTTCTGCGTTGTGCTGCATCCTTCGTCATTGCAGCGTACTACACGTATGCATCATTCCTCAGGATTTGCACGCCTTGAATTTGGAGCTTTTTACTTTGCCGTCGGATTTTGATTTTTTACGAGTTCATCAAATCTTAAATCTTCAATATACAATTCCAACATCCGGTTACCTTCCTAACAAAATATTGAACATGGGGGTCAAAAAAAATGACATAAACCTACCGAGTAGATCTGTTAGAAGCAAGAAGATAATTATTATCATGCCGAATCGTTCAATACGGGCATAATGCAGCCTTAACGATGCCGGCAGAAACATAGCGAGTATTTTGCTCCCGTCCAAAGGTGGGATCGGGATCAGGTTGAATATTGCAAGAACCAGATTAATCACCACGCTGTAAAAGAGCATATGGTAAAAATCCATGATAAAGGGTCTGAATATGGATCCATTCCATAACCATTGAAAATGGGCAATGACTTGAAAGAGTATTCCCGAGACAATCGCTAGGGCAAAATTAGCCAGAACACCGGCCGATGCCACATAAATCGTACTTTTGCGGTAATCACGAAAATTGGAAAAATTAACCGGTACAGGCTTGGCATAACCAAAAATGATCGGTGAACCTGTCAAGTTCAATATAAGCGGCAGGAGTAACGACCCTACAAAATCGAGATGTTTGATCGGATTTAGGGTAAGCCTTCCGGCTAAAAGCGCGGTATTATCACCCATACGAAGCGCTATATAGCCGTGTGCCACCTCATGAATGGTCACGGCGAAAAGGAGCGGAACTATCATTACAACAATTTGATTCAGATCTAAGTTAGCGAACATACTCTTTCACAAAATCGAGCTCATCATTACGTGTTTTAAGCTGACCGTTTAATTTAGCATCCAGGACGGCCTGAAGGATTTCCCGGTAAATCGGACCGGGTTCAATCCCCATTTTTTTCAGATCCTTGCCTTTTACCGATGTATGAATATGTCTCAGCCGGGTAACGTAATTGGAGATGGATCTCTTTACCGTTTTGTTTTTGGTGGCTGCCATCATATACAGGATCAGTTCAATCCTGAAAACGGCAAGTTGTTTATAAATGGTGCTGTTTTTTGCCGGTAGATTTCGTTCCATCCATAACATAGACCTGTCAGCCTCGAAACGTTCCTTGCAGAAAATTGTTTTGTATCGCGGCGCAAGTTCAATTCGCATGCAGATTTCATCGGCTGTTTTTTTATCGCAGTACCTTGTAAGCGCCAGAAAATAAACGGCCCATTTCATATACGGTTCTTCCAGAAAAAGCAAATCATGCCAGGACAGCACTTTTTTAACTGAATTAAGTAATGAAATCATATGGTTGTTTAATTCTATAGAAGGGTGGGCAACATTCAGAAGATCATATTCATCCAGCCTTTTGATGGCGGCCTGGGGGTTCTCTTCTTCCAGAATCTGACGCAGTTCGGCAAATACCCTTCGGCCGCTGAGGCGTTTGAAAAAATCCATTTTTACGGCATTTTCAATAAGCCCTGAAGTCAGTTTCCCGATGGAAAAACCGAAACGCTGTTCGAATCTTATAGCGCGGAAAACACGGGTCGGATCCTCAACAAAACTCAAATTGTGCAACACCCTGATAGATTTTTCCTTAATGTCCTTCTGGGCTGAAAAAAAATCGATCAACAGGCCGAATTTATTTGGTTTGAGCTGGATCGCCAGGGTATTTACAGTGAAGTCCCGTCTAAAGAGATCGAGTTTTATGGAACCCATCTCCACAGTGGGAAGGGCCGCCGGGAACTTGTAGTATTCCATTCTGGCCGAAGCCACATCAATTTTAAAACCATCCTGGAAGATTATTACCGCGGTGCCGAACTTTTCGTAGGAGTGAATACGAGCATTCACGAATTTTGCATATTTTTTTGCAAATACGATGCCGTCGCCTTCGATGACAATGTCCAGATCTTCGTTGGTTCGATACAGGAACAGGTCGCGCACAAAACCGCCCACAACATAAGCATTGCAACCTAATTCGTCAGCTTTTTCGCCGATCACTTGAAGCATGTCGAATATACGAGGTGATAGGCGCTCTTTCATGAATTTAAGGATGTTTCTGGTTCTGGCGTGGACGGGTTCCTTGAGCAGATCCGGCGAGCTTGAGGAAGTAAGTTTGGATTGCCCCACCAGAATATTAAGCAAATCGGTGCGCGTAATAACACCGGTGATGACGCCATTATCGATGACAGGAAGGATCCGCTGCTTGTTCTCGATGATTTTTTCTTGAATTTCCAAAAGTCCGGAATCGGGCGCAACCGAAGCAAGTTCGGTTGTCATATACTCTTTGACTCTGATGTGATCCAGCCCATGATGCAGGGCCTTTTCAATAATCTGGCGGGTTATAAACCCGATCAGGTCTTCTGTTCCGTCGTGCTTTTGGGTAACCAGGAGGGCGTTTATGTTGTAGCGTGTGAGAAGATTGCCGGCTTCTTTGCAGGAAACATCGTCGCCTATTCTAATGACCGGAGATGACATCAGGTCTTTTGCCCGGTTCCTGGGCCTGATCTTGCTGTAGAGGATTTCTGTGAGCTTCTGCTCAATCTGGGCAAGTGTCTTACCCTTGATGCTTGCGGAGGCCGCAAAGGTATGTCCACCACCGCCAAGGGGGGTGACAATCGCCCCCACATCGACCTCTGGTATTCTGCTTCGGGCCACGATGTACATTTTGTCTCCCATTCGCGCGATGGCAAAAATGGCATCAAGGTTTTCCATTTTAACCATTTTTTGGACCAGGAAAGCGAAATCCGACACATAATTGTCGGTGGATACGGTTGTAATTACAATTTCGACGCCGTTGATATTGTAGCGGGTTGCCGCCTGGATCATGTCGTTCAAAATTCCCACCTGTTCGGGACTTATCTCTCTTGAGATCAGATTTGAGACCATGTTTAAATTTGCTCCTTTTGAAAGGAGAAAGGCGGCGGCCGTAAAATCTTTTTCGGTGGTGGACGGGAAGGTAAAGGAACCGGTATCTTCATATATTCCGAGACACATAATGGTGGCTTCATCCGGAGAAATGTCAATCCCCTTATCCTTTATGATTTCCGTAAGGATACTGACAGTGGCGCCGGTTAAGCAATGAACCTCGTAATTACCTTTGATGTCGTTACTCATGGGAGGGTGATGATCGTAAATGTGTATATCTATGTCCGGCCGGTCGAGTATGGCTGCGAACTTTCCGATACGGCTTGGCTGTTTGGTATCCACAAGAACCAGTCTTTTGAGATTTGACAGGTCCACATCTTTAATGTCGGACATGTTAAAGAGATAGACCATAGACTTTATAAAGAAGTTTCTTAAGTTTTTTTCCTGGGAACCGGGAAAAACTACAAGTGCATCGGGATAGAGCTTCTGGGCTGCAAGCATGGATGCCAAAGCGTCAAAGTCGGCATTGATGTGGGTAGTAATTACAGTAAGATCTTTTTTGTTATGTTCGGGGGTTTTTTTCACAATCCTATATTATTTATTTCCTTCACTTTTTTTGTTTATCAGGGTTGGGTGTTAGAATAAAGATTTACATATATCGGCGAGTTTATCAAGTCGTATAATAACGATTTTATATAAATTCAGCGAAGATGTTGTTGTTTGGTGTATTTTATGATATTGCCTCGAAAATATTTGGGCTAAATGAGAAATAGTATTCCGGTTTGATACTGCAAATGGGAAACAACCAGCTCTTTACCGCAAAAGTCTCGTATTGTCTCCATTAAAAGGAGGAATGATAATGCCAGTCTATTTATGGAGTGGAAAGAACAGACAGAATAAAAAACAAAAAGGTGAGATGGAAGCCCCCACCGAAGAAGCTGTACGCTCCGAACTGATCAGGCGCAAGATAACTCCTTCCAAGATTAAGAAAAAACCCAAGGACCTTTTTGAAAATATCTCTTTCATGCAGCCCAAGATAAAACAGAAAGATATAATAATTTTTTGTCGGCAATTTTCCACCATGATCGATGCGGGGCTCCCAATAATCCAGTGCCTCGATATTCTATATGCCCAGCATGAAAACAAAACATTTAAAAATATGTTGAAGGAGATTAAGCAAAATGTCGAGAGCGGGCAAACCTTTGCGGAAGCATTGAAAAAGCACCCAAAACAGTTTGACGATCTTTTTATAAACATGATTTCAGCCGGTGAAGCCGGCGGTGTCCTCGATACGATTTTAAGACGTCTTTCTGCTTATATGGAGAAGGCTGCAAAGCTCAAAGCCCAGATAAAAGGGGCTATGACTTACCCAGCTGTAACTATGGTGATTGCTATAATCGTTGTTGGAATCATTATGGTTTTTGTTATTCCTGTATTTGAGGAGATGTTTGAGGGGATGGGCGGTGCCCTTCCGGTACCCACACAAATTGTTGTAAATATGAGCAGGTTTATCAAATCAAACATTCTTTATATCATCATCGGCATAGTTTTGGCAATATTTGCAATCAGAAGGTTTTACAAAACCGAAAAAGGACGAGCCTTAATGGACAACCTTTTTCTCAAACTGCCTGTATTCGGGCTTTTAATTCGCAAAGCCGCGGTGTCCAAATTTACACGCACCATGGGAACAATGCTTGCCAGCGGTGTGTCGATTTTAGACGCTCTCGATGTTGTTGCCAAAACAGCGGGTAACAAAACCATTGAAAAGGCTGTGTACGAAACCCGATCTGCCATTGCTGAAGGCCGTACAATGTCCGATCCTCTAACCGAAAGTGGGATTTTCCCGTCCATGGTATGCCAGATGATTGCTGTTGGTGAATCTACCGGCGCACTTGATACCATGTTAACTAAGATAGCCGATTTTTACGACGAAGAGGTCGACCAGGCGGTGGAAAACATAACTTCGTTAATAGAACCGTTTATGCTGGTGTTTCTGGGTGTGGTTATCGGTGGTCTGGTTGTATCCATGTATCTGCCCATATTCAAGATGGCGGCTGCATTTGGTTAACCCGTGAACCTTTGGCTCTCGATTTGCCTCAATTGGAATGTTGAGACCTTTGAAAAATGTTCAATTTTGTTCAAGGCCAAGGAAGGCGATAATTTTAACCATAGGAATACATTGAGTATTTTGAGGATTAAAATTTGAGTCTGACGCAGGAATTGGGCAAAAGGGAGCGTTTTGCAAAGGTCTCATGTTGGAATACTGGTATCCCATCATTCCATTATTTTTACCCCGTGAAACCTCTTTTTATTTCACTGGGGCCATGTCCGAGTTAAAAATATAAGCCTAAGAAAGATCTTTATTTTCAATAAATTGTAGAATTTTCGACACGTTCCCTTTAGCGGGATAGATTTTCCGAGACATATTTTATGCCTGATTACTCAAACAAGCCCGAAGATGATTTATATCATAAGCTTGAATGGGTTATGTTTTTACGGGTCGTTTTTACTTCACTGTTGCTGGGATCGACTATTATTCTGCAATTCAGTGAAAAACCTTTCCCTCTAGCGGGGTCCTTCCTAATTTTTTATGGACTTATCGTTACAATTTTCCTGCTTTCTTTTTGCTACGCTTTAATTTTTAAACATATAAAGCGGAAACTTATCTTTGCTTATATACAGATCGGGATCGACACCTCTGCAGTAACAATAATAATTTTTGTTACCGGCAGCTTTGCAAGCATTTTTTCATTTCTTTATCTGGTAGTTATTATCTATTCGAGCATGCTTCTATTCAGGAGAGGAAGCATGGTCATGGCCGTGCTTTGCAGTATCCAGTACGGAATCCTGATCGATCTCGAATACTACGGTATTATCAACCCCTTTAGCATGAATGGGGGTAATGTCATCGATAGTTATGCCTGGAGCCAAGTGCTTTTCAAGGTAGTGATTACCATGGTGGCCTGTTTTGCCGTTGCTTTCCTGAGCGGTTTTCTGTCGGAACAGTTGAGAAGGACAAGAAACAAGCTTTCGGCCCTTGAGGATCGAATTAAACGCGTGGAAAGAATGGCTTACATGGGTGAGATGGCGGCCGGCATAACTCATGAGATTAAAAATCCTCTGGCTTCTCTTTCAGGTTCAATCCAGATTTTAAGAAAAGAAATTCCGTATGACCCTGAACATGACAAGCTGATGCAGATCGTTTTGCGTGAGACAGACAGGTTAAGCGCCCTGGCGAACAATTTTCTTTTGTTCGCAAAGCCGCCGGCAGGTAAAATAGAAAAAATAGAACTCGAAAGTGCTCTGACAGAGACCGTCAAACTATTGAAAAAGGACAAAGCCGGTACCGAAAACGTCTCGATCATGAGCAAGTTCTCCCCAAATATCTGGATTGAAATGGATCCGGTGCATTTGCGCCAGGTGATCTGGAATCTTCTTTTAAATGCTGTTGAGGCTATTGAGGGTGAAGGACTTATCGGGATTAAAACGTATCCTATAAAGCACAATTATGAAGGTATCGAAATCAGCGACAATGGCTGCGGCATTGCAGACGGGCATATGCAATCAATTTTTGATCCCTTTTTCACAACAAAATCCAGTGGGACAGGTCTGGGACTTTCCATAGTTCACAGTATACTCGAATCCTATGATACATGGCTTGACGTTGAGAGTAAAGTAGATCGGGGAACCAAGTTTTCCTTTAAATTAAAGCGAAGAGACCCGCCAACTTAATCTTGACACCTAATTTTAAATGGGTTAGCAAAATAAGTTTGACGGCTTCGTAAAAAGTCCAACTTCTGCGTTGCGCTGCATCCTTCGTCACTACAGCGTACTATAAGTACGCTCCCTACGGGACCGGCGGATAGCCGATTCCTCAGGATTTGCGCGCCTTGAATTTGGATCTTTTTACTTTGCCGTCGGATTTTGACTTTTTACGAGACTGTCAACGTTGGCTTTGTTGTTTAGAAAATTAAAATCATACAGATTTGTTGTTGAATCCTTATGGACCAAAAAAGCGATATCATTGAGAAACGAAAAAAGAAACTTTTAGACTTAAAGAGAAACAATATTAATCTTTATCCCAACGATTTTGTTGTTTTGCACACTGTAGGCGATATCAAAAAGGCCGTAGAAGATGCACCGGATTCACTTGCCGAGGACAGCCCTGTTTTTGTTGTTGCCGGACGTATGATGGCCATAAACAGGTTTGGCAAGGCATCCTTTATCAGATTCAGGGATCGAACCGGACAGCTTCAGGCATATCTGAGAAAAGACAAAATAGGCGAAAAATCCTATAATCTGTTTAAACAGCTCGACATTGGTGATTTCGTCGGACTAAATGGTGGAATGTTTAAGACCAGAACAGGAGAATGGACACTTCTGGTCAAGGAATTTAAACTCGTCTGCAAGTCAGCCAGACCGCTTCCGGAAAAATTTCACGGGCTTAAAGATCCGGAAAAACGTTATCGTCGTCGTTACATCGATTTGGCAATGAATTCAGATGTTCGGGATATTTTTATGAAACGTAGCAGGATCATTCAGGTCATACGCACCTTTTTACTTGACCGGGATTTCCTTGAAGTGGAAACTCCTATGATGCAGCCGGTTCCGGGTGGTGCCGAAGCCACACCGTTTGTGACCCATCACAATGCCCTGGGAATGGATCTGTTTTTACGCATAGCCCCTGAACTTTATTTAAAGCGTTTGGTTATCGGGGGGTTTGAAAGGGTTTTCGAAATCAATAGAAGTTTCAGAAATGAAGGGGTTTCAACTCGTCACAATCCCGAATTTACCATGCTCGAATTTTACCAGGCATATGCAAGGTACGAAGATCTGATGGATCTAACCGAAGAGATGTTCTGTCATGTGGCCAGGGAGGTGACCGGGTCGACCTCAATACAATATCAGGGGAATACTATCGATTTGGGCGCCAAGTGGCGTCGAATCTCCCTTGTTTCTGCCATGGAGGAGTTTGGCGGCATTGATGCCGGTCTGCTGAACAACCGGGAAGGTCTGCTTGAATTTGCTTCTTCAAACAGAATCAAGGTTACAAAGACCGGACGACTTGGGAAAATTGTAACAAAGCTTTTCGATGTTCTTGTGGAGCCGAAACTCATACAGCCCACATTTATTACAGGATACCCGGTAGAGGTCTCTCCGCTTTCCAGAAGGAGCGATATCTCGGCAGAACTTACGGACCGCTTTGAGCTCTTCATCGCGGGCCATGAGATTGCCAATGGATTTTCGGAGCTGAATGATCCTGATGACCAGAAAAAGCGTTTTTTACAGCAGGTTGCAGACAGGGAAGCAGGCGACAAAGAGGCCCATTATATGGACAAGGATTACATAGAAGCATTGGAGTACGGTATGCCACCCACCGCCGGAGCGGGGATAGGGATTGATCGGCTTACCATGCTGTTCACCGATTCCGCTTCAATCCGGGAGGTTATTCTTTTTCCGCACATGAAACCGGTTGAAATGGGTAACAACTAACAAGAACTTAGGGGCTTCACCCCAATTGGAATAGTGGAATAATGGAGTAATGGAATGATGGGTTTGAAGGAGTTTTTTACAAATAAAATGGTTTATTTCCACCTTTATCCCCAATATTCCAGCATTCCAGCATTCCATTCTTCCATTCTGATGGCATAAACAGGTTGCCATTAATAAACCCGTATTTTCAAGAAGTTGTGGAAATTCCGAGACGTCAAATTATGTCTTTTGAATATTTCATAGGCGGTCGCTATCTAAGGGCCAAACAGAAAGAGACCTTCATTTCGTTAATTACCATGCTTTCCATTGCCGGGGTAACCGTGGGGGTAATGGCATTGATCGTGGTAATAGCTGTAATGGCCGGATTTGAGTCAGATCTTAAGAACCGTATATTAGGGATTGAATCACACGTAGTGATAATGCGCCACGGTAGTTCCTTTTCCGATTATCACAAAATATTGGGTCAGGTTGTTAATACGGCCGGGGTCGAGGCTGCCACACCTTTTATTTACACCCAGATCATGCTCCGTTCATCGTCAGGAGTATCCGGGGCTGTTTTAAGAGGTATAGATCCGGAATCGGCCGGCAGGGTAATAAAGGTTATAGAAGGCCCCGCTTTGCTGAATATAAAAAAGATGTGTGAGGGAAACGACACTACCGATTCTGTGCCGGGTATAATTCTTGGCAAGGAGCTTGCCAGGAATCTGGGTCTGGGCATGGGTGATGCGGTCTACCTGATATCATCCCGGGGAATGATTTCTCCCATGGGGTACCTCCCCGCCATGAAGCGTTTTCAGGTGGCGGGTATGTTCGAGTCGGGCATGTATGAATATGATGGGTCCCTGGCTTACATCCATTTAAGCGACGCCCAGAAAATTTTACACATGGGAGATTCTATCACCGGTATCGAAGTCAGGGTAAATGATATCTATAATGCAAGGCATATTGCAGATAAGATAGTTGCTGCCGTGGGATTCCCCTATTGGGCCAGGGACTGGATGCAGATGAATCAAAATCTGTTTTCCGCTCTCAAGCTGGAAAAGACTGTTATGTTTATTATTCTGGCACTTATCGTTCTTGTTGCAGCTTTCAACATCGCAAGCACACTGATTATGATGGTGATGGGAAAGACCAGAGATATTGCCATATTAAAGGCCATGGGAGCCATGGATAGCAGTATCAGGAAGATATTTATCTTCAAGGGAATGATCATCGGTTTCGTAGGCACCTCGCTGGGTGTGTGCCTTGGGTTTATAATGTGTAAGTTGCTGGAAAAATACAAGTTTATCGAACTTCCGGGAGATGTATACTATATCTCAACCCTTCCGGTACGACTTGAGGCTCTGGATGTTTTTATAATAGCTGCCGCTTCAATGGTGATCTGTTTTATAGCCACACTCTATCCGGCGCGCCAGGCGTCCAAACTCAATCCTGTTGAGGCGATCCGTTATGGTTAACTCCGGGAACAACTGCAAGAAATCTGATCAAGGCCGTTTATTGTCGGTTCAAGGTCTATGTAAGAGTTTCAACAACAGCGGCACCCGTATTGATATCTTAAAATGGGTAAACCTGAATTTGAACGCCGGAGAAACTCTGGCAATAGTCGGAGCGTCGGGTATCGGCAAGTCTACACTGCTTCACCTGCTGGGAGCACTCGACCGGCCTGATAGCGGGACATATCTTTTCCAGGGTGAAGACATCTTACTTTTTGATAATACAAGGCTGGCACAATTTCGGAACGAGTTTTTAGGTTTTGTGTTTCAGTTTCATTATCTGCTTCCGGAATTTTCCGCTCTTGAAAATGCCATGATGCCGGTATTGATTAAAGGGCTGGGCAAACAAAAAGCCAGGGAGGCTGCAGAGGCGATTCTTGTCCGGGTGGGACTTAAAGACAGATTAAATTTCAGAGTCGGAAAGCTTTCAGGGGGTGAACAGCAACGGGTTGCGCTTGCCAGAGCCGTTGTTCTCAATCCGGTTATACTTCTGGCCGATGAACCATCGGGTAATCTTGACAAGAAAAGCAGCGAGCGCGTCCATAGCCTGCTTATGGAGTTAAACAAAGAGTTTTGCATGACTCTGGTGGTGGTGACACACAACATGGAACTTGCGTCCTATATGTCACGTAGCATGACGATCGTCGACGGACAGCTGGCAAAATTTGGGGCTTATGAATTTAAGGATTAGGGCATTTAGGAATTTTATGTTAAAATATTTAGGTTTGATTGTTGTCGCAATACTATATTTTTTACCGAACACGGCACGTTCTTTAGAAACAGTACGAGTGGTGGTATTACCATTTGAAATACATTCTGTTAAAGATCTTTCATATATGCAAACCGAGATTTCGGGTATGATCAAAAGAGACCTCAAACAGGACGGTGCTACTATACTGGAACCGGAAATTATTTCTGATCTTGCATGGGAGAAAGTTGCTGAAACTGTCGAAGGAATTCGGAATTTTGGTGTTAAAAGCGGTGCCGACTATGTTATCTGGGGCAGCTTGACCTGTATCGGGCAAAAGTTCAGCCTGGATGCAAAGATGATAAAATCTTTTGGAGAAGGGTCTGTCGGTGTTTTTGTTAAAGAGGGCCGGGGCATAGAAAATGTGCTCGGAATCGTGAAGCAGCTCGTCCGGGATATAAGTATGAAACTTTTTAAGCGGGAAAAGGTTGCCAAAGTGCTTATTACCGGTAATAAGCGTATAGAGGGAGACGCTATCAAAAAAATTATAAAAACAAAGCCCGGCGACGTATATCTTGCCAAAAGCCTTTCCCAAGATCTTAAGGCTGTATATTCAATGGGATATTTTGAGGATATCCGGATTGAGGCCGAAGAAAGCCCCCAGGGCAAGGTAATAATATTCAAGATAAAGGAAAAACCTACTATCCGGATTATTCGTTTTAAAGGAAATAAGGTCTACAAGGATGACGAGATTAAAGAAAACTTAAGTATTCGGACAGGTTCAATACTGAATATATTTAAGGTTCGCAGCAACATTAAACTGATAGAAGAGCTTTATAAAGAAAAGAGCTATCATAATGTAAATGTTACTTACAATATTCAACAGCTAGAAAATAATCAGGCTGATCTGGAATTCGTTATCCAAGAAGGTGAAAAAGTCCTGATAAGGCATATCATATTTGAAGGGAATAACGCTTATACCGACAAGAAACTGAAAAAAATGATGCAGGTGTCTGAAAAGGGTTTCTTTTCGTGGATGACCTCATCCGGAGATCTGAACAGGGAGGGTCTCGAGCAGGATATCGCCAAACTTTCAGCTTTTTATTACAACAACGGTTATATCCAGGCCAGGGCAGGGGAACCACAAATTGAATATCAGGGAGACGGGATAGATATTACGATAAAAATTGATGAAGGGCCACGGTTCAAGGTCGGGGAGGTGGATATAACCGGTGACCTTGTCTTATCCGAGGAGGAATTAAAGAAAAAACTAAAAATTACGCAAGAAACCTATTATAATCGTGAAGTGGCCCGTAACGATGTGCTGGCCCTAACGGATCTATATTCAGATGAGGGTTACGCCTACGCTGAAATAAATCCCAGGATTGACAAAAACTTTGATGAATTGACGATTAATATTACCTACGTCGTTGCCAAACGCAACCAGGTCTATTTTGAAAATATTATTATCGGCGGAAATAAAAAGACCAGGGACAAGGTTATCCGGCGTGAACTTAAGGTGTATGAACAGGAACTTTTCAACGGTAAGGGGTTAAAACGGAGCGTCCGCAACCTCTACCGGCTCGATTATTTCGAGGACATAAAGGTTGACACGGTAAAGGGAAGTTCCGACGACAAAATGATTTTGAAAATCGATGTTACTGAAAAGCCCACCGGCACGTTTTCTTTTGGCGCCGGTTACAGCACCACGGAAAATGTTTTTGGCATGGCCTCCATTACCCAGAGAAACTTTTTAGGGCGCGGCCAGATCCTTTCACTTGACGCTCAACTCGGAGGGACCACAACCCTGTATAGACTGAATTTTACAGAGCCTTGGCTGTTTGATATTCCTCTGTCAGCAAGGTTTGATCTGTATGACTGGGAAACCGATTATGATACATACGACAAGAACAGCCAGGGAGGAGGGGTTAGGTTTACCTATCCTGTCTATGATTTTGTGCGGGCATCTATTGGTTATAATTACGAAGCTGCAGATATAGAAAATATTTCAGAAGACGCTTCAGAATCCATTAAAGAACTGGAAGGCGAGAATACAACAAGCAGTATAATCACCTCCTTGGTTTACGACTCGAGGAACAGGAAATTTAATCCCACAGAAGGCTCTCGACACAGTATATCGGTGGAATATGCCGGCCTTGGCGGAAATATCGCCTTTACAAAATATCTGGGGGAAACCGGATGGTACATCCCTGTGTTCAAGGATATTGTGACGTTTCTCCACGGCGAAATCGGTTATGTCCACGAGAACTCTGGCGGAATTCTTCCGGATTATGAACGATTTTATCTGGGAGGTCTAAACTCATTGCGAGGCTATGACTGGCGGGACATTTACGTTTTAGATGAAAACGGTGATGAAATCGGTGGAGACAAATTTGTACAATTTAATATCGAACTTCTATTTCCCCTGCTAAAGAAGCAAGGGGTTGTGGCTCTTCTCTTTTTTGATACGGGAAATGTTTATAATGACGATGAAAGTATCGAGCTGGGGAATCTGAGACAAACCGCGGGGTTCGGTTTCAGATGGTATTCTCCCATGGGTCCTATCCGTCTTGAGAGAGGGTACGTAATTGATGACGTGGGATCCGGGGGACAGTGGGAATTTGGAATGGGTACGTCTTTCTGACAACTATAAATATTGAAATGGCTGGGTGGTGGAGTAGTTCCATAAAAAAACAAACAGACTATCTTTGAAGGGGGAATAATATGCGGACGTGTAAAGGGACTTTTGTGGCAATAGTTATTTGTTTTTGTTTGCTTGCTGCTGCTGCTTCTTCTTATGGGGCAGATGTTGCCAAAATAGGTATTGTAGATTTTCAGAGAATTCTTGAGACATCAAGTGCCGGCAAAAAGGCAATGGCTGAAGTCAATAAACGGGGGAAAAAGATAGAAGCTGATCTCAAGAAAAAGGGAGAGGAAATCGAAGCAATAAAAAAGAAGCTTGAACGTGAAGCTCTTGTGATGAGCAAGGAGATGCGGGAAGAGAAAGAACGTGAAATAAGAATAAATATCAATGACTTTAAATCGTTACAGAAAAGATATGTGGCTGAGTTCAAGGAGCATGAAAAAAGACTTGTCGGACGAATCCAGGAAGAGATCTTAACGATTATTACTGAAATGGGTAAAAAGGAAGGTTTTCTCCTTATCTTTGAAAAACGAGAGGCCGGAGTGATGTATTCCCCAAACACAATCGATATAACCGACCGGTTAATCCAGAAATACAATGCCAGTTTTGCCAGTAAAGCTGAAAAGTAAAAGAATAAAAAAAAAGAAAAAAATGTAACAATTTAGCTTTTTGAAGGTATTACTGCCTCGGGTATAATTTAAAATGGAACTGTCACTGGCCAAGATAGCCGAAGTTGTTAAAGGCGAGATAAAAGGGGATAAGAATAAAAATATTTGTGGTGTTGCACCTTTTGATGATGCTAAAGGTGATGAAATAACATTTGCCGGTGATGCAAAATTTTTAAAAAAAATTAATAAAACAGATGCCGGAGCGATTATTGTTCCACGCGATTTTCAAGCTTCTACAAAAAACATTCTACAGGTGGATAATCCCCAGCTTGCTTTTGCCATGGTTTTGAACCTTTTTTATTCCTCTTTAAAACCGGAACCCGGTATAAGTTCATACTCATATATCGGCAAAAACTTTTTATGCGGCCGGGAAGTGTCGATAGCCCCTTTTGCAGTGATTGGAAATAATGTCACTGTTGGTCATTGTGTAGTACTTCATCCAAACGTGGTTATCGGCGACAACGTTGTCATTGGAAATGATGTGCAGATTCACCCCAATGTGACAATTCTTGAGCGTTGCACAATAGGGAACCGGGTTATAATACATGCCGGGACCGTTATCGGGAGTGACGGTTTCGGTTTTGCTCCTGACGGAAAAAAGTATTACAAGATTCCCCATACCGGTATTGTCCAAATAGATGATGATGTGGAAATTGGTGCGGGGAATACAATTGACAGAGCCACTTTTGGTAAGACCTGGATAAAAAGCGGAGTTAAGACAGATAACCTTGTTCACATTGCTCACAATGTGACCGTGGGTGAAAATAGTGTGCTTGTGGCCCAAGTCGGAATTTCAGGGAGCGTTACTATCGGTAAAAACGCCATACTGGCCGGACAAGCGGGAGTTGTAGGCCATCTGACCATAGGAGATAATGTAACCATTGGTGCTCAGGCCGGAGTTGCTCAATCTGTGTCTGGTGATGAAATAGTGTCCGGATCACCTGCAATAACCCACCGATTGTGGCTAAGAGTACAAAGGATTCTACCAAGGCTTCCGGAGCTTAAAAGGAAGCTGGAGGACATAGAAAAGAGATTAAAGAAGATCGAGGAGAAAAAGAGCTGAAATAAGGGAGATTGGAACATGAAGAAAGCTTATGATATTCAAAAAATTATGAATTTATTGCCTCACCGGTATCCATTCATTATGATTGATCGAATACTTGAACTTGTCCCAGGCGAAAAGGTGGTCGCTCTTAAAAACGTAACCATCAACGAACCTTTTTTCCAGGGTCACTTCCCTGGGAATCCTATTATGCCAGGAGTGCTTATCATCGAAGCCATGGGCCAGGCCGGAGCTGTGCTGGCTGCTAAATCCCTGCCCGGGGAACAGCAAGATTCGCTGATATATTTTATGTCGATGGATAAGGTCAAATTCCGGCAACCTGTTGTTCCCGGCGATCAGCTTATATTTGAGATGAAATTTTTAAAAAAGCGTGCAAAGGTGTTCAAGATGTCCGGTGTTGCCCTTGTTGATGGAAAACGTGTGGTTGAAGCTGAACTGATGGCTTCTTTTGGAGAAAAGTAATGATACATGCAACAGCTATTATAGATCCAAAGGCTGAACTTGATTCCAATGTAAATATAGGTCCGTATGCGATTATCGAGAAAAATGTTGCTATCGGTTCCGGAACGACCGTCGGTTCCCATGTCGTTATTCAGCCGTATGTTACAATAGAGCAGGACTGCCGGATATTTCAGTATGCTGCCATAGGGGCTCCTCCTCAGTCGTTGAAATTTAAGGGTGAAAAAACCTATGTTAAGATCGGACGTGGCAGTATTGTACGCGAGTTTGTTACGATTCACAGGGGAACGGAATTCGGCGGAGGCCTTACTGAAGTCGGTGAAGAGAACTTTTTAATGGCCTATACCCATATCGCGCATGATTGTATCACCGGAAAAAAAGTTATTTTTGCAAACAACGCAACACTTGCCGGACATATCGTTGTCGGTGATCATGCCACCATCGGCGGACTGGTGGCAATACACCAATTTGTCAGGATCGGCGATTATGCATACGTGGGCGGAAAATCAGCGGTAGTAAAAGATATTCCACCCTATGTTATTGCATCTGGCGACAGGGCGAAACTGCATGGCTTAAACAGTGTTGGGTTGAAACGCCACGGGTTTTCACAAGAGACATTATCTTTACTAAAGAAAGCTTACCGGATTATTTTCCGCATTGGGATTACTCTAAATGAGGCCATAGAAAGAGTCAAAGCGGAGGTGGAACAGGTTCCCGAGGTGGTCAACCTGATCGATTTTATAAAATCTTCCCGGCGCGGGATTACCAGATGATTCATGACAAATGAATGCGATGCGTATAGGACTTATTGCGGGGGGCGGCCAATTCCCCATCATTTTTTCAAAAGCGGCAAAATCCAAAGGATTTGTCATCCATGCAGTTGCTTATAATAATGAGACGGATCCCGGCCTTAAAGAGCATGTTGATACTATTGAATGGATTCATCTCGGTCAGATCAAGCGTATTATAAAATATTTTAAAAAGAACGCAGTAAGCCAGGCGGTTATGATGGGGGCGATAACAAAGACGAAAATGTTTTCGGATGTAAGGCCCGACATCAAAGCCATTTCCCTTATTGCCGGTATGCGCCATACCCATGATGACGGGCTATTAAGGGGTTTTGTCGCACTTCTGGAAAAAGAGGGTATTGAAATAAAGCCCTCGACATTTCTGCTGCCGGATCTTTTAGCGCAAAAAGGCTGCTGGACAAAACGGAAGCCGAACCGGTCCGAGAACAAGGATATAGACCTCGGCTGGAGAGTAGCCAAAGAGATCGGGCGCCTTGATATCGGCCAGTGTGTGGTGGTGGGAGGCGGATCTGTTCTGGCAGTGGAGGCTATTGATGGAACCGACACTACCATAATGCGGGGCGGAAGGCTTGGCAAAGGTACTGCGGTTGTTGTTAAGGTCTGCAAACCCGAACAGGACATACGATTTGACATCCCTGCAATCGGTGTTCGAACAATTAAGACCATGCATGAAGCAGGGGCAGGGGTGCTCGTTGTTGAAGCCGGAAAGGCGATTGTTTTTGACCGGAAAGAGATGATCCACATGGCGGACGAGTATGGTATTGCCGTGGTTGCTATGGAAAAGTAAAGGTTATGAAGAAATTGCGCGTTGGTGTTGTGGGTGCGGGGTATCTTGGGAGATTTCATGCTGAAAAGTATGCCCGAATGGATGACGTAGAACTTGTCGGTGTTGTCGATATCGATAAATCCCGGGCAGAGGATGTTGCCGGAAAGTTTAATACAAAGGCATATTCACACCATCAATACCTTTTTGGAAAAGTGGATGCTGTCAGTGTCGTTGTTCCTACACCGGATCATTTTTCTGTTGCCAAGGATTTATTGGAAAACAATATCGATGTCCTGATAGAAAAGCCGATGTCAGAAACCACTGAACAGGCCGACGAGCTCATTGGTTTTGCAAAGTCGAGAAGTCTTATTATTCAGGTTGGGCATCTTGAACGATTTAATCCGGCGGTTGTGGCCCTGCAGGATATTATTAAAAAGCCGATGTTCATTGAGTCGCATCGATTGAGTATTTACAAGGACCGGTGTACGGATGTGAGTGTTGTACTCGATCTTATGATCCATGACATTGATATTATACTTAACTTTGTCAGGTCTGAAATCGTCAATATTCATGCGGCCGGTATTCCTGTAATCTCCGGACATGTTGATATTGCCAATGCACGTCTTGAATTTAAAAGCGGGTGTATTGCCAATGTTACAGCCAGTCGAATATCGACCAAAAATGAAAGGAAGATCAGACTGTTTCAAAAAGATGCCTATATATCCGTCGATTTTGCAAATCAAGGGATTACCGTTATTCAGCGGAACTATAAAATTGAAGGTGGCCTTATACCCGGCATGGATATCAAACAGCTCAGTTTTGCTAAGGGTGATGCGCTGGAAGATGAGTTGAAATCGTTTGTAAAAGCGGTAATAAGACGTGAAGCTCCAGAGGTCACAGGGCAGATGGGACGTGATGCCTTAAAGATCGCTTTGAGCATTATGAAGCAGATCCGCGATACCAACAGCCGTTTTTTGAGCTAGTAGTCGTATGGAACCGCTTTCAGAACAAAAATGTGTTATGATCATTGCGGGTGAAGCTTCAGGTGACCTTCACGGGTCACGGCTTGTAACCGCCATGCGTGAAAGAAACAAGGCGTTGTTTTTCTGCGGCATTGGCGGACAGGCCCTTAAAGCTTCAGGGGTCAGAGTTTTAGTTAATGCTTCAGAGCTTTCGGTTGTGGGAATAACCGAAGCCTTTTCCAAGATACCCAATCTGCTTAAAGGGATGGCTGTTGCCAAAAAGGCTCTTAAAAGACTGCTTCCCGATCTTCTGATACTGATCGATTTTCCCGATTTTAACCTTAATGTGGCAGCTTTTGCCAAAAAGCTTGGAATACCGGTGTTATATTATATCAGCCCACAGATTTGGGCATGGAGATCCGGCCGTGTAAAGAAGATCGGGAAGCTTGTGGATCATGTGGCGGTTATCCTGCCTTTTGAAGAAAATTTCTACAGAAAGCATGAAATTCCGGTAACATTTGTGGGGCATCCTTTACTCGATACAAACCTTGATTATAGAAAAGAGGCTTTTGAAAAGCCTGAAAATGACATTTCCGTCATAGGCCTTCTCCCAGGATCACGCGATCGGGAAATTGCACGGCACCTTCCCATAATGCTTGGTGCTGCCCAAATTTTACTTAAAAGGATTAAGAACGTAAAATTCATTGTTTCACTGGCACCTGATGTGAAAAGAAAAACCGTGGAAGAAATCGTTAACAAACACAAGGGTGTTGCTGATTTTGAGATTGTATCCGGCCAAGTAAGAAAAATCTTTGAAAGAAGCAGATTTGTCATTGCCGCATCCGGCACGGTTACTCTTGAATCCGCAATTTCCGGAACACCGATGGTAATTATTTATAAAGTTTCTCCCATAAGCTACTGGCTTGGAAAGGCAATGATACAGGTCAAACATATCGGCCTGGTCAACATCATTACCGGCAAAAAGATTGTTCCCGAATTGCTTCAGGACCAAGCATCTCCTGCCAGGATAGCAGATACGGTCTTCAATATGTTAAGTGATGCTCCCGGCCTTGAAAGGTTAAGACTCGAGTTGCTGCAAGTAAAACATGCACTTGGCGGCCCGGGTGCTTCCGAACGGGTTGCCGATATAGCAGTTGGAATGTTGTATAATGCATGATAAATATGCAAATGGACATTTTAGTTTAAATATCATGAAAAAAATATCAGAACCGATCATAAAAGACAGACACAGACGATTGCTGTTGCTTATAAAGGATCAATGGTTCAGACTGCTTTTAGCGATGATATGCATGCTGGTGATGGCTGGTGCAAAGTCGGCGATTCCTTTTTTAATAAAACCGGTTGTCGATGATATTTTTATAAATAAAGATATCGGGATGCTTAAGCTGATTCCCTTGGCAGTAATAACTATTTTTTTAATACTCGGTTTCGCCATGTATTGCCAGGAATACCTTATGAATTATGTGGGACAGAATATCATCAGGCGCCTTAGAAACCTTCTTTATGATCGCATCCAGGACCTTCCCATTTCGTTTTTTCAAAGAGAAAAGACGGGAGTTCTGATGTCGCGGGTAACAAATGATGTGAACATTATTAAAAATATGGTTTCTTCCGCAGTTACAGGATCTTTAAGAGATTTTTTTGCCGTTATAGGATTGACATTTGTTATCTTTTACCGGGATTGGAAGATGGCCTTGATTGCGCTTGTCATCTTACCCCTTGCCTTCTTTCCCATTGTTGTGCTGGGAAGAAAAATGCGCAAGGTCACTACCCATACCCAGGAGGCCATGGGAGACCTCACGTCTACTTTGCATGAAACTTTTGCCGGGAATAAAATTATTAAGGCATTTGGAATGGAATCGTATGAAAAAGAACGATTCTTTAGAAAAACGCTTAAACTTTTCAAGCTTGAGCTAAAGGGTGTTCGATTCAAAGCCTTGGCTTCACCGGTCATGGAATTTTTAGGCGGATTGGGTATGGCCATTGTTATATGGTACGGCGGTTACAAAGTGATATCCGGCGCCTCCACAGCCGGGACTTTTTTTTCTTTTATGGCCGCAGTTATGATGCTTTACACGCCTGTAAAGAGATTAAGCAAGCTCAATAATATTATACAGCAAGGTCTTGCCGGTGCGGACCGGGTCTTTGATATTCTGGAGACGGAGTCTGATATTCAAGAGTTGCCAAATCCGGCAGTGTTTCAGCACGGCCCTCACCGCGTTGTTTTCGGAAATGTGTATTTCAAATATGATGACGTAACGGTTTTAAAAAATATTAATCTGGATGTCAGGCCCGGAGAAATTCTTGCGTTCGTTGGGATGAGCGGCGGTGGAAAAACCTCTTTAGTGAACCTGATTCCCAGATTTTATGATGTAAGCAAGGGGAGCATTCTCATTGATGACATTGATATTAGAAATGCCTCAATATCGTCACTTAGGGGTCAGATTGCCATTGTTACTCAGGAACCCATACTTTTTAATGATACGGTTCACAACAATATCGCTTACGGAAACCAAAATGCGTCTGACGAAGAGATAGAAAGTGCTGCTCGGGCGGCTTATGCATACGAGTTTATACAGAATTTTCCAGACGGCTTTGATACAAATATTGGAGAACTTGGCGGGCGGTTATCCGGAGGGGAGAAACAGAGAATTTGTATTGCTCGAGCGCTATTAAAGGATGCTCCCATTTTAATACTGGATGAGGCCACGTCTTCATTGGATGCAGAATCGGAAACGCTGGTTCAAAAGGCTCTGGAAAACCTGATGAAGGGACGAACAACCTTTGTTATTGCGCACAGGCTTTCAACCATTTCTTATGCCGACCGGATAGCCGTTATCGTTGACGGCCGAATTGTAGAAGAGGGAAAACACGAAGAACTGATCTCTCGAAAAGGAGAGTATTCCAAACTTTACCAGATGCAACTCAGCAGCGGCAATTCAAAAGAAGCTCCGGAAGAACTCACCGTAAGAAAACATGCAGGCAAATCTTTTTCGATACGACCGAAATAAAAAATTTGAAACAAATTTCCATGACAACTCCACAGCATGAATATGGTTATGTAATGTGTCATAATCGAAAACAAGCTTCCCTGAAATTTTTATGAAAATTAGTTCCATTATATATAGATATGTGTTCAAAGAGATGATGCCTCCCTTTGTCATCAATCTGATATTTTTTACTTTTGTTTTTCTGATGGTAGAGATGCTTAAAGTGACGAATATGGTTGTTAATTACCGTGTGGGCGTGCTTACTGTCCTTATAATGCTTGCGTACTCTACCCCATATTTCCTTACCTATGTCATACCCATGTCTGTCATGATAGCGGTTCTTCTCGCGTTCCTTCGATTGTCCGGAGACAACGAGATTGTTGCACTAAAAACCAGCGGCATGAGCATCTACGGCTTGCTTCCACCGGCAATGTTATTTTGTCTAATTGGATGTTTGCTTACATTTTTTATGACAGCATATGGAATGCCTTGGGGAAGATTGTCTGTCAAAGAATTGACATACAAGGTCCTTTCATCCAATCTCGAAATTGGACTTAAAGACAGGACATTCAATGACAGTTTTGAAGATGTAGTGCTTTACGTGCATAAAATAGATTCTAAAAGTAAAGAACTTCAAGATATTTTCATCGAAGATAAAAGAACTCAAAATATTGTTAGCACCGTGGTGGCGACAAGGGGAAAACTGTTCAGTGAATCTGACGAGCACATTTATCATTTATTGCTTTACAATGGTGTCATATATCAAGTTGATCTTAAGAATAGATCGACAAATTACATTGATTTTGAGAACTATGAAGTTCGCTTGGATATTAGAGAGGCTGCTTCGAGATTGGAACAAGGGACTAAACACAGAAAGGAGATGAATCTTGCTGAACTGAGGAATTATTTGAACAATAGTGCCAGGAGAAATAGTAAATATTATAAGGCACTAATGGAGTTGCACAAGAAATTTTCAATCCCGATTGCATGTTTTGCCCTCGGGCTTCTGGCTGTTCCTCTAGGCATACAGTCCGGGCCTGCAAAAAAATCATTTGGCTTGGTGCTGGGTATGCTTTTCTTTTTGATTTATTACTTCTTGCTAACTGCAGGATTGGTTCTTGGTGAAACAGGCACCTGTCCTCCGGTCATCGGAATGTGGGGCCCAAATATTGTGATGGGCGGTTTAGGACTGTATCTTCTTGTTAAAACAGCTAATGAGCGTAAATTGAGAATCGGTCCTATTGCGAATCTGATGAAAGGGATTAAGTCTCGCTTGGCCGGACGTGGAGGGACTTAGGGCGTTAGCCCAAATTTCTGAATTGTTGACGTTATGTTCTTAATCGAAAAATATCTGACCAAGGAGATTTTTAAATACTTTGGTATTGTTCTATTAACGGTAGTAAGCATATATTTATCGGTAGATTTTTTTCAAAGGATAGATAATTTTATAGAAGCAGATCTTCCATTTTCAAAAATTATAAGCTTTTTTCAGCTTAAAATACCGTTGATAATTGCCCAAATAACGCCGGTTGGCATTCTTGTTGCTGTTATTATTGTTTTTGGTCTGATGAACAAGAACAACGAGATTATAGCTTTAAAAAGCAGTGGCGTAAGTATTTACTACCTTTTAAGGCCGGTCGTATTTATAGGGCTATTATTAAGCATCTTCATTTTTTTGTTATCAGAGTCGATTGTGCCGATTACCACAAGCAAGGCCAACAGGATCTGGAATGTGGAAGTTAAGAAAAAATCTGCTGTTACATCTAAGGGGAAGAATATATGGATCAAGGGTAACCATGCCATATACCATATTACATATTATAATCCTGCAAACAATACCATTTTAGGGGTCGCCCTTAATTTTTTTGATAATAACTTCAGATTAATCCGACGAGTTGATGCTAAAAAGGGTGTTTTCAAAAAAGGAAAATGGATTTTCCATAATATCATGGAGCAAAAGCTTGATAAAGAAAGTAACAATTACCGTGTTACATTCCTTGAAGAACGGGAGGAACCGTTCGATTTTCTGCCCGAGGATATTAAGAGAGTGGTCAAGAAGTCAGAGGAAATGGGTTTTCTGGAGCTGTATACATATATTGAAGATATTGAAAACGAAGGGTACGATGCCTCTGTCTACAAAGTAGATCTAAATGCCAAGCTGGCATTTCCTTTTGTTAGTTTCATCATGTGTCTGGTGGGGACAGGCATTGCGAGTAGAAGTAAGCTAAAGGAAAGTCTTTCCGTTAGTATATTTTACGGTATTTGCGTGGCATTTTTTTATTGGATATTTTACAGTTTCTGTCTATCGCTTGGATATGGAGAAATGCTTCCCCCTTTCATGGCTGCTTGGGCTGCGAACCTTGTTTTTTTATGTTTTGGCATACTTATTTTTTTGAAATAAGGAATAAAATAAAAAATATCGAGAAAAGGCCAATAAACATATCAGATTGGAATCATAAGCGTTTTTAAAAAGCATAAGCGAAAATGTTAGAATCTTTAAAACTTAGCCGTCTCGCCGAAACTCATTGCGGCGTTCTAAGGCATTCATCCAACACCAGGCCCGTGATCTGGGTGGTAGAGGAAAAGGGGATAAGGACTGTTGTAAAAGACTTCAGCAACAGCAAGTTTTTTTACAGAAACATAATCGGAAGATTTTTGATATGGCGTGAACGCAGGGCTTATAAAGCCCTGAAGGGGCTTAAGGGTATTCCCGCTTGCTATGGGGTTATTGACGGGCTCGCTTTGGCGCTTGAAGAGATACCCAGCCGGCCTTTGAAAAAGCATAGTAAGGATATAAAGTTATCAGATACTTTTTTTGATGATTTAAAAAACATCGTTGACAGTTTCCATAAAAGGGGCATTGCACACAGTGATTTAAAAAATGGCGCCAATGTACTGGTGGGACGTGACGGCCGACCTTACATCGTGGACTGGAGCGCTTCCATATCGGAAAAAGAATGCAGATTTTTTCCGCTGAATCGCATCTATCTAAGATTTGTTTTGGATGATTACTTTGCCATTATCAAATTGAAAATGAGGTATGTACCTGAAACCTTGACCCTGGAAGAAAAAAGAGAGTATGCGCAACGGAGCCATATGGAAAGAGGTATCAGGGTTATCAGAGATAGACTGCGCAAAATCTTTAAGAAAATCGTGTGAGAGGAAGTAAAATGGTCAACAATGTAGTGGACCGGATCCACGAGATTTTCAACAACAAAGGAGTCAGATATGTTTTATTAAAATTACGGTATCCGATTTTTTTGATTGCCGTTATAATTTTAATACTGAACATCAAACCCGCTTGGTTTGCGATTGGATGTATAGTGGCTTTCTTCGGTGAATTGATCCAACTTTGGTGCTTTTCTTCTTTGGATAAAAATAAGATGCTTGCTATTAAAGGACCTTATATATTGATGAGAAATCCGATGTATATCGGCCGCTTCTTTTTGTTGCTGGGTGTGTTGCTCCTTGCAGGCAATGGTTGGACGATCTTTATTTTTATTGTGGGGTATTATTTTTATATGGTCAATCGTGTGAAACGAGAAGAAGCTAAATTACAGCCATTGTTTGGAGAATCATATAGCAAATATTGTCAAAAGATAAACCGATTTATGCCATCCCTTAAA
>Ga0233414_10000178_pt1 | contig 27829 bp, 55 predicted proteins | sample Na_anoxic_10_MG_FD_189020 | JGI IMG/M metagenome (GOLD analysis project Ga0233414, IMG submission 189020) | Seawater microbial communities from Saanich Inlet, British Columbia, Canada - Na_anoxic_10_MG | ecosystem: Environmental > Aquatic > Marine > Inlet | place: Canada: British Columbia... | reverse complement strand
CATTTCAGATATAACTCGGAATGCATCACGGTTCTGGATTGGGTGGAACCCTTTAGATAGACCACCGCGTCCCAGAGGCGTATTGTTATCAGTGCGCATTGCAACGAATCCACCAGTAGGAATTTGATGACCATATAACTGGTCATTATCTGGACCCTCGATGAATGTTGGTTTCATTTCTACGTCGAAGTTCATACCGTTGGTGTCGAGGAATGATGAAAGCTCTGCGTCTGTGATTTTTGTGATTAGTTTTGACATGGTGTATCCTTTGTTTGTTGTTGGGTGTACTTATTAGTAGTACTGGTTTGAAAAGTGGACACAAATTTTGTGCAGCTCTTCGAAATGATAGAGAAGTTAAGTTTCTCGGTCATATGCTTAATATAGAAATTGAGGCGTATCTGTCAATAGATAACTGTTATCTATTGTTCAAAGTCATCTGGGTCGAGTCCTACCTCTCTGATTGAATCCAGTAGCAGGCCATAGTTCATCTCGAGGCGGCTACCAAACTCTCGGATGTATTCTCTTAGAGGCATCTCAGTTACAGTAGCCTCTTCCAATGCTTGTTCTATTCCGACGGCTGCAATACTATGAGGCATCAAGGCAATTTTACCGTCGTTTTGAGTCAGTGCAATCTGGAGTTCGAAGTTTTCCTCAGTCTCGATAGTGTGACATGCTTCGTCATCTGTTACGATAACACCTTTAGGTCCTTGGATGATACCCATAGTCATATCACGGTAAGCGGTGAACTTGTTGCTGGTATTATCTTCGACGTAACTTATAAGGTCTATTACTTTGATTTTTGTCATGGTGTTTCCTTTGATTGACTGGTTATATTTATTAGTAGTAAAGGTTCTGAAAGTGGACACAAAAAAAAGGGCCATCTCGAAAGACAGCCCTTTTCCAACCAACAACAGTTTGCACTGGGATATATCCCCTCCCAGCAGGGTTAACAATGTTACTCGACAGCATGACCAACAACAGGCAACAACAACCAAATCATGCTATCGAGTATTTAGTGGACTGGAAAGGATTCGAACCTAACTATTCGCTGTGTTATTCATTATAAACCCAATCGATAACTCACTCAATTAATTTATCACAGCTATTCCCCAGAGTGGAACATCAGTCCAGAAATCCGTTGTGATGGGTGGATTAGACCCAGACATTGTAACCTTCAATGACAAAGTGGCTTGTTTTTGAGCAGAGCCTCACATCCCTCATGTGTAGAGCACATGAACCCTTGGGTCTTTCAACCCAATCTTGTTAAACCAGAGCCAGCAATTGTTCAGCCAGCGTTTCTGGGTTTTCAGCTTCTTCCAGCATTTTGATAAGAGGTTCGATTGTATCTCGAACCGCCGTCAACTTTTCGGTAGGAGTTTCTTTTTCACGCAGCACCTTGTAAGCACTTTCGAACACTTTGCGATACTTTGACACACGGTTAACCTGAAGGTTTTTAGTTGTCACTTTTTTGTCGCCAGTTTCAGTGAGTTTTTTAACAGATGCTTTGATAATACGTTCAGCCGCTTTAGTATCACCTTTGTTCTCATTAAGTACCTTAACAACCAGCGCACCAGAGATAAGTCCTTTGGCCAGTGTTTCTTTGATAGACTCAGGAGCACCAGACAGTTTGAGTACTTGTGACACATGACTTTGAGTCTTACCAATCTTCTTAGCAATCTCAGCCTGTGACCAGCCAAATTTCAAAAGTTTTTCGAAGACATTTGCTTCTTCCATTGCATTGAGTTTCATCCCAGAGTTTTCAGAGATGTGGTCGAGTAGTTCGTCTTTGTCATTGTAAGCACGAGGAACTGGACGAGCAACCATACGTTTGATGTCGACACCTTTTTCAAGTAGTCGAGTAATTGCAGTCATTCGACGGTAACCATGAATCAGCTGGTATGCTTCGTTACCTTCTTCATCTTTAATGGTTCGAACTTTAACAGGCGGTAGAGCTTCAGTGCCATTTTCTTCGATGAACGCCATTAGTGATTTGATGTCACCGTAGTCTTCACGAGGGTTATTCTTGTGGTCGAACTGAACACGACGAGGGTCGATTTTGAACAGTTCAGACTTGGTGGTTTTGTTTAATGTTGTTGTTGGCATGATGTATCCTTTGTTGTTGTTTGTTTTCTTAATATAGAAATTGATTAACTTCTGTCAATCAATCAATTAAAATAAAAAATTAAAATAAAAAAATTAATCACGGAAATACTTTGCAGCATAAGGATTAGAAAAATCAAATTTTTCTACACTCTTCACACGAGACTCCGCAACACATACTGAGCCACCACCGTGAACTAGAATTGAAATCCATCGTTGCAACTTGTCTGCTTTATCATAAGCAGGTTTTTGCTGTCTGAACCAGAAGTTAGTGCTACCAGTATCGGCAAAGATTTCATCAATACTTGTAACACGACCACGGTGTCCATGAGCCGTAGTTTCTACATAGTCACCAAGGCGAGTATGTTCTGTACGGTTCTCCATAGTATCTTGTTCACGTTCTTTAAGAGTTTTGACTTCAACTGTTGCAGGAGAAGCAGCAGGCATTGGGAATGCATCGGCAGTTAAATCAGTCACGTTGATGTCATGGAAGTTGTCTTCTTGGTCAACTACTGTTACAAAGATAGAACCGTCGTCACCTTCTTCGGCGATTGATTTAAGGTGGGCATTGAATTCATTACCATCTACAGTTGCAATGATTGATACACCGTCGTTGTCTTGCATATCTTTTAACAGGAGAGCCATAGCTAAGTCACGGTCATGGTCACGGTTAAACTCTTCTTGATAGAAGTATGTACGGTCTAGGAGGTCTAGTCCATGAGGGACATCTAGATTAGCATCATAGAATGCTTTGATGTCAGTTGGTTCGAACTGTAGTGTATCACCTAGTGAATCACGTTGTAAGTCTGAGTTTGAGAATGTTGGATATGTCATGTTGTTGTCCTTGTTGTTTGTTGTTGTTAATCATTAGTAGTACACTTGTTAAAAGTGGACACAAAAAATAAAAATTATCTTTGACCTGCTGTGTCATCAAACTGACTAGAGGAGCGTTTGACTCTTCTGTCCTGAGCGTCTTTGCGTTCAATAACAACCTCACAGTCATCAGGAAGCCCTAAGTTCTCCCTGATGTGTCTCTGTGCTTCGCTATACGATAGTTGGAGCTTAGCCATTAGAACCATCCTTCGCCGTCGTCGGCAATAAGTTCTGGTGTAAGTTCCTGCCATCTACCTGTATTACAGTCAACAAACCATTTACCTTTAGTGAATTGGTATTGCCATTCTTGTCCCTGCTTGATATGAGAGATTTTGAATGTATCAACTACATCTGGTTTAATCCCATCTTCTGTTTCGTTACGGTCACGACCATAGTAAGAACAGTATCCTTCTTTAGGATTGTCAAAAGTATGACCCTTTGGTTTCTTACAAGATGCCTGAACAGATGATACATCACCATGGGACACGAGTTCTAAAGCTTTGGCCTTAGTGTTATAGTGCTTAAGTAACTTACTTCCCATTCCAGATGGGTATCCGTCCCAGTGTGCGTAGATTGCTAATGATTTTCCCGGTGTGAATTCTGCTTGAATGTTTGAACGTGTTCCCATGATAATTCCTTGGTTGTTGTTGGTTATACTAATTAGTAGTAAAGGTTTGAAAAGTGGACACAAATTTCTTGATTACTTTTTCTTAGCAAATAGATAGTTGCCAGATTCACATGATACTATTTGTGCATAGTATCCTTTAGCTCTGAACGCCTCTGCTTCTACTTTTGCCTCAGCGTCGTTATAACGAGCGTGACGACTAAAGGTTCTCAATGAGTACCCTTTATCAATCAGGTTTCTTTCTCGTGCAGTAGTCATACAAATCTCCTTAAGGGAAGTAAAGGGTTGCGAACTCAAATGCTTCACTGTCGCCGTGTTCGTTATTGAGTTGTTCAATGATTGCACGAACGAAATCAATTGAGTCGTTGACACTGGTTTTCTTAAACACATCTTTGGTGTGTAGTAGAACTTCATTCTTTGAGTGTTTCATATTGTTTCCTTGGGTTGTTGTTGGTTATACTTACTTACTATCCCCTGTCTCAATTCTGTTACAGGAAATTAAAAATTAAAAATTAAACTTTGCTTCTGACCCAATTAACTATTTCATCGGCGTGGTAATGTGTACTTAACTGCTCAATGTAATTAGCTAACTCAATTTCCCACATGAAAGTAGTTACTAAGTTTACTTCCAGTCGGTCACGCTCTTTAGCATTACTTTGGTTAGAGCTTTTCTTTGTACCTGCACTCATATCCCATTCCTTAGAAATGATAGTGACTACATCTTTTTTGGTAACAGCAGTAATAATACCACCGATACATCTCTCACCGATTTTCCATGTTTTAGTTGCCATTGTAATTCCTTGTTGTTGGTTATACTTACTTACTATCCCCTGTCTCAATTCTGTTACAGGAAAACAAAAAATAAAATAAAAAAAAATAGCACCCTATTGGATGCCATTTCCTGCTATTGTCCCACCTCTGTTAGCCATTGCTACCCTCGTTAGATTGTTTGCTAACAATATACGATTTAATATCAATTAAGAGTTGGTCATTGATTTTGTAGAACGCTGTGTCAAGATGTCCTAAGTCTGGAGCTTCTGGTTGACAATCAACTTCTCCCTCTCCCATACATTCAGGGCATTCAACCATTGACTCTTCTTCATTCTCTTCTGCATCCCAGTCATAGTTCTGGTTTTCAACTTCACACGAGCCGCCACATTCATAACAAGTCTCAGTACAATCACCAAGTTTCTCGTCGTCATAGTAATGGCCTCCACATCCTTGGGAAATCATAGTTCCGTCAAGAACTTCGTCAGTAAGGTATCTACCAACTTCTGAAACCATATCATACACTTTAGCAGTGGTTTCGGTTTTAATAGCAGTCAACGCATCTTCAAGGTCTGAATAGCTCGTGCAATATCCATTATCAACCCATTGAGAGAATCCGCCGTTCTCAACTTGATAGTTAAGGTTTCCAAGTACGACGGAAAAGCGTTCTAACTCAGTAGCTTCTTTGAGCATACGATTATAGCACCATCCACTGCCGTCTGCTTTGGAGCGTTCCCCTTCATCTTTGTAAGCTTTGTTCATAAGTAACTGATGAACATCTTTTTCTTCTTCCTCTTTTTCTTTAGCCGCTAGTAGTTCAATTTCTTCTTCAGTTGCGTTGATGATTTTTTCAATATCCATGATGTATCCTTTGATTGTTGTTGGTTATATCTATTAGTAGTACACTTATGAAAAGTGGACACAAATTTTTAGCTGTCTTGTGTTTTGCCTTCAAACACAACTACCATACTATCGTGCATTCCTGCTTTACTATCTACAAATTCGCCTTTGGTATTAGTACCAGCAAATTTAACACGCCCTTTAAGGAAGCGAATGTCTTTAGCGTTTGGTAAAATTTGTTCGTGGAATAGTTTAGTGCTAGTTGAAACAGGGATAAGGAATACAGAGCTATTCCCTTTTTCAGCTTCTTTGATAGCTTTCTTAACAAACAGAGGTTTGAGCTTTCTACTATAAGGAGGATTAACAAAGTTGCGTTTCCCCCAATCAATAAGAAGTCCATCTTTGTCGGGAGTGATTTCACCCTCATTCAATGGACAAGGGTCAAAGTCAAAGTTGAACTCTGCATCTAATTCATCGTATAACGATTTAGGTGTAGCCCAATTATCGCTGTGTTCAATATGTCTTTGTTTCATAATAAATTCCTTCAATTAAGTTGCTTATATTGATTAGTAGTAAAGGTTTCAAAAGTGGACACAAAAAAAGTGAGCCTTAGCTCACTTATAGTTTTACCTTAACATTCCTTTTCCAATTAGCCTCGTTTTACACTTACTATTGAAGAATGAATTGAATGTGGGGCACTCAAGTAAGATTACCTTCTCACCTGTATTGACATCACAACTGACATATCCGTCACCGTCGCTGTCAGAGTTGGAGCACGAGACTCCTTTAGCATCATTGCCATAGAGTTTAGTTACATACTCAGTGGCTGCCTTTTCCGCTTTGTTGCTGTTGAGTCCCATCATACCACCGAAGTTAAGTATGATTGCTCCGAGTGCTACTAGGACAATTCCTATAACGATTGATTTTGTTTTCATGGTTGTTCTCCTTATTACCATTCAAATGTAGGTAATTGTGTGTAAGTTGAGCCGTCGCAATCTAACTTCATCCAATTTGCCTTATGGGCACGAGAGATATGAAGCAGGTTGCAAAAGTGTTCTGATAATCCTTCTTTACGAACATTGTTAACGATTGCGTTAAAGTCTTTGTCGGTATAATCTACATGAATATAGACACGGAAGCCATATTCATGGCCGTCAACCATTAGTTCAGATTCGTCGTGGATACCATTAGATACATCGTCAAGTATATTATTATCGCTTTCTGTGATGTGAGCTGTACTGAATACGGCTACTATATCAGTTTCAAGTTGGTCTGCTGGGATTGTTGGGATATTCATTGTATCCCCTTGGTTCTCGTAAGTTGGTAATAGTTCACAGTAGTTAGTAAAGTAGTTAAAAGCATCCTCTTCACTCTTAAGAGGCTTTAGCGTATCTGCTACATCAGTACACTCTTCATTCTCCTTGAATATACCTTGCATAAAGGATAAGAAACTAATTCCATTATTAATGTTCCAAATAACAACATCGTCTATATTTTTAACTTCTACTATTCGTTTCATACTAAATCCTTGGTTGTTGGTTATATCTATTAGTAGAACACTTATTAAAAGTGGACACAAAATAAAAAATAAAATTTAATTATAGTCAAATACAGGTGCTTCATCCAATGCTACAATTTCAGTATTGTCACTTGGAATCATACAGGCATCTGCAACCTCTTCGGCACTAGGGCATTCATCTGCACTAACAATGAATGCCCCCTCGCTGTGCGTAAAAAGAAATAATTTTTTAGACATTACAGCTCCTTCACCCATTTAAAAATTTTGTCTAAGTCTGCTTCGTAAAGAACATCAGACTCAATCGTACAGCCAATATGCTTGATGTATGCCAAAATTGACATAGAGTTTGCAGTGATATTCATCATTTCAGTATCAATACAGTGGTCGCCTTCTAATTCACAAAGTTCAGTGTATTCAACTTCATCATCGCCGTCCTCTATTGATACATAGGCATCATCAAATTCATTGAAACGAGATTCCCATTCTGCTTTGTCGCTTTCAGACAAGAATCGTAGGGACTTTTGTTCCACTTCGTTTAATGGATTTTCATCAATAGGGTCAAGGAATAAACCGTGGTGACTGAATGTAGATACTTTGAAAGGGTCAAGTCCCATGTTTTGCATTTCTTCCAAGCCTCGGCGATACTTATTAAGTTCATTGAGTATGTCCCTATCAAACTTGATTCCTACAAAGCTTGGGCCTTCTGCGTATTCATCATTCACATGACAGTCTACGATTACTGTGATGTATGGAAGAGCTTTTTTAGTTTCTGTTGTTAGTGTTGTCATCGGATATTCCTTGGTTGTTGTTGGGTGTATCTATTAGTAGTAAAGGTTTGAAAAGTGGACACAAAAAATAAAAAAAATTATTTTTCGACATATCCTGCAATTTGTAAACTTTTAATGAATATATCTAACTTACTTTTATTACTGAAAGTTGCTATATCAAAGAAGTCGCTTCCGTCCTTGTGTTTCTTAACACCATCGTGATAGCTAAGTAAATACTTGACCTTGCCTACATTCTGTTTTAGATTGTATCGTCTCATAATACCCTCCTAATCTTCTGGGTCGTATTCAAATGAAATCCATTTACCATCAGTTTCGTATCCTTCGTCTTCGTCATACCATTTCTTAGAGATAGAGCATTTCTTCATAAAGATTTCTCTGACATCAAAGCCAAACTCAATATCAATAGTTAGGAAAGTGCTGTGGTCAGTTTGTAGACCAAGAGTTTCAACCTCTTCAAGTGCGTACAGGATAACTTTAGCATCTGGCTCTTCTAATGACCACTCACTGTAATAGATGTGCAGGTCATATGATTTGCCTTTGTAATGGAGTGCGTGCCATTCATCGTCCATTGTATCAGTGCCGTCGTAATCAAGTGCCAGCACGCCGTCAATATAAAGCAAGAGTTTCTTTGGATTCGGAACAACTGCTTTTAGCTTAAGTCCCTTAAGGTCTTCTACTGGATTTGATAATACTTTTGTTGTCATGATGAACTCCGGTTGTTGTTGGTTATACTAATTAGTAGTAAAGGTTTGAAAAGTGGACACAAAAAAAGAAGGGGAAGACTTTCGTCTCCCCCTTTAACTTATCTTGCCATATATGCGTTGTGAGTGTCCCAAAAGATTTTAGCACTTTGTCCGAATACTTTACCATTAGTAACCCAATCAATCCAATTGTTTTCGGGTTCAAATGGGTTGGTGTCTTCATAATGGATAGCCCATTGTTTAACAGCTTCGTTAAACTCTTGAATGTCTGTCCAAGTAGCCTTGTTGGTTGGGTGATAATCATTACAACCACCACAGCCACCATTGGAAACGATAGCAATGACTTTACCATTCTTACACAACTTAGCTTCAAAGCGTATTGTTTCATCGCCTCCTGCTTCTTTGTATGACTTCAATGTATAGGCATCTACAATACCACTTTCATCCAAGTTGATTGTAGGTATTTGGTTGAATTGCTGTGGGACTGCTTTTACTGTTCGGTAGCTATTACCCTCGTGACCGAATGCTACTGTTAATTGTTTCCCACCTTTGATAACAGTTCCTTGGTACATTCCATCTTTAAGTTTGAATTCTACTGATGTGCCTTTTTTCATATTGTGCTCCTGCTGTTGTTGTTGGTTATATCTATTAGTAGTAAAGGTTTAAAAAGTGGACACAAATTTTATTCAATGTCAGTTTCTGATACAATTTCTTCTTCAAGAATTTCACTGTGAATAATTCTACCATTGGCTTGTTCATCCTCGGTAAAGCTGTAATCCATATCTTGTGTGATTTGGTCAACAGCCTCTTTGAGTTCTTGACCCTCTTTGACATCTACTTCAATATCTAACATTACAGTTAGCTGTACGGTTACTTGCTTTTTCATTAGTCAATCCTTGTTAAGTTACTTAATGCGATACATTCAACTTTACCAAGCCATTCCATACATTCATGTGACTCAGTGCCTTTCTTAAACTTCTCAACAGCTTCTTCATGAGTATCTGCCTCAACTTGTCTAATTACATTCTCAGTAAGATTAGCATAGTTTGCAGTGCTTATAAGTGTTAGCTGAACGCATATCCAAATCATTATGCCTCCTCTACTAAGTATCGTTTAACAATTCTTAGTTCAGTTAGTTTAAGTAGTTCCTCAATGGCTGTCAAGTCTCCATTCTCAATATCTGACTTGATTTGTTCAAGGGCTTTGTCAATGATAGGTTGAGTGTCTTCGGCTTCATCTTCAATCAATTCAAGTTCATTTGTAACCGTATCATAGAGGAAGTATAGTTGCTCACCGTCTTCTGTATTACAGGCATCTTTAGTGAAGTATTCATTAACAGCATCTTCAATATCGCTGTGGAAGTCTTCTGCCATACCCTCAAATGAATCCACATCCATATTATGAGTTAGATTAGTATCAATGTTCGGAACACACATTGAGTCGTCTTCATAGTAATCCACTTCTACCTCAATGTCAAGAAAAGTTCCATCGGAAAGTGTGATGTTTGCGTTGTATATTTTAGTGAATCTTGATGACATAATAGTCTCCGTTGTTGTTGGTTATATCTATTAGTAGTAAAGGTTTCAAAAGTGGACACAAAAAAGGGAAGTGTTAAACTTCCCCCATCATAGATTTCATTTCTTCTTCAATTTTGATGTCTTTCTTTTGGTTATAATCCCAAGCGATAAACATCTGCTTAGTCCAATCAAATAGCCCAATAGATACTGCCATTTCATCGTCTTCCATAACTCTACGACAATAGATACGCCTTAAGTCAGAAAGGTTGGTAGATACCCATTCACTGAAACGCCTATCAGTATCTTCTGCATCTACATTGAATGTTTCAATATGTTCTTGATATTCATCGTCGGTGTACTTAGCTTCAAGTTCTTCTTCTCTGAGCATATTTATCTCCTATCCATTTATATAGCAAAGGCATTCTCTAGCATTGTGCATAGAGTCAAAGTGATTAGACTTTCTGTCTATCACATCGTTCATTGATTTATGGTTTCCATCTTTCATTGCAGCTTTAAAGTCGTCCTTAAATGAAGTCTCCGTGGCTCGTTCAGATAAGCAGTCAATTGCATAAGTCTTACATAGATTGAGTGGACTTCGCTGGGCTTCTGTCAGCCCATTTGTTTCCAACTCGGTGATGTATGCTTCTGCCTGTTTAATAACTGATTTAACATCACCAGTAAAGCCGAACTCTTTCACGAGATAAAGACCATTGTCACAGCATAGTCTTTGTTCTCGTTTGATTGTTTCTAAGTTGTGTTGGATTCTACTGATAATATCATCTTGAATAAGTTCAAGAGTATCTATCATATAGTCCAAGTGCATTGGTATGATTTTCATTATCTCCTCGCCAACATATCTTCAATATCGGATGGAGCCATATACACTTCTGATGCCACACCCATTCTACCAGCCATATTCACACCACCCTCATTGCGAGCGTCTGTGCTGACTTTTGAGTATGCTACCATCGCTTTACCCAAGGCTTGCATAAACTCCCCTTGTAGGTATCTATGTGACCCTGTTAAGCCTTTTACGATACCTTCAATGATTTCCTCTTGGTAGCCACTTGAATTGGAGCACTCTACAATCTCTTTGATATTCTGTGTGATTGCATCAACGACCATTTCCTTGCGGTCTGCCATTGAATCTTCTGAGTTGATGTTGAATTTCTCAGCACGCTCAATTGATGCGTGTGATGCTTCTCTTGTGATGTAGATAAAGTCTCTCTTTTTCATAATGTATCCTTGGTTGGTGTTGGTTATGTCTATTAGTAGTAATGGTTTCAAAAGTGGACACAAAAAAAAGAGCACCCATTACAGGTGCTCTTTTGTGCAGTAGTTTTTACAGATTAAAATATTGCCATTCGGTTTCTGATTCGTTTCAATGCTTTTTGCATTATAATACTAACAGCTTGTTTTGAGATATTAAATTCTTCACCAATCTCAGCCATACTCATACCATCAATGTGATAGTACTGAATGATTTGCCACGAACGACTAGATTGGTCAATACCTTTAAGAGCCTTTTCCATAATGAATTTGTTATGAAGAGTGGTTTCAAGGCATTCATCACTTTGAAGAGTATCTTCATAAGTGGTCTTACCATCGTCACCCACAGGAGTATTGATAGAAAAACCAACATGGACTTTGTCACCTACTTTACGCTTATTGCCCGATGCCATTTTAGCCAACTCTTCATCTGTCTTAGAGTTAGTCTTAGCGATGTTCATAGGTGGGCGTATTGTGTGGTTATCGTGGACAGCTCTGTTGATTGCATCACGAACCCAAAAACGATAATAAGTCACAAAGCGAACACCTCTATCCAAATCAAATTTGTCAATGGCGTGGTCAAATCCAATAGCACCTGATGAAACCAAGTCAGTAACTGAGTTTAAGTTGTTAGAGAATGAACGAGCCACAGACACAATTTGTTTCAACTGCGATTCCAATAGTGTGTTTCGTGCTTTTCTTTTAGCACTCCCTGTGCCTGTCTTGGCGATTGTAATCAATTCAATTTCTTTTTCTAGTGTAAGTCCAAATGATACACTTTCCATTTCAGTGCTGAATGTTGCGTTTAATACATTATTCATAGGAATTTCCTTGTTGTTGTTGGTTTGTTATTACCCCTTTTGGTGAAGGAGTGAATAAATAATAACAAAAAATATTTAATCCGTATGAAAAATTAAATATTTTTTTATTAAAGTGATAATAAGTGTTACTTTACTTCTTCAATGTAGGCTTCAATGGTTTCCCAAGTCACGCCATAATTACAATCGTGGTTGTTATCCATCATTGAAAGAACATTATCAACCTGCTCGTCAGTTAGAGGTGTTCCGCTGAAGTCTTCATCATCTTCACCATTACCTTCATCATCTTTGTTTTGTGAGCGAACATCGGATTCACCCCAAATGAGTGTAATGATTTTTGCATCATCTTCATAGGTCTTCAAGTGGGCAGTACATTCTTTGGCAGTTATTCTACCCTTGCTGTAATCACGAGTGGCAGGGTCTGGAAGTCCTTTGAGCATTCTTTCAACCATATCGAAAGTTGCTTCAATACCTTCTTCTTGTTCCATCATTTCATCTGATATGTCTTCGTCCTGCATTGCTTCAATGTTACCAGCTCTTAATGCTGTCAGTTTTTCTAGTAGTAGTTGTTTTGTAATTTCCATGGTGTTGCTCCGTTGTTGTTGGTTGGTTGTATCTATTAGTAGTAAAGGTTTAAAAAGTGGACACAAAAAAAGAAGGGAGAGCCTAAGCCCTCCCATTTTGTTTAGCCATACTGAACAAATGATGTATTCTCTATTGAGCTATCACCAAACTGCTCTTTAAATTGTTTGGCAACTGGTGTTAGTTGATACACGCCGTGAAGTTCCCAATAGTGACCATTCACATCATCATAACGAGAACCCTCTTCATCCGAGTCATGTACTGCAAAACTCAACTGCAAATCAGTCACTTCACAGAACTTAGTGGTAAGTGCATCTAAAGTATCTTCAACTGCTTTGATTAACTCTTCTACATTCTCAGTTCCATCGGGCATTGAATCTTCTAATTCACTGAAATCACCATGCTCAATGCTGTATCCTACTCCTTGACAATCAATATCAAGCCCAGCTTTTTCAAGTGCTTGTTTGAATGCTTCAAACTCTACACTACATACTTTGATTAAGGTGTCGTCTGAAACTGTGTTAATGTTAATTCCTGAATATCCCATTCCCATAATAAATCCTTTGTTGCTGTTGTTGGTTATACTAATTAGTAGTACACTTATTAAAAGTGGACACAAAATAAAAAAATTATTTTTCGTGTCTTCTTGTTGGACTATAAGAGCAACCTGCTCCTGTCGCCGTTGAGCCACACCATTTGCACTTGTTGTTTCCGATTCCGTGTTTATGGGTTTTAGTAGGGCTGTATGAACAACCTTTACCATACTGACTGCTACCACAATGGTCACAGCTTTTTTCAGTTCCGGAATGCTCGTGAGTTCCGTCTGGGCTGTATGAACAACCTTTACCGTATTGGCTACTGCCACAATGTTTGCAGTTACTCATCATCCATCTCCATTGAAGTCATTTTGAATATTTCAGTCCAAGACTTATCGCAGTCTTCACACTCAATTACTCTCCAAGCCGAAGAGTCATCAGTTTCAACTCGTTCTCCACTAATGTTAGTGCTTCTACAATGAGGGCATTTGTTACCACCATCAGCGATATATTCTTCGCTTGTCATTTTAGGTATATCCATTGCAAAGCAATAGGCACAAAACCCAACCTCACCTGCAATTGCTTCACTTACTTGGTCGTGAATGTCACTTGCCTCTAGGTTGTCCTCAACTTCAATGGTCATGTCATTTGGTAGTTCAATACCTTCAATGTTTTCACCATCTGTGTCATACTCAATGTTGGTTACTGATACTTTCATCTTATAACTCCTGTACTAATTTGAGTGAAGGTAACGATATTTCTAAGTCTTCGCCAATGTATTCCCCATCGTCGTCTCTAAGAGGTGCATAAGAGTCACCATCAATATCAATACCATTTTGTTTGATAGCATCTGTAAGAGCATCCATATCACCGGCAATTACTTTGTTGTAATTTTCTTCTGTCATATCAACTTCTACACCTAAACGCATCCATAATGTTTTCATAGCCATAAGTTATTCCTTGGTTGTTGGTTATATCTATTAGTAGTACACTTGTTAAAAGTGGACACAAAAATAAAAAAAATAAAAAATAAAAAAAAGGGAGGGCGTTACCCCTCCTTGACTACTATACTGCCATTACTTCAATATCATCATCGGAAAACTCAAATGTATCAAATCCTTGAAGTCTTCTATTAACTTCGGCAAAGTGAGTTGCAAGTTCTTCCTTAGCAAGTTCCAATGCGTCTGATTCGGTATGGGCTTCAACTGTTCCGTAGTCACCACCACACCATAGAACACTACCACTTAACAATTTGTATTCCCATTTTGGCATTTGTGGGAAGTTGTATTGGTCGTGTCCTTCTGTGTGGCCAAATGGTTTGAAGTCGTCTGCTTGGTGTCCAGAAAGGATATTTGTAATAAATAAAAAATCTTCTGAGCCTGCTTCATCTTCTGCGTGGTCACGAGAGATGTCTTGAATAAATGCTGTTGTCGCTTCATCCAATTCTTCTTTACTGAAAGTTGCAGGGTATGTATAGTTCACAGCAAAACTGCCTCCGTGTATTGAGTTCCATCCAAGGATAGTAGCTCTATACTCTTCACCCTTTAACTCTTCTTTTTCCTCAAGTGCATTTCTGTGCATTAAGAACTGCATACGATACTCTTCAACAAATTCTTCTGTTAATTCAGTGCTTTCACATTCAAAGAATAGTTGAGCATCGTCATGGACAGCATACATAATTTCAGGCTGTCCGAACATATCACCTGCTGACATTGCCCCTGCTAATTCAAAGTGACTTAGTTTCAAGTTACAAATATCGTCTAAGTCATTCTTAACGCTGTAAGTTGCACCATCTTCAAGTGCTTGTTGGAAGTGGTCATAATCTTGACCACGAAAGATTGAGATTGATACAGGTGTGTTGGATTCTGTAAGGTCTAGTGTTAGGTCTGAGAAATTGTGTTTCATATTGAACTCCGTTGTTGTTGGTTATATCTATTAGTAGTAAAGGTTTGGAAAGTGGACACAAATTTTTATTTCTTGAATATCCCACAATTCCAATGGTGTCCTTGTTCACGATAATATCCGTTATCGGAAAGGAATGCTTTAAACTTTGGTGTGTTTACAATATTCTTAACATCACTTCCATCATAGACCATCACAAGTATTGCTGTGTTGTGAAATTCCTCTTTGCGATACTTCCATTCAGTAGGAGTATAAAAGGTCTTACATCCACCTGTATAAAGCTTATGGCGACGGATATAGGCTTTGATAAGGTAATAAGCTTTCATTGACTCTGGTGGCATAATTTCTAGGTCTAAATTCATATTGTACTCCGTTGGTATTGGTTATACTAATTAGTAGTTTCGTTTACAAAAGTGGACACAAAAAAAGAAGGGGAGAAGCTTTCGCCCCTCCCCCGATTCCCAACAACAGGAATTAACATTCAGTCATTGTAGCAACAGCAATTACATAGGTGTCATCTATGCGAGTTGCTGAGATATTGTAATCAACATAGAAGCCACTAGACTCACATTGAGCCTCTATACAGCCTTCAATCACATCAAAGGCACACAAGTCTTCATTGTCCAATAGCTCGGTTGCTACTCGTTCTGCTTCATTTACAAAACCAATCTCAAGAGTGTTGTTTCTGTATTGGTCTTCATTTTCTGTAAAGTCAAGGTCAAAGAACAATTCCATTAACTGCTCTTTGGTTACTGCTTCGTCTTTAAGTTCTACTTCAAAGAAGTGGCTTTGTAGTTGTGGCTGTGACATTATTTATCCCCTTTGTTATAATTTTGGTCTTGATACTTTTGATACTCTTGAATAGCACCTTGACGAAGTTTAATGTAACCAATCCATCGGTCTTGTAGATGAATATCATCACATTCTGAATCATTGTTATTTACCATTTCAGTGAAGTCACTTAATGAATAGACTGATATGTTTTCATTGATTGCGTGTACATCATACAGCGAGTTAAACTTTTGTCCCTCAATATGTTCAAGGTCTTTTCTATCACCATCATTGGTATAGAGAAGTGCGATTAGAGTATCATACTCTATCTGTGGTTCAAGGTTCTTATTAAGCTTATCAATAGCTCTTACAAGTGAAGGGATAGTTCCCTCAATAAATCTCTTACCCATCATTGTCTGAAAAAAGTCTGGCATAATGTTTCCTTGGTTGTTGGTTATACCTATTAGTAGAACACTATTGAAAAGTGGACACAAAAAATAAAAATTAAAAAAAACGAAAGGGAAGAGCTTTCGCTCTCCCCTTTTTGTTAAAACTGCTCAATCAAGAACTGAGCATTCTCCTCACTCAAATCTCTTGCTATCTTAATGAGTGGTGCATTGGATTGCAAAATTTCAATAATTTTTACCGACTCCTCTTCTGTACAGCATTCATCCTCAATCATTTGCTCTACATTCTCACAAGCTTCATCACCATATTGAACAGCAGTTGCAAATGCAGTTCCAAATTCGTCTGAGTTTTCACGAGAAGACCCATCCTCAAATACTGATTCACCATTCTGATAAGCGAATGCTCCACAATTAGAGCCTGTGTCTTCATCAGCAAAAGTTGAAATAAATATTGCTTCTGGATACTTCTTAGAAAGAGCGACCATTAAGTTATGTGGGTGTGCCCAAGCTGTCTGAAAAAAGAAATAATTATCTGAGTTATTACCACCGATACAAGAATAAGCATCCCATTTAGTACCTGTGTTTTCCACTTTCCAATCATACCAATTATCTGCACCAAACTTCTTTTTCCATAGAGAAGACATTTGGATAGTGATTCCAGTACAATCCCACGATAGTTCGTGTCTAAGTTTTCTAAGGTCTTCTTCATCGGTGTACATTTTGTCGTCAATAATACCATTGATAACCATAATGCGTTCTTGATTTTTCTCATACTCTTCAATAGAAATGATTTTTGTAGGTGATGTAGTCCCTTCAAGTTCTTTAGGCATTGCGATGATTTTGTCAAAGTCAATACACACTACTTCATCAGTGTGAGAATCTTTTTCATCACCACGAATCTCGTCACGGATTTGTTTAACAAGTTCGTTTGTTGCGATAATTAGTACATTGTTGTCGATGTGATTTGGCATATTATTTCCTTGGTTGTTGTTGGTTACTTCTATTAGTAGTAAAGGTTTGAAAAGTGGACACAAATTTTTTAAGCGAGTGACAAATTAATTGCTTTGGTCATTTCGCCTTGCTTAATGAATAGGGTTGCGTGTTCAACTTCAGCGACAAATTCACCACCGATATAAATATCAGCCACTAGATTAGTGTCGTGAAAGTCTTCATCAGTTAGTTGATAGTTACAATCGTCTAAGACTTCTCTATCCTCTGCCAATTTGAGTTCAATTCGTGTTGCTCCTTTCTCATCATACCAATAAGACTGAACCACATCCATAGAGTACTCTCTACCCTCACAACAAAGGTTTACCGACCCAAAGTCAGTAAACTCATTATCGTGGTCTAAAAGGTTATCTAACTGAACCTCTACGCTTAGGAATTGAGTCTTCATTACTTTTCCTCCGAGTAACTCTTAGCTACTTGTTCAAGTGTTACCATAAGGTCTGTGAATCCAACCCATCGTAAACCCTCACCCTCTGCTTCGGGAAGCTCTCCGTTATCGTCCTCCGTCCATTCGCACTCATTCCACTCTAACTCAGCGTATTGGTCATTGTGTTCAGCTTCCCCAAGAACTCTCTCTTCTAGGTCTGAGGAGTCCTTGCAGTCTTTTAATAAGAACAAATCGTGCAGTATGATATGAGCACCTACTGTAAGCGTTTCGTCATTCAATTCGTCCTTAAGGATGTCACTGAATTTAGCCAAGTTTTGATTTTTTGATTGATTGCTTAGTACATCGTAAATTTCATTTCCGTTCATAATGAACTCCGTTGTTGTTGGTTATACTAATTAGTAGTAAAGGTTTGAAAAGTGGACACAAATAAAAAAAATAAAAAAAAAGAAAGGGAGAAGCGTTCGCCTCTCCCTTAAGTTTAATAGTTACATTCAGCCAATACTTTAATATCACCAAATTGCTCAGTTCCCCATCTATCGGGTTCAATCTCTTCTTTAGCGATGTAAGCAACTCCATTATTTTTCTTGAGCATTTTCTGAATATCTTTTACATCAATTCCATAGACTCCCAATGCTTTCATTGCATCTTCAAGAGGGCGAGCATTTCGGATAGTTGCTTTGTGACGGATTGTAATAAATTGTTCCCACCCTTTAGGAAGAGTGTTAGAGTACTCAGAATCGTCACTCACTTTTCTATCACCCTTAGAGATAGAGGCACAAGGTACTTGGAAAGAGTCTACTGAGTCATACCAATCAATTTCCTCAAGTTGTAGGGAAGTCCCTTGATAGTTGGCAGCCCCTTTACAAATGTCGTGAATGTCTTTCACTCTTTTCTCAGCAGTCTTCTGAGTAATGGTAGGGAAATCTTTGCGACCACCGATGTCAGTGTTAGCAGAGATAATTAGTACATTTTCGGTTGAGCGAATTTTGATTGAGTCGTGTTTCATTTGTTGTCCTTGGTTGTTGTTTGTTTGTTGTTACATCTATTAGTAGTACACTATTGAAAAGTGGACACAATTTTTTAAAAGTCGTCTAGTTTGTACTCAGCATCTTTTTCATTGTATTCCAAATCCCCTGCCATATCTAATGCAGTTCTTTCAGCTTCTTCAAGTGAACTTGCTTTCACAACTACATTTTTATAACCATAGGACACTCTTACAAGTGGTATAGAGAACTCTTTAATAATTGGAGTAACCTTTTTAGCTTCTTCGGCTTTATGTTCTATATAGGCATCCATAGCATAGTCTAATAAAGCCATTGACTTTGAATTCATATAGAGGATAACATCTTCATCATCACCAAGACTTTTAATCCAGTTCCAATCGTCTTTGTCATTTACATCATCTTCTAAAAGTTCACCATCCATATACTTTTGAATGATGTCAGTTTCTAGTACATCACTACATCCGTGATAATTAGGATACCAAGTGCCAATAAATTCCCAATCTACTTGTACTTGTGGTATATTTGTTTTCATTGTATTACTCCGTGTTATTGGTTATACTAATTAGTAGTACACTATTGAATAGTGGACACAAATAAAAAAAAATAAAAAAAAAGAAAGGGAGAGCCGAAGCCCTCCCCTAGTATTACTCTGCAAATTTCACAATTAATTCTGTGAAGTCTTCGGGAATATCCATTCTACGAGTTTCAATAGATATGCGATTCCGTGCCCACATTCCAACCTTATCAAAATCGGGGTTGTTATCTCTATAATCACCACCACCACGATTGTTGCCTTCGGCTACTAGAAGTGGTAAAGGGTGAACTACCCAACCTTCACTATCAATGGCTAAATTTTTCTTATCAACGAATTGCTTTGTATCGTGATTAAGAATGTATCTTCTTCGTTTTGAAGCTCTGCACTTCTTAATAGGAAGTCGGTTAAACACTTGTCCTTCTAGTAGGTCTTCTTTGTCCTTACACATATCATAAAGAGTGATGTCGTACTCACAAGACTCCCCTCCACTTAAATAAGTGCCTTTGAGAACATTTCCGTCCTTATCAGTTTCTGGGTCTGCATAATCACCTCCCCATACCAATATTTGAGGGTTGTTAAGTAGTTCAACTTCCATACGAGCCACAAAGTCATTTAATAGCCACGAGTGTTCCATAAGTTTTGAGCCATTGCCATAATCCCAAGATTGTGCCCAAGATTTGATTGTTTTTCTGTCTTCGTTTACGATGATTGCTTTGTAGTATTGACCCATTGTGTAACTCCGTTGTTGTTGGTTATATTAATTAGTAGTAAAGGTTTGAAAAGTGGACACAAATTTTTTAAGGAGATGTAATTAGTGATAAAGCCATAGTGAGTACAAAACTAATTACACTCAATACTATGGATTTTCTAACTTCATAACTCGCTAGTATTTTTTTCACTATTTCCCCAATTCTTTAGTGATTGCTTTAAGACCTTTAGCAACAATTTTCTTGGTCTTGTTATCTCTTAGTATTAAAGAGTTAGGAACGCCTCTGTAATCCTCTTTACGAAGCACCACAGCTTTCCCATTGCCTAATTTCATTACAGCGTATTGCTGACTCACAAAGCTAATCTTATCTGAAATGCTAGGTGATGCTGTTGTGATAGAGTGAATGATTCCGAATACTGATGGGCTTGATTGCTTAGTCATAATTTATCCTTGGTTGTTGGTTATATCTATTAGTAGTTCTGTTTACAAAAGTGGACACAAAAAAATAAACAAAAAAAAGAACCCCACCTAATTAAAGATGGGGTTTTTAAATACTGCTCAGTTGTGCAGTGCTTATCGTGTCTTCTGCTTTACTTCAATAAATAGGTTTTTAGGGGCTATATCATAGAACTTGTAAAGGGCAGGACATAACCACCCTTCAATTTTTAGTTCATTGCAGTTATACCAATTACCACCATGTTCGGGGCGTAACCACTTAAGCTCTATTTGAGCAGTTGGGAAGTTGGTTTCACTGAAGCGTAATATAAAGCCGTCTTTGGCATTTGGTATCTCTGCTGTAAGTACATCAATCATTGTATCAATACCTACCACAAATGGCTCTTTAACAAGTCCAGTTGCTTCGTCATCAAATACCCATTCTCCTTGGTGAAGATAAGGTGAAAGAGTCATAATTGAGTTTGAGTTAGTGTTAGTCTTTTTGTTTTGGATAATTGGCATAATGTTTCCTCGGTTGTTGGTTATTGGTGTTGGTTATATCTATTAGTAGTATTGTTATTGAAAGTGGACACAAAAAAAAAGAGGCACTACCCAAATGAGTAGTGCCTTGGTAATAAAAAATAAATTTTATTGAGCGATATTGTAAGTCTCGCCACCGACTTTGATACTCACAATAGAGTCTAGGTCATAGTCACGATATACTACCGGATTGTCAATTCCGGCTTCTAGTTGTGTCTTAGGCTTGCTTGACACTTTCTTTCTCCAAGTATCATACTTAGAGTCTTTGTGGTCAAACTCTTTGCCTTTGTAAGAGTAGCTCACTGTTGGAATGTTGTTAGCAATACAGTGAATAGTTACATACTGCTTAGCAACTCCATCTTTTTCGTGCTCAACAAGAACACCATCCACACGAGTTCCCCACTTGCGAGGCTTCGCTGTGAAGTCTTGTGCCTCAGTGCCTTTAAGGTCAGCTTCTTTGGCTAAGCGATTTTCAACAAGAGTGCCGTAATCAATCTTAGTGCCGATTAGACCGACAAATTTTGTGTGCTTAGTGATGCGAGTTGAATCTACATCTACTGCGTCAATCATTGCCTCAGTTCCTTTAGTTCCACCTTTATTGAAAAGACTTGCTTTCCCTTGAGTTTCAAAAGAAACAAGTGAAGAAGGTTTTGAGCGTAAAATTTCTAGTGCTTTTGCTTTTGTAATTGTAGGCATAGGATTTCCTTTGGTTGCCGTTGGTTATACTAATTAGTAGTATTGTTGTTGAGAGTGGACACAAATTTATTGCGAATATAGAAAAAATATTATTTTTTGTCAAACACTCTTTCAAAAAGATAACTTGGAATTAAATCATTTCCATTAAGAGCCACATTAAGAAGCTTGTAGCGTACTTCATACATTTTGCGATTATTGGCACTCAGTCTCATACAAGTGCCCTTAATGGGTATGTTCTGGTCGTCAGAGCCAACCCAAAAGGCGTGTTCAAGTTCAAACTCATTGAACTTTTCACATTGGATAAAGTTTTCAATTTTGTTTTTCATATTAATCCCTATTCCCATTAAAGAGGTAAACAATTTGGAGCATTCCACTATCTGTTCTAGTGACTCCCACTAGCTTATAATCAATCTCTATTGTATCATTACGAACTTCACATTCTAGTGATATAGAACCACTTGCAGGTATAGATATGAGGTGGTCATTCCCATTCGCTTTGAATTGTTCACTTGTGTTAAAAGGGAAATCAATTTTTCCATCTATATCATTAAAAGCGATTGCTTTAACAAAATTTTCAATTCTTTTTTCCATTGTTATTCTCCGTTGTTGGTTATATCTATTAGTAGTTCAGTTTACAAAAGTGGACACAAAAAATAAAATTTAAAAATAAACAAAAAAAAAGACTGCAGTCAAGAATTAACTTGACTGCAGTCTTAAGCCCTAAGCTTCGGGTTTAAAGGTAAAACTTGTGTCTTGCTTGCCTCCACTAGTAGTTTTGTAAACAAGCCCCACAATCACCCCTTTAGGGTCTTCATAGCGATTGTCTGTATCTTCGCCACTAATAACCTCTAAATTTAAAAATTCTTTTGGAAGCTTGCCTTTACTAGGCACTGCGAACACTACAGCCACATTTTCGCCATTAGATACTTTTTCAAAAATTGAAAATTTATCTGTCGTTTCGCTTGCCGAAAAAGTCAAGTGATAGTTAGCAGTGCTTTGGCGATTCCAAACCTTAGTGTAATCATAAAAAGAAATATTATTTAGTTCGTCAGTTAAAAATCTCCAATCAACATCACTGAAAACATTCAATCTCACATTGATTGAGCCGCCCACTAATTCAGCCATATTATTTTTGAAAGCCAATTCAGTTTTAAGTAACTTAACAAACCAATCTTTGTCATTCAAGTAGACAAAAGTTCGTCTAGCAAGTAATTGTAATTGCTTGTTAATCATTTCGCCTGTAAACATTGCCTTGCCATAAATTGTGCCCTGTGGACCACTGAAAGCCAAGCAAGTTAGTTTACACTTACCAGCACTTGGACAAAGGTTAGCACCACTTAGAACACTTGGAAGTAATTCAACTCCAAAGTTCAAGTTATTACCTTTAGATAGTTTTGAGTTTTGTTTAAGAATACCTTTCTTAACAAGCTCTTTTTTGCATTCGTCAAGGTCAAGAGTTTTGATATAAGATTTGATTGACTTTTTGATTGTGTTGAATTGTTTGATTTCCATAAGTAATTCCTTGGTTGTTGTTGGTTATACTAATTAGTAGTATTGTTATTGAAAGTGGACACAAGTTTTATTCTAAGTCTTCGCTATGTTCATAATGTTCGTGAATATTAGGAACATACATAGCCATTTTTTTATCATAACAAGAATCGCATACATAAGTTAGAAAGAATCCATAGCCGTCATTTACAGCATATCGCTCTTTATTTGAACCACAATTACATTTAGTAGACATAAGATTTCCTTAGTTGTTGGTTATACTAATTAGTAGTATCGTTTACAAAAGTGGACACAAAAAAAGTGGATTTCCCCACTTTGTTATTTTGCGTCTGTTGTCATATCATAGGTAGCTTGTCATATCATAGGTAGCTTGAAAACTAGAGCCACGATAACTATCGGCAAGGTCTTTTGAATCCCAATCATTCAATTCACTTTTAAGGCAATCTATAAGCATATGGATTCTACCATTAGCAAAGCCTCTAGAAGTGTTAATATCGTCCCCTAGTGCCTTTAGTTCATCTAGTATAACTTCCTTAGCTTTAAGCATATGCATTGTATCGGAATTGTCTTCTACTACTTTTTGAGTTTCCATTCTGTAAACATTGTTAAAAGTGCTTTGGCAAAAGTCACACTTGAAAGTTTCAGTAAGGATTCCATCTTCATGGTTAGTTTCTTGGTGTGCTGTATCGTCACTACCACAACAAGGGCAATAAGTTTCATTCTGTTTCATAATAATCTCCGTTGGAATTGGTTATACTAATTAGTAGTTCAGTTTACAAAAGTGGACACAAAAAAAGCTGAGTGAATCTCAGCTACTTTGTTTTGTCAATATCATTTGGAATTGGTGCCCAAATAATAGTACCACCTTTGATAGTGTAAGGAATATCTTTGGCAAATGTTACTGATGTTAATACGATTAGAAGTAGTAATGCTTTCATAATAATTCCTTGTTGTTGGTTATACTAATTAGTAGTTCAGTTTACGGAAGTGGACACAAATTATTCCCACATAGATTGATGGTCATATTTGGGACAAAACTCCCAACAAGAACCTTTCTCACATTCCCAGCAGTTACTCACATTAGTTGCAGGCATAAATGATACACAAGAATTGCAGGGAATAACTGCGTGACCACATTCGGGACAAGACCCCACTACCATAGTGGAATCTTTGCTATCTATATCACATTCAGCCCCACAACAAGGGCAGTTTTCAACAACTGAATAAGACTTAGCTTTACTCATAAGAGTTCTTCTTGTTCAGCCTTTGATAAGCTATCAATACCCTCGTGGAGCATTTGTTGTTTAAGGCATTTCTTACAGCTTGCAATATTGTAAGCACCTCTATCCACACCATCGTAATAAGGTATCTCCACACCACAAGCAGTATAGTTTCCCACTTCAATATGAGTCTTAGTGTCTTTGTTGTTGCGAGTCCAATAAACTCTCCATTCGCTTGATAATCTCATCTTATCTACTCCTTACTGATTGTATTTGTGAAGTACCTGTGTTAATCATACGGAATACTTCATTCCATTCCCCACTATCTGCACACCAACAAAGCTCGTCAATATCGGCTTTCATTTGCCAATTAGAGATTGAATAGCCATTGCCATTCAGTTTGAAATCTCCATCTGCATTCTTTTTAAGTGTTAGCTTGCCTTTGTTATCACACATTGCACTGATTGTGTGGATAATCACTTCTCTAGCGTTTTCCACAACTGATAGCTTAGGTGGGTTTATTTTTAGGTCATTGTGTAGTGGATAGGTCATAGTAATTCCTTGGTTGTTGGGTATATTAATTAGTAGTTCAGTTTACAAAAGTGGACACAAATTTTGGTTACATAATAACACCATTATTTTCTTTGTACTCAAACATATTAGGGTAGGTTATACAATATATAGCGAGATAGTTCCACTTCTGTACAAGAGGTGAAAATGCCATTGCTCTAATAATTTCCTTTTCGTCAATACCCTCTTCAAGAACCATTGTATAGTTGTAGTCGGGCATTGAAACTTTAACTCCTTGAGCAAGTGCAACGAATTGCCCAAAGAGGTTTGTGTGTAGTTGAATCGGCTTGTGAGAGAACATTACTTTCTCACCGAGAGCAAGGCGTGTGAACTGTTCTATGTTTACTTTAATATTATAGAATTTACTTTTTGATAATTTACCCATTATATAATTCCTTGTTAGTTGGTTTATTAATTAGTAGTTCAGTTTACAAAAGTGGACACAGATAAAAAAAATCCAAAAAAAAATATCCGATACCCCAACGGAAGAAGGGTATCGGATATTTATATGCTCCACAACGGAGGGGAAAGGAGCACCTTTAAGGTATATTATTATGCTCTGCGAATATGGGTAGTTTTACTTTCCATGAAGTAATTCAAGAAAAATAATTCTTTTTTTGACAACTTGGCTTTGATAGTGTCAGCCATCTCTTTCAAATTCACAACTTCTTTGGTGCGATTCTTGTCAGAGCCTCTATTGTAATGCTCACTCATTTGCAAGTCTTGGTCAAACTTTGCTTTGTCAATTCCAAAGAGTTTGTCGTTAGCACCATATAAAATGATGTCTTTATCTTTTTGATTTAATATACCCATTGTGTTCTCCAAAAAAAAAATTATTTATTAGCGTAATATCGGTTGAAAGTTTCGTCCACTTGAGTAGCACGAGATTCCAAATATTCTTTAGTGATATTAGTCATCTCTTCTTTGAGGCGAATTGATGTAAACTTCTCTAGGATAGCCCAAGCACAATCCTCTTCAAAGGCGTACATTTCGAAAGTTTCCCAGCGTACAGGCCCTAGCAGTCTGTTGTAGCGATATGTTCGTTCTGCTGTGCCGTGATTTGACATTGGTGTGTTATCAACTCCTACAACATAGTCTTTGCCGTCTTTTTGGGTTTGAACTATAAGGTTGATTGATTGTGGTTTAATGTATGGGTCAAGGCTTCGTCTTTCAGCATCTGTTAAATCCTTGGCACATACCAAATAGCCACCGTGACTTGAACACGAGAAGTAGTAAGCACCTCTACGAGTAGTCTTCATTGCATTGGTTCCACCTCTACCCCACATTAGTTCAGCAATAGGACGAGCTTGAGGACGAAATTTAGATAGTAGCGTTGGTTTCATAATAGTTTCCTTGGTGTTGGTTATACTAATTAGTAGTTCAGTTTACAAAAGTGGACACAAATTACTTTGGTTTGGCGTTTAGCATTTCTACTACTATTTCCATTCCAAATTGTTCGTCAATAGCTTCAACAATCTCCCCTAGACTTAGCTCTAGTTCATTTATTTCAGACCAAGCTTTGGTATAGTCTTTTTGAGCTATGTACTCTAAGGCTGTTAATTCGGGCTGACACATTAACTTGTATTGTTCAGCTTCTTCTTCAGTTGCTCTGCGAGTTTCTTTAGTTACTAAACCATCGGGATTTAATCCAGAGCCACTATCTAACCACAACCACTCAGCGCCAATCTCTTTGATAACACCAAATCCTCTCCCACCATTTACATATAGCCAAGTTATTAAATCACCCTCTGATACATACTTTTCAATCTCTGCTTTTTTCATAAGTTCTCCATTGGTTATACTAATTAGTAGTTCAGTTTACAAAAGTGGACACAAAAAATTTGGGCACAAAAAAAGAAGGGGAGAAGCTTTCGCCCCTCCCCTATTCCAACCAACGGAATTTTATTTAAGTGCCTTTGTCATTTCTTTTGATGCAACCACTAAGTTATCATAGTATTTCTTAACAACTTCGTTTTGGTGGTTCATTAACATCATATCTCTAGCATCTTTTAAGAGCATTTTTACACCCAAAGCAAAGCTAGATTCGTTAATAGCTACCCCATCTAACCTATGAGTGATTGGAAGTGTCTGAGGAGCTTCTTTAGGCTCTTCTGTTTCTTCTTTGAAAGGTTCAGTTTGAACTTTGTTGTCCTTAACATAGATAGTTCCAACATCGTCTCGTTCTTCTCCATACCATTGAATTTCGCCATTGAGTTTATGACCTTTAGGTTCAAAGAAATTGGCAATCATATATTTAAGCCATTCAATGTATGAGTAGAATTTTTCACCACCATCCCATTGAAGACTTTCACCATCTTCTGTAAGTTCCCATTGACACCAAAGCCCCGGCTGACTTGTTGGTGAGCCATTGTAGTTTTGAATTGACTTACAATCACTTTGACCATAGTTACCATCTTGTTTGGCAAAGAACTCTCCATTGGCTCCATAGTTACCATCAAAGCCGTGTTTACCTTTGTAAAGCTCTTGGAGGGTTGCAACATCTCTTCCCATTCTGCGAGTGCTAGAGAAATTGTTGATGTAGTTTACAAGCTCTTCACTTGCTTGTGGTGTTACTGAAAGTTTGCCGTTAAAATCTGTTGTGTAGCCCATTGTTAATTCCTTGGTTGTTGTTGGTTATATCTATTAGTAGTTCTGTTTCGAAAAGTGGACACAAAAAAAAATAATTATTACTTAGATTGTATTTCCCACTTAATACAATCAATACCACTAAATCCATTCATTCGTTTGTGAAGTTCTCTACTCCACCACATAGTGAATTGAGCCACATCACAAGCCATATCTTGTGGAGTGTAGTTTTCAGAACTTCCATAGGGTATAATCTTAACACCACTAGAAAGGTCTGCTACACTCTCTAGCATAGCGTTAGAGCATCCGTGAGCTATTGGCATTTTGCGTTCCTCACTTGTAAGGAAACCAGTTCCGTGCATCCACATTCCATCGTCTTTGATTACTTCAAATGCAATGATAAAGCTTTCTGCAAAATCCCCATTATCATACTTAGTTTGAGTTACTGCGAATTTTCCGATTCCAAGAGAGTTTAAGTAAGCTTCACGAGTAGTTGGTACTTGGTCAAGAGTCTTTCCTGAATATCCAATGCTATCAAATTCTTTCATTTCTATATCTGATAAGAACTCTAATTTTGAAGTACATTTACCCATCGCTGTATGTATTCCAACAA
>Ga0233414_10000177_pt1 | contig 27876 bp, 22 predicted proteins | sample Na_anoxic_10_MG_FD_189020 | JGI IMG/M metagenome (GOLD analysis project Ga0233414, IMG submission 189020) | Seawater microbial communities from Saanich Inlet, British Columbia, Canada - Na_anoxic_10_MG | ecosystem: Environmental > Aquatic > Marine > Inlet | place: Canada: British Columbia... | reverse complement strand
GCTTAGTTTTCCCATAAGTTCAGATGAAAGTCCCAATGTTACAGATGCATCCAGGGAATGGCCGATTTCTTTCTCCTTCCTTGCAAGTTCCAGCGCTTTTGTTACCTCTTTGCGAACCACTATAATGTTTTCCCAGCGTCTGGTCAATTCAGCATCCTTATATGAATCACTCACAGGAACAAAGAGATCTGCATGTACACTCATTGGACGCTCTTTTCCTCTCATATATTTCCAGACCTCATCGGCTGTAAAAGAGAGAATTGGTGCCATCAGCCTGACTAAAACTTCCAGCGTCTCATTCATGGCTGTCTGTGCTGAACGTCTTGCAACCGACTTTTCGGGTGATGTGTAAAGCCGATCCTTTATGATATCAAGATAGAAAGATGAGAGATCCAAGACACAGAAATTGTGAAGATTGTGGTATACGAGGTGAAAATCGAAATTCTCATATGCCTTGAGCACTCTTTCGTTTAATTCCCAGAGCCGGTTCAGAGTCAGGCGGTCAAGTTCCTGCATTTGCTGGTAGGGGACTTGGTCAACCTCAGGATCAAAATCGTCTAAATTACCCAAGATATAGCGGCATGTATTCCGAATTCGTCTATATGCCTCTGTCAGACGTTGTAATATCTCATTCGAAAGACGAATATTGTCTCGATAATCTTCTCCTGCCACCCACAACCTTATTATTTCAGCGCCATAGTCCTTGATGAGGTCTACTGGTGCAATAACGTTCCCCGATGATTTGTGCATGGCCTTACCTGAACCGTCAACCACAAAGCCATGAGTCAGGACACTTTTAAAAGGCGCTTCATCTCTGGTACCTGCTGAGCACAAAAGGGAACTATGAAACCAGCCACGGTGCTGATCACTACCCTCAAGATAAAGATCTGAGGGGCTGTCAAGGTATTCTCTCTTTTCCATGACAGCAGCATAACTAACCCCTGAATCAAACCACACATCGAGGATATCTGTCTCTTTTTTAAATCTATCCCCACCACACCCGGGACACCGTGTGCCCGATGGCAACAACTTTTCCACAGGCTCATTAAACCAGACATCTGCGCCAGATTCCTCGACCATACTGCTTACATGATCAATGATCTCTTGGGAGATTACAAGATTGTCACATTCTTCACAGAGAAATACAGTGATGGGCACGCCCCATGTTCTCTGGCGAGAGATACACCAGTCGGGACGATTTTCAATCATATTATAGATTCTATCCCGACCCCATGAAGGAATCCACGAAACCCTTTTAATAGCATTGAGTGCCTTTTGTCTTAGATCATTTTTCTCCATTGAGATGAACCATTGCTCTGTTGAGCGAAAAATTACAGGCTTCTTGCAACGCCAGCAGTGTGGATATTCATGAGTCATCTCCTGTTCCTTGAGGAGTGAGCCTACTTCATTGAGCTTGTCGCTGACAGCCTGGTTTGCATCGAAGACGTTCATCCCAGCAAAATATTCCACACCTTCTGTGAATCGGCCTGAATCATCCAATGGCGAATATGTATCAAGACCATATTCTAAACCGGTTTCATAGTCCTCCCGACCATGGCCCGGCGCAGTATGGACACAGCCGGTACCTGCATCCAAAGTCACATACGGTGCTAAAACAATCAAAGATGGCCTATCATACAAGGGGTGCTTTGCCTCAAGATTTTCAATATCTGCAGCTTTGAACTCTTCGAGGACCTCATAGGATTGAATACCGAATGTATCCATACATACATCCAAAAGACCTTTGGCCAAAATCATTACCTGGTTATTTTCTGTTTCAGCAGCAACATAAGAAAGATCTGGATGTAAGGCAATAGCCAGGTTGGCTGGTATAGTCCATGGGGTTGTGGTCCAAATCACAACGGAAACCTGTTTCCCTTTTAAAACCGGATATAACTTGCTCAGGTCAGAGATCATAGGGAACTTCACAAAAATGGATGGTGATGTGTGATCCCCATATTCAACCTCGGCTTCTGCGAGCGCTGTCTTACATGATGTACACCAATAGATCGGCTTTTTACTCCGAACCAAGCTTCCATTCAGGGCAAATTTACCGAACTCCCTAATGATGGTGGCTTCATAATTATAGTTCATGGTCAAATAGGGCCTTTCCCATTCTCCAAGGACCCCAAGACGCTTAAATTCATTGCGCTGGATATCTATATACTTTTCTGCATACTTGCGGCAGAACTGTCTTATTTCTGTCTGAGACATCTCCGATTTCTTGGAACCAAGTTCCAAATCCACCTGATGCTCAATAGGAAGACCGTGGCAATCCCAGCCCGGGACATAAGGCGCATCAAAACCTGCCATTTGTTTTGATTTTATAATGATGTCCTTCAGTATCTTGTTAAAGGCTGTTCCCATATGGATATGACCGTTGGCATATGGCGGGCCATCATGGTGCATATAGCGCTTTCGACCTTCAGAAGCCCGACGAATTAGTTGGTAAAGGTTCAATTTCTCCCACTTCTCAAGGATTTCCGGCTCCTTTTCTCCTAAATTGGCTTTCATAGGGAATGTAGTTTTGGGGAGATTAAGTGTCTTTTTATAGTCCATGAAGTGTGCCTCCAAAAAAAATGAAGTTTAGAATTAACAAATGCCTACTCCTAAGTCAAACCCATAAATAGGGTGTTGACACAATGCTTTATAATCAGTATTGATGGACTTGTAAAAAGTTTTAAATGGACTTTTTACGAAGCAGTCAGTATTAGGTTCAAAGACCTTTGAAGAAATGCTCAATTTTGGTCAAGGTCAAGGGAGGCAAAATGGGGTGTTTTGCAAAGGTCTTGTTCATATCAATATTTTTCTGTGCCATATTAATATGACTTTACTGGTTGATGTCGGCTGGGATTGGAATAAACGACAAAATAATGGGAGATATTAAGGATGATTAGAGTAAAATGCTTGATGTTGATCGTACTGTATTTCTTTTTGACTGGCTGTGGTGCTATGGTATTGCTTGGTATAGGCGCAGCTACTGGTGTTGCCGGTTATAAGTACTACAAGGGAGCACTCAATGTAATTTTTCAGGCACCTTACATGGAAACATGGAATGCATCCCTTGAAGCCCTGAAGCAGATGGATATTAAGGTAAAACGTGCAGACCACACCCTGGCAAAGGGGGAAATACAGGCCAAAAACACTGACCAAAAACCTGTTACTATTTCAGTCAAATATAAAACAGAAAAGGAGACAGAGGTAGTAATCAGGGTAGGACCTTTGGGGGATAAAGATGCCTCTATGGCCATCAAAGAGAGGATCAGAAAAATCCTTTTTGAGGAATAAGATGATTAATTAAAAAGATACATGTCAATATACTCTTTGTCCATATCTTGATCAAATCCATCTCCATGACAACTCTGGCAGAAAATCGGATATCATGTTGGCCCCTGACATTAAAGAACGAGACCTTTGCAAAACCTCCCCTTTCGCCCAATTTCGGCGTCAGACTCAAATTTTAATCCTCGAAATACTCAATGTATTCCTGTGGTTAAAATTTTCGCCTTCCTTGAACTTGAACGAAATTGAACATTTTTCAAAGGTCTCAGAACAATGCAAGGTCCTAAGGGAAATCCTGTCATGAACTCACAGATGGCTCACCCTCTCCCCAAATCCATGTCTTCTACGGAAAAAGTAAAAAGGCTCTGGGAAACAGTAAAACCTGAAGACACATTGGGCATTCTTATTGATGCCGACCCGGATGCCATGGCCAGCGCCTTGTCTCTGAAGCGTCTTTTTTGGAGGAAGGTCAGGAAAGTTGAAATCTACCATATCAACCCTATTGAACGTGCTGATAACCTGGCATTCATCAAACTTTTAAAAATCGATCAGCAGCATATACGGTATATAAAGCCCTCAAAAATTACAAAATGGGCCATCCTGGATTCTCAACCACATCATCATGAGCAATTAGAAAAGTACCTGTTTGATATTATCATTGATCATCACCCGATGGATCCATCATCAAAGGCACATTTTATTGATATTAAAGAGGATTATGGTGCGAATTCAACTATCATGACAGAATATCTCAGGGCAGCCAAAATCAGGCCTTCTCCAAGGCTCGCCACGGCCCTATTCTATGGCATTAAGACCGATACAAACAATTTTGTAAGAGAATCGCTCCCAAATGATATTAACGCCTTCAGGTATCTTTATCGTTTCACTAATATGAATATTATAAAAAAAATTGAATCTTCGGAGATGACAAAACAAACTCTGGACAGTTATCGATTTGCAATGGACCGATTGAAATTACTAAAAAACATCGCTTTTGTCGACATGGGCAAAGTAGATAATCCAGATATCCTGGTGATCATTGCTGATTTTTTTATGCGATTAGCCGATACAACTTGGAGCGTTGTATCAGGCAGTAATAATGGAAAACTAATTATCATTTTTAGAAATGCTGGCTTTAGGGGAGACGCTGGAAAGACCGCACAGAAATCATTTGGCCATTTGGCCGCTTTTGCAGGGGGTCACAAGAGCGCTGCCAGGGCTGAAATCCCTCTGGAAAATATCAACGAGATCACAAAAGGACAATCAAATTTGAGCAAATTTCTTTTAAAAAACCTAAAAGGCCTGAAGTAATCGGTGTAAGAGGAGATCAAACTTGGCTTTCAAGACCAAAACGATTGATGGAAATCTTATTGAAGAGGTCAAGAGCCTCATCGAACATGAGAACCGTCAGGCCCTTGAGAAAATCCTCGATGACATGAGAGCCGCCGATGCAGCGGATCTAATAGAGCATTTAGATGCCGATGAACGTCTCTTCATTTTCAATTTGTTAGAGCCTGAGGGTGCCGGAGATGTCTTTGTAGAAATTGAACCACCGGTTCAAGAACGTATTCTAAAGGACCTTGATAACCAGGCCATCTCTGAAATCGTCCAGGAGCTTGACTCTGATGATGCGGCCGACCTTGTTGGTGATCTGCCAGCAGAACGGGCAAAGGAAATCATCGAAACTGTTGGGGATGATGTTTCTGAAGAATTGGAAAAACTTCTTCCCTACCCAGAAGATTCGGCTGGCGGCATCATGGGGCTCGAGTTTGTTGCGGTAAAGGCTGATGCTACAGTCAAGGAAGCCATCGAAATAATCAGAGAAGAAGGCAAAGATGTAGAGTACCTATATTATGTATGGGTTATAGACGATTATGAACGGCTGGTAGGCGTGATTTCTTTAAAGGACCTGATCCTTGAACCTCCGGAGCGTAGAATTAGTGAAATAATGAATCCTGAGGTCATCTCAGCACATGTCAATACGGACCAGGAAGAAGTGGCTCAGTTAGTCAAAAAATACGATTTAGTAAATATCCCTGTAGTAGATGAACATCATCAATTAGTAGGCCGTATCACGCATGATGATATCATTGATGTGATCGAAGAAGAGGCAGATGAGGATATATCTTTAATGGCAGGCGTGATTGATCAAGAAATCGCAGAAGAATCTACAGTTAAAATATCAAAGGCCAGGTTGCCCTGGTTGATTATGGGCCTCTTTGGCGGCATTCTTGCTGCACTGGTGATTAACCAATTCGAATCCTCCCTCGAAAAAATTATAGCACTATCATTTTTTTTCCCGGTAATCATGGCCATGGGAGGGAATACAGGCACGCAAGCAGCGACAGTAGTAGTGAGGGGTTTAGCAACAGGTGATATCGACCTTATGAACGTGGGAAAACGGCTTTGGATGGAAATGAGGGTTGCTCTTATAAATGGGCTAGTATGTGGAGCCTTCCTTGGGCTGATTGTAGGTCTTTGGCTTTCCGACTACGGCCTGGGGTCTATTGTTGCTCTGGCGTTAATATTGATCGTCATTATCTCAGGTTTTATCGGTTCAGCTGTGCCTCTGGCCCTGAAGAGACTAAATATCGACCCTGCCCTTGCCACAGGACCTTTTGTAACGACATCAAACGATATTTTGAGTCTCTTTATTTATTTGGGGCTTGTTACCCTTTTCCTGAATACTACAAGTTGAGATAAATCGCTAAAATAATGCCCTATCTTCTCTTGAATTTTATTTTGTATTTTACTATAATAAATATTAATATTAGCAGCTCTAATGTATGACTTAACAAACTCTATCCTGAAAGGAGGCTGGAATCGCATGAAAAAACTTTTTTTGATTTTAATTGGGGCAATGTTTCTTTTGAGTTGTGGGGGAATAGCCAAGGAATCGGAATTTTGGGAGCATGATACAATGTATAAGGATATGGACCACCTTAAATTCAGTTGGAAGGGATATAAACATCCCACACCACAAACACAAAAAACATCTGATGTAGAAGATTGGTGGGGTATCCCGATCGAATAAATGATTTCATTCCCCACAGATAACTCCTGTCCAAGGAAAACGTTAATTAAAAGCTCTCTCTTGGCAGGTCATTGTGTATAATGTTCTATTGAATGGAGAATGATGAATTCGTAAGAAGTCATCAAACGGACGGCACAGTAAAAAGCTTCAGATACAAGGCGCGCGAATCTTTAGGAATGAGGTGTGCTTACATGTACGCCGCAGTGACTAAAGATGATGCGCAACGCCGCAGATGGACTTTTTACGAAGCCGTCAAGAATAGACCAGAGGTGAATCAGAAAGTGGCGGTGTAGCTCAGGCGGTCAGAGCATACGGCTCATATCCGTAGTGTCACTGGTTCAAATCCAGTCACCGCCACCAGGTAAAACCCTTTGGTATTGACATTTCCAGAACAGACCTTATCTTCTGCTTAATTGGCCCCCAAATGAGTTCTCTCAAAATGACTTTACGCTCTTTCAAAGACAATAATTTATTAACAGTGAGCGAGGCCCTTGATATTGCGGAGGACAAAACAGGAAATTTTTATAAGTTCTCCTTAGGACAATGGAAAAGACACCGTTATGACATAAAGACCTTATCATCCCTGAAGCCAGATGAAATCAGCGATCATGCATTCGCTTTATTAAATAAAGGTTCAAGGGTGATAAACAATTACGATTCTAAAACAAGAAAGCACGATTTCTATTTTATATGCCTTCAGGACCACCAGATACTGAAGGCTTTGAGCAGGGACAGAAACATCGGACTTTTGCCCCTCCTTATATATGCATTTACACATGAGTTGGTTCATATCGTGAGGTTCTGCAATTTCTTTCAGAGATTTGAGATCGAAGGTAAAAATAGAGAAAAGGAAGAAGAAATCGTCCATGCGAAGACCTTCGAAATCTTAAAAGACCTCTCTTTACCAAAACTGGACTATGTCCTTGATTTATACACAGGCCACAGGATATGTGATATGGCTGTTTCATAAGCCTTTCCTGGAAATCTGTCGGAGGTAAGAAAGCATGCCCATTTATGAATATGAATGTACCAAATGCGGACACCAAGCTGAAGTCTTGCAAAAGTTTTCCGATTCACCTCTTGCCGAATGCAAATTGTGTCACGGAAAGATGAAAAAGCTAATCTCTCATAATACTTTCCATTTAAAGGGGACGGGCTGGTATGTGACCGATTATGCTTCAAAGTCCGGAGGAACCCAAGAAAAGTCCTCAAAGTCAAATGATCATGCTTCCAGTACCCAGTCAAAGGCCCCTACTGAAACTCCCAAAAAAAAGGATTCACTGTCAAAGGACACAACAGGGACTTCTAAGAAAAAGGGGTCCTCAAATGAGTAAAGACCAAGAACCAATCAAACTGAAGGTAATGTTGGCTTATGAAAACATGGCACGGCGGGAGGGTTCAGGACAAAATTATAAATCGGCTTGAGAGGCAGGAAAAGCAGCAAGCTTTTCAACGGGATAGATTTCTTAGGTTTAAACTGCCCGAAATTCATAACATGCTTTCTCAAACCCTGCTGATGAAAAAGATTATCGAAACGGATAATCCTGCCGCTGTTTCTGATGCCATCCTCACAGGCCTGAAAAAGGCCCTTAAAAGTTCGGAATTTGATCTCAAGTATTTTATTGCTCCAATCCGTGGCCTTGTTCCCCGCCCAAACCCCATTTCTCTGTATATGACTCAGTATATTATGGAAGTCATTATCAATGATCCCGATATAATCGAGATTTATGGAACAGATAAGGAAACCTACCAGATCGTGAACGATGTCTTTACCCAAATAAGTGATAAGTTTGAAAGGGCAGAAAAAGAAATTGCGGCCCAACTGGCAAACAATAAATCCTTGATGCCCGGTTCCAGAGAATATGAAATTGCCTTGGATCAACTTATCCGGAAAAATTTTGGGGAACCCACTGTATGAGACCTTTGAAAAATGCTCAATTTTGGTCAAGATCAAGGAAGGCGAAAATTTTAACCACCCCAGTACCATCTGCCAGAGCTACGGGGCAGGCAGGAATACATTGAGTATTTCGAGGATTAAAATTTGAGTCTGACCCCAGTACCATCTTCCGGAGCTACCCCAGATAAATATAAAACCAAAGGCATTTAACGGGGCACGGCGGGGCAAGCGCAGAGATTGGGCCTCCGGCTCGTAGGGCCTACGCCTCGGAGAGCAAAAGGGGACGTTTTGCAAAGGTCTCGATAAGGTAACCAGGAGAGTGCCTTGATTATCTGAAACCTCACGCACGAGAACCACATCCAAATCAAATTTCTGTTAGTTCTGTTATTTCTTTTACGGTTTTTTCCATGGACTCGACATCTTCCATATTAAGTCTTGGTATGGATGGATCAATATCTTTGATCATATTACTTAAGACCTTACTAGGCCCGATTTCTATAAATATATTATCTCTGCTACTGATAATTCTTTCGATTGCTCCACGCCAGTTAACAATATTGAAAATTTGATTATAGAGTTCTTCTCTAATGTGTTTAGGATCTACAATCGCCTCTGTTGTCACATTAGCCATGATCGGTTTTGAAGCAATATAAATTTCGCTTCTTTCTAATTCCTTTTTGAATTTATCAGCAGCAGGTTTCATAATTGGGGTATGAAACGGTCCTTCTACCTTTAATATCGTCGAGCGCAAACCTTCATTTTTTAATTCTTTGCCCATTTGTGCCAGACTTCTTTTAGATCCACCAACTACAATCTGGCTTTTGGTATTGTTTAGTGTAATATAGACTCCAAAGTCTTTACACAGGGCACATATCCTATCGTGATCTATTTCTCTACCTTTATCAACAACTGCCATTAACCCCGCATTCGGATAAGCCCTGCCCCGTTCTGTCATTAAGCTTGCCCTTTTATGTACAAGATTTAGAGTAGTTTTGAAATCCATTGCCTCCGCGACTAATAATGCCGTATATTCACCTAAGCTGTGCCCTGCCAGTAAAGAGACATTTAGATCAATGTTGCATTCCTTACATGTCTCATCAAATACTCTGTAGCATGCATAACTCATTGTCAGTACAGCAGGCTGTGTGTAAATTGTTTTGTTCAAATCTGACTTGTACATAAATTTTCCGAACGTATGCCTTTTAAAGCATAATCCTGAAATATCATAGCCAAGTACCTGACTTGCCTCATCGAATATATCCCTGACCAGTTTAAATTTGTCATAAAGTTCTTTTCCCATACCTACATATTGAGAGCCCTGGCCTGGAAAAATCAGTGTAATTCTTTTGTTTCTCATAATTTCAATACCGCTGTGTTATAGTGTAAAATCTATGCTAAAAGGACATATCTTAATAAATTAAAATAAAATGTTAAATAATTTAGGAGGTTATGTCAAGATAACAATTTTTCTGCAGGAACGGTTTTAATCGAAAATTGTTTATTGTTCTTGACAATAAAGACTCTTGAAATATTATATGACCACATTATGGAATATATTTACTACCAGTCTTTCCAAATATAATCAACTGTAAAACCCGCAGGATTCAAGGAGAAACTCGTTCTAATTACCTTTTTTATATCATCCGGAGATTATTATGGACATTGATGACAAGATAAAGGAACTAAAAAGCCGAAACCTTGAGGCGGAGATAGGTGGCGGTCAGAAGCGAATTGACCAGCAACATGACAAGGGCAAGATGACCGCAAGGGAAAGGATCAATTATCTGCTCGATGAAAGCAGTTTTCAGGAATTGGATAAATTTGTAGTGCACCGATGCCAGGATTTCGGCATGGATAAGAAGAAGATTCCAGGCGATGGTGTAGTGACCGGTTACGGGACAATAAACGGCCGTCGTGTATTTCTCTTTTCCCAGGATTTCACGGTATTCGGCGGTTCCTTGAGCGGCGCATTCGGCCAGAAGGTGTGCAAGGTCATGGACCTTGCCCTTAAAAATGGTACACCTATGATCGGGTTGAACGACTCCGGAGGTGCCAGAATCCAGGAAGGAGTCATGAGCCTTGGAGGCTACGGCGAGATATTCAAGAGAAATGTCTGGAGTTCAGGGGTCGTACCACAGATATCGGTTATTATGGGCCCCTGTGCCGGGGGAGCGGTTTATTCACCTGCGCTTACTGATCTAACCATAATGGTCAAAAAGACGAGCAATATGTTTATTACCGGCCCTCAGGTCATCAAGGCGGTAACTTCCGAGGAGGTAACACCCGAAGACCTTGGTGGGGCAATGGCCCATAATGCCAAAAGCGGTGTTGCGCACTTTGCCGAGGACTCAGACCAGGCAGCACTCGACATGGTCAAAGAAATTCTTTCATACCTTCCACAAAATTATAGAGAAAAACCGCTTTCTGTTGAATGCACTGATGACGTGAACAGGACAGAAAAGTCCCTGAACACAATAGTGCCGACCAATCCCAGGCTGCCCTATGACATGACAGAGATTATTCGAACCGTACTGGATGAAAACCGCTTCTTAGAGGTACAGAAACACTTTGCAAAAAACATGGTGGTAGGCTTCGGCCGGCTTAGCGGTCTCTCCGTGGGTATTATTGCCAACCAGCCTAAGTTCTTAGCCGGCTGCTTAGATACCAAGGCATCGGTAAAATGCGCCAGATTTATCCGCATGTGTGACGCCTTTAATATCCCAACGGTCACATTTGTGGATGTTCCCGGATATCTACCAGGTGTACAGCAGGAATATGACGGTATCATCAAACACGGGGCCAAGATTATTTTCGCCTATTCAGAGGCCACGGTTCCCAAAATCACTGTTGTAACCCGCAAGGCATACGGCGGAGCCTACATTGCCATGTCTGCCAAGCACCTTGGAGGTGATATCAACTTTGCTTATCCCACTGCCGAGATCGCTGTAATGGGGCCTGAAGGGGCAGCCAACATTATCTTTAAAAAAGAACTCGCCGAGGCTGATGACCCAGATGCAACAAAAGAAAGGCTTGTTGAGGAGTACAGGGATAATTTTGCCAGTCCATTCAAGGCAGCGGAATTAGGATATATGGATCATATTATCTTTCCCGAGAATACCCGGCCGAGATTAATCCAGGCCCTGATGATGCTTAAAGACAAAAAGGAATCAATTCCTGACAGAAGGCACGGGAATATCCCCCTTTAAGGTAAGAGATCTGATATTATTACAGATCTCGAAAATTTTTGCTGATTTTGGGGTAATATTTTGGACAAAAGGGTGTGTTTCTAACTCAAGATTTGGGTTCAAGGTTCACAGTTCACGGTTCAGGGGTTAAAACCTTTGAACCATTGAACCCTGAACCTCATAACCCAGACCGACATGATGTCCAATTTTTGAGCAAAAGCCTAAAAACTGTGGGGGTTGCAGTCACTAAATAAATAGTTGTTACGAGGTCTGTATTGGAGAGTCTTTGTTCTTCTTCTCTCCAGGTTAAGAAGATATTTTTTTACTGCTAATCCGCTACTGAAGCCACCGAGACCCCCGGCGCCAACGACCCTGTGTCACGGAAAAATTAACGGCAACGGGTTTTTGCCTAATGCCTGACCAACCGCCCTTGCACTCTTTGGCATTCCAATCATAGACGCCAGCTCCCCATAACTCCTTGTTTCCCCAAAAGGTATCCTGGTAATAGCCTTGAAGACAATCCATTGAAAAGGTGTACAGGTGACGTCAAAGTCAATAGTTCTCTTGGCTGGCTCATTATGGAGAATGGCTTTAACTACTTGTTCAAGAGGACCATTGAAATTATATTCCTTAAATAAACTTGCTTTTGGGAAAAGTCTCTTAAAATACGCTATACAATCGTATTGCCTTTCCAAACCAAACCCGATTCTAAAGGCACCTTTCTTGGTGGAAGCCAGGTAGATATTCAGGCCCCTAATTTGTGTTTCCCAGCAGTAGATTTGTTGCATAGTCGTCCTTGATACGTTTTCCTCTTTTGCAGGGTCTCTTTAATAAGTCTCAAATTTTCAGATTTTTTCCTCGCCCAAAAAGGGGCCACAAGTTCTGATTTTAATGGATCGCCGGTCAGCCTCTGAACAACAAAATCGGATGGAAGCAATTCCAGGAAGTCTACTACAAGGTTAACATACTCTTCTTGTTCAAGGCAACGAAATTTGCCTTTTTCATATAGGGAAGCAATTTGGGTTCCTTGAACCACGTACAGGAGGTGAATTTTAATCCCCTGGATCGGCAGGTTCGAGAGAAAGCGAGCTGTTTGTAACATCATTTCGCGGTCCTCACCGGGCAAACCCAAAATAACGTGTGCACATATGTTTAACCCGCACTCGCTGGCCATAATAACACTGCGTTCAAAACATGCCACATCGTGGCCACGATTAATTCTACTAAGTGTCCTATCATGAGCGGACTGGAGACCATATTCAATCCAAACAAGATGGTTTTTCCTATAAGAACCCAAAAGCCTTAAGATGTCTATATCTACACAATCCGGCCTTGTGGCCACTGACAGACCAACAATATCATTGTAGACCAATGCTTGATTGTAAAGGGCTTTCAAGCGAGGAAGCGGGGCGTAAGTATTTGTAAAGGATTGAAAATAGGCTATAAATTTTTTGGCGCCGTAACGATTCTGAATGGGCTTACGGGCTCGGATAATTTGCTCATCAATAGTAAAACCGTGATTGATCAAGGCGCCGGTTCCCGAGCCGCGGAGGTCGCAATAGATACAGCCCTTATCCGAAATGGTTCCGTCTCGATTAGGGCAACCTAACCCTGCATCTAAGGATATCTTCTGAACACGTTCCCCGAAGATCTCCTTTAAATAGCTATTAAAATCTCGATATAGGGGGCGTTCCTCAAACATTGACATTTCACGAGCATCCCTAACTTTCAATTTCTCTATGATTAAGAATCTCAAACTGATTCGAAGCGTAATGTTTTATTGGATTACCAAGGTCATCAACAACGTAAATATTTATAAGGTCATCTTCTTTAATCTCAGTTTTATCAGGTTTTGCAGCCTCAGAAAGCTTCCATGCGAGCCTCCATGCAACTACATCAGAATCCAAAGCCTTTTCTTTTTCACCTGGGGCATATTCAATTACCCATTCGGAATCGACCTGCTTTTGGAAATGAACCCTGAAACCCTTTGGTTTTCTCAGCCACCCCTCATCAATCACTTTTAATGCTTCATTGACTTTCATTTTCTGCCTCCTCCAAATTTTTCCATTTTCATCCAAATCCGGGTTACTTGACCTCTAATCCTGACATATGATTCCCCTCCCCTGAAAATCCAGGTGAAGTATCCCCATGATAGTGATGCACTTCCAATTGGGGGAAGGCCATGATAATCCCTTCTTGATTGAAACGCAGCTTGGTCTTCTCAATCAAATCGCATCTGGTCGTCCAGTATTTCGCGTTATTCACCCAGCATCGACCTCCCAGATCGACACAGCCTTTAGCCAGGTTCAAAACATACACAACAGGCCTGGGTTTGGCCTTCACTCGGGGATCTTCAACCATGAGGGCTTCCAATATCTGTTTGACTTTCAAGATATCCTGATCATATCTGATTCCAACATCAATTTTGATTCGCCTGGTGTTTGTGAAGTGGTAGTTGATAACGAAATCATTAAGGATTTTGGTGTTTGGGATAAAAACCGTCTTCCCGTCAAAGGTCTTCATACGAGTGTGGATGATGGTTGTGGCCTCTACTTTTCCCAGAAGATTTTCGACCTTGATAGTATCTCCAACCTTAAAGGGAAGGGTCGGGATTAAAGGTCGGAAGACTGCAATTATACCAATCACAGCCAGACTTATTAAGAATAAAACACGGCGGATGATGATAGTAGCCATACCTAAGTGTTCTAAGGCAACTGCGACAATAAGGAACAACAAAATGATGCAAATGATATTATTGACGGTGTGGATCATCTGTGGTTTCAAGGTGAATCTCTCAAGTATGTGCTTTAACAATCTGTTTAAATGTTTGATTATAATCAGACCACCCACCAGAATGATCAAGGCAATTATAAAATCTTGTCCATGTGACTGAATCATATCTCCTAATTCTTTATACTTTTCGAATTGCGTTTCCATTATGCCCTCCTTTTTACTTATTACTCATCTTTTTTGCCACAAACATCTTTGCCGCTTCGCGGCTTTCCCCGCGAATATCGGCCTTGGCAGCAGCCCATTTGCATGCCCTCTCTTCATCGTTAGTATAAATCGCACACCACGTCAGGCCGGCCAGAGCACCCAGGCCGTTTGAGTTTAATTTGAGGGCCGATTGGAATGATTCCTCGGCAGCCCTATAATCTTTGTTTTTATACAGGATCCATCCTTTGAGGTCATGAGCCAGGTAAGAAGCAGGGGCAGTGGAGACGGCCCGATCTAACAACTCAAGCTCCAGGGGAGCCTTATCGCCCCAGGATGAATGGAGGTAAAATGCCTCCAGGGCCCTGCCCAGAAGGTCTAAGCCTTCCAGGGTGGTTTTTTCGGGCCATAAGGCCTTGGCCGCCCAGTCTTCCGGTAGAGGAAGACCGCAGGTTTCCAGCCAAGTCAAGAATCCTGTACGAAAATCTATTAGCTGATCTGCCGGCTCCAGAGTCAAATCAGTAGTCCATTCGATATATCCTTCCTTTGTGTTCGTCAGTACAAGGATAACTTTAATCTTATTGCCATGTTGTTGAACCCTGCCTTGTAGCCAATAACGGATATCCTGTTCTTCGCCGAGTTTCATAACATCCAGCAGTGTGTCCTCGCCACGACAATAGGCCACTAATCTTTCCTTTTCAGGGAAGATTTTTTTGATCCTCCAGCCGAACCAAAACTCCTTAAGACCGGTGTGGATGGCAACAATGTTTCCAAGCAGGAAATGAATGGCCAAACCGATGCCATCGTAGGCCTGCTCTTCCTGGGGCTGGAAAGGAAGAACGACCAGCCTGGATTTGCATTTGTCTTGCTTTTTTACTGGCTGTCCCATGGCCTTCCTTGAATTGTGGCAAGGATTTGCTTGACTCTTAAGTCCCTATTGCCTTTCTGTCATATCTGGCTGGTGGAAGAAATGCCTGAATTTAGAATATGGATATGAAAAACCTATAGCAGCGCTTAAAAATTTTTTCTTGTCATTTTTCCCTAATTCATACCGGTGAGTAGTTCCCATATGCGTATCGGTATAATGAAGTGTAGAAGTCTCTTCTCTAAGTGCTTCATTCCCAAAAAAGTATTTAAACCAGTTAAATTTGTACGCCACTGTTTTTCCTGATTTGGGATCATAGCCTAATGTAATCATAATATCCTGTTGGTACTGAATTAAATCAATGATTTTTTTGTCCGATCTGACACCCTGCTGATTGAGAAAAACTAATAGATTCCTGTAGAAATCTTCAATCTGCCCAGAAATCGAAACCCAAATATAAGTCCAAAGTTGCCATCCCTTTCTGTTAGGATTATAAGAATTTAAGAATTCTATCATATCAGGCTGCGTTAGAATCCTATGTATTTGTGGCATATCCGGATCATCATAAAAATCATTAAGCAGTTTCTTTATGCGCTTAAATGACTTAAAGCTCTCAACATCTGTCTTGAGTGTAAATTCCAGCAAGTTATTGTAGAAATTTTTGTATGATAACACATTATTATCATTCAGGTACTTTGCCAAAAACCGAGTATATCCGCCGTTATGCAACGCTTGAATTGTCTCAGCAAACAAAAAACAGTAAGCCCAATCATCATATGGCATTGTATTTGTTTCAAATACGATTTCAACATATTCTCTTTCGCGATTTTGATCTACAATACGGAGAGGCTTGAATTTGGCCTTAATACCATATTTTTCCCTCACCAACTTTTGACTTATGGGAGCATTAGGCAGCAACACCAATTCATAGAAACGAATATCATCATGCATACCAGAATCCAACAAAGTACAAATACCATTTATGAATGATTCTCGCGTCTCCTTAGGCAGCCCAAGAATTAGCTCAGTATAGGTTGGAATGCCTTCTTCAGTATACCTTTCCTTTAATTCTTTGTAATTGTTGATGCCAATGTATTGCCTGTCAACTGCTCGTAACACATTCATATCTAAGCTTTGCATAGATAGGGTGGTGCCCCATAGCATTTCATTATTATGTAAAAGTTTACTTATCTCGAACACTGTATCATTAGATTTTTTTGCGAATTGAATTCGTATTCTTCTGGGATAGCCGTATTTGTTCTTGGCATCAATTAACATCTGAACGATATCCAAATCACGTTTGAAAATACCGAAATTACAATCAGTAATATATACATCTTCAATTTTGTGGGTAGAAATATATTCAATTTCTTGAATGATTTTATCGAGATCATGCAGCCTCATTTTATTCAAGGTTCTGACGCCCCAATCACAAAAACTACATGAGTAAGGACATCCACGATTTGTCTCCCACAAACCAATTTTATTAGGATTGCCGTCACTTAGAAAATCATCGAAGAGCCCATTTAGGTATGGGCTTGGTATTGGCAGACCTTTAGGAAGCTTGGTGCTACTTGGAGTTTTGATGGATTTATTGCTTTCATTGAAACTAATACCATGTATGTTATTTAAGTCCGGTGAATCATTCAGGAACTCTATTAATAGATTCTTAAGGGGTATTTCCCCCTCACCATGGACCAAAACATCTACATACGGATGCTCAAAAAAATAAGATTCACTTGAATCAGGAATATGTGGTCCACCGCATATTACTTTACAGTTGGGATATTTCTCTTTAACTACCTTGGCTATTTTAGTTTGTTGATTATTATTCCACACATAGCAGGAAACACATAGAATATCTGGATCGATTATTTCTTCGGCTATTGTCTCTACTGCTTGTATCTTACAAAATGGTTCTTTCCAACTATAATTGCTATTTATAAGTATATCTTGTTCAGCATAACTTCGTAAGAATCCATAAGCATACGGAACAAATTGAATCATATTAAGAGATAGAAAATATATCGACTTCATTCCAATGTTCCAATCGCTGAGAGCATTTCTGGACATTCTTCATTAACCGTCATTTTCCTGAGTTTGGAACGTGATATGAGGTGTATACACTGGCTTCTATATTTACCGACATTTTCTCAACTATTTCTTTTCCGTTTAACCTGACAACCAACATGATACCATTTTCACCAGTTGGCATTATACCAAAACTGATAGCCGGCTCACTTTCAATTCGTTCTCTAATGGGGGCACGTGCCAACAATATAAACGGTGAAATCTCTTTTGAAAAAGTATGTCCGGCAGGAATGATGTCCGCTGGTATTGTTAAGTTTTTTATATCCTCAGGTTTAATGCCTTCAAATATTAAGCCACCATTCGACCGGCCATTATAAATATAACGGGTCTTGTTCCAATCAATTTCTAAATCTTTATCAGTCTTGTTGGTGATAGTAAGGCGAAAGGAAACAAAAAACCTATAGTCCTTGGTTAATGGTTCTAACTGGGCCTCATAATATGAATTGCTGGCAGTTTGAATCGTTGGACTGCTTACCCAAACTTTTTGTACAGCACATCCAATACCTATCATCAAAGCAAAACCAGTCATCACAACTATTCCTGTCCTTATAGCATTTTTCATGATTTTCCCCTGCCAATTTGTGATAGCCTTGTAAGAAGTCGTTTTTTTCTTTTTTCCCGAAAAATACGATTTTTTATACTTTATTCGAGCCTTCTTTTCAGGTAATCATTAAGAGACCTTTGAAAAATGCTCGATTTTGGTCAAGGTCAAACCTGCCTGTACGTAGCATGCAGGCAGGTCGAGGTGACGACTTTTTACGAAACCGTCCTATTTGGACTGCTGGAAACGCTGATAGTATTCTTCGAGCAATTCTCGTATATTTTTAGTGATCTCCGAATAAGCCTCATCCGGTAGATTGGCGAGTGACACCCGCAGTGACCATTCCGGCGCAGCAAAACCCCCGCCCGGCATCAATACGACTGATTTCTCCTCCGCCAGACGAATTTCGAAATCGAGCGGTTCAAAGTTTTCTACCAGCCAGTCGGCAAATTCTTTGCCGAATCTTTGTTCTGCAATCCTAAGTATGTCGACTTCCGTATAATAGCATGCATTATTCGGGTCGTCCGTACTCACAATGGGCGGGACCTTTGCAGCTGCACACAAGATATTATAGCGGCGCTTTACAATGCCTTGGGCTGCTTTTTTGTAGGCGTCCGTATGGTATTCATGGTCTAACAGACCATATAGCGAGAAAAGCACCATCTGTACCTGCTGCGGCGTTGATAACCCAGCGGTATGGTTGAGCGCAACGGCCCGGCTGTCTGCGACCATTCGGTCGATCAGCTTCATCTTGGCCGGATCGAGGCTTACTCCTTCGTACCTTTCCCTCAACGCATCCTGATCTTTTTGAGGAAGCACCCTGATCGCCTTGTCCAGAATGTTATCTTCATGTAGCGCAATAACGCCGAGCCTCCACCCAGTTGCGCCGAAATACTTCGAAAATGAATAGACACCTATCGTGTTCGCAGGTGCCACGGCTGCCAGTGAAGTGAAGTCGTTCGTAAAGGTGCAGTATACATCATCGGTCAGGAGGATCAGGTCTTTGCGCTTGGTATTGACGATATCTGCAATGCGGTTAATGGTTGTATCGCGGAGCCTTACGGATGGCGGGTTGCTCGGATTGACAAGGAAAAATGCCTTGATCTCCGGGTCAAGCAGCTTGTCGATCTCCGTATCCGGAACTTGCCAGGCATCCTCCTCACTGGCCATGATCTCGACCTCAACTAATCTATAGTCATTGAGAATCGGGATCTCAAGGTAGGGGGTGAAGATCGGGGTCCCGAGGCCAATCTTGTCGCCCGGCTTGATCAATTTATTCTCCGACAGCGAATTGAAAATATACGTCATGGCCGCGGTGCCACCTTCTGTTGCAAACAAATCAAACTTGCCTTCAGGAACCAAACCCCCAGCACAGAGCTCCTGCTTCAGATATGCATTAATAATGGTTTCGCTGTAGCGTAATATTCGATCCGGGACTGGATAGTTGTCTGCCAGGATCCCGTCGACCATTTCGAAAATGAGGTCCACAGGGGCAATGCCGAGTTTGTCATTTACGTAAGCGACGGCATCCTTCAAGAACTGGACTCCCTGAGTGCCGTTCTGCTTATCGACAAATGCAGCAAAACGCTCATCAATACCTTGCTTTTCGGGATGGCCGCCGAATTCATCCAAATCCGTGAAACTCCTTTCAGCCTCGGTCATAGCAAATAGACCTAACTGAAAGAAGCCGTGCCGGGGCCTTGTAGCAACCCAGTTCGGATTACCGCGGCCGGCGTTGAGCATCATCCTTTCGTGATGGGTTTCTGCCAATTCTATAAGTATGTTTTTAACTTCAAAAGGACTCAAAGATTCTAATTTCTTTTCTTCTTCTCGTTCCATAAGTTTTCATCCCCCATGCTTTAAGGTTAGTAATACCTTAGCTGTCTGAAAAACCATGCTGAATGGCAAGGGCATGATTTCAAAGATCCAAACTGTTACTAACAGTTCCAGATTTCTCTATCAAAAAACCACGATTACGTCAAAGGAAAGCTTGGCATGGGTGAAACAAGTTCCGGGATAAAAGAATGGAGCATTTGGCAGGGTGCTGCAAGGTAATTATATTAGTTACTGAATTACAAATGGACGTCCCTTAAAACGGCTGTGACGCTCATACGCCTGTGTTTTTTCCCAACAGGGTTTCCATCCGCGCAATAAAACCAGCACATTGCTGAACATAGAGAGCCACCTCTTCGGTCTGGAATACCCGCAGAGGCTGATAATCGCCTTCATGCCGACTGTCAAAGATCTTGTTGTAGAACTTGCCCCACTCCGGTTCCAGTATCCCTTTCTTAATAAGGTCCTTATGCAGGGCGGCTTTTACCCCGGTATGCTTCTTAAAAGAACAGCCTTCTTTCAATAATAAGGCTGTCAGGGCGTAAAAGCAGGCATAATAGAGGTTTCTAACCGCCGTTGTAAGTCTCCCGGATCTGTATTCGCTGCGGCCGGCCGCCACCGATTCATGCGCCTTTTCCATCCAATAGTCTACAAGGATGGATTTGTGGTCCGAGCCTGTCTCTGTCATCGCATCGCCACCCCCTCCCTGTTGATTTCCTCATGGATCGGGAGAACGGTGCATATCCCATAATTCCAGTCATGATGCGTATTGGCGATTATGCTGATTACGACATCATGCTTCATCTCCACCTCAAAAAGGGCATCCACTATCCCATGCCTCTCCCTCCAATCAAGGGGGTTCGTGGTCAACAGGAGCAAATCAATATCCGACTCCCGGTCACTGTCGCTCCGCGCCTTTGAACCGAAGAGGATAACTTCCTTCACTGAGAATCGCTCCTTGAGGATTCGCGCCGCTTCTTTGATGGCCGCTTCTTCGTTTCTTTTCAATTTCAAATCTTCAACAGTTCTCAATCAAATCACCTCCTCCTTTCATTTTATAATGAACATGGATATACAGGATTAACGGGATAAAGGCTAACCCTGTGTATCCTGTGCATCCATGTCAATATCTTTTCTTATGAGGCTGTCTCCTTTTTCCGTACGAGTGTTTTCACCCCCCATGCTTTAAGGTTAGTAATACCTTAGCTGTCTGAAAAACCATGCTGAATGGCAAGGGCATGATTTCAAAGATCCAAACTGTTACTAAAGCTCCAGATCTCTCTATCAAAAAACCACGATTACGTCAAAGGAAAGCTTGGCATGGATAAAACAAGTTCCGGGATAAAAGAATGGAGCATTGGGCAGGGTGCTGCAAGGTAATTATATGAGTTACTGAATTACAAATGGACGTCCCATAAAAACGTGTCGATCACTTGTATTCCCGCTTGTCCTTGATGTGGAGCTGATCGACGATGAGCCGATAGGCGACATAGTATTTGTAAATGTTGCTTACATACTGGACCGTCTCCCGCCCGATCCGCTTCGCCGCCACGACCTCCACATTTCCGAACCACACATTAGGATCAAGGCCCATTTTAGCGGCCTCCTTCCGCAGCCGTGTCACCTTGCCCGGACCTGCATTGTAGGACGCAAAGGTGAACAGCACCTGGTTGAGCCGGTCGATGCTGGAATCATTGAAGTACCGGTCATCAAGAAACCTAAGATACTTATTCCCAGCGTGGATATTTTTCTCGAGGACCTTGATATCGGGGATGTTGACGTTGGGGTCCCCGGCTGTGCTGGGGAGGAGTTGCATGATGCCGATCGCACCCGCATGGCTTCGCTTGCTGTGGTCGAGTTGAGACTCCTGGTAGGCCAGGGCCATGATTTTCAGGTAGTCGAAGTCGTACTGGTCAGCATATTTCCTGAACAGGGCCACCGTGTCCTGAAATTTCTTAAGCTCCTTTGGGCTTATGGGGTTCCGGGTCCACTTATTATCCTTTAGATAACGCTTAAAAATAATGTTGCCAAGAAGTGTACCTTTCTTATGGCCCTTGACAAACTTGTTTATAATAGCCTTTAGCTTCGGACTGTTCTTCCGGATCGCCCAGGCGATTTCACCCCCGGTATTGACCACGATATCAGGATGCAGAGTGATATGATCGAAGATCTCGGCCCAAAACCGTGCCTTATGGTTATCGACGATCACCATCGGAATCAGGCCGGCGTTTACCATTTCAAGAAGGTCGGAGTCCTCAAGATGGTCGTCGGCGGGAATTATTTTCACCGGTGGTTTACCTTGTTTTTTAAACAACGCATTGAGCCGCTTAAGGCTTCCATAGTAACTGCTCGAGGGTCGGACATGTACCTTCTTATCGGCGAGGTCATCCAGGTTTTTGATGGCCGGTGCGGCAGGGCCTGTTATCAGGATTTCGCTGACTTTGGTCAGTAATGGGTCGCTGAAATCAACTGTCTTCTTGCGTTCCGGCGTGATGGTGAGGTTGGCTACGGCGATATCGCCCCGCCCCTCTATCAAGGCGGGAAGAAGCTTGTCCCGGGTCACCGGAATAAACACGACATTGATCTTGAGTGTCCTGGTTTTCAGCTTTTTATTGACAAACTTCTCGAACTCCTTGAGCCCGTCATAGCTGGTGCCTCGTTGGGTTGCACCATCCAGGAAGTAGAGCATCTTGTTGTGCACAACCAGTGCACGAATCACCCGGCGTTTTACCATGCCGTCGAAGTCCCCAATCCAGACCTCATTGAGCTTGAGTATTTTCTTGACTTCATCAGCATGAGCGAAAGGTATGGACGGCATGAACACAAATATAACAAAACAGATCACGGTCAACCAAATAAAACGAAATCGTCCATTGGATCTATTCAAACCGGCAGCTATTCTGATCGTGCCTTTCATATGACAAAGTCCTTCTTCCGTAGGGACGTAGTTAAAAATTAGTTGATAGTTTAAGATTTCTTCCCCACTCCTTTTACTCAAAATATCGGCAGCTTCCCCCACTCTCGTTAAAGAAAAAAGTGTCCTCTCCGTGGGCGTATGGAGACGTCCATTTGTAATTAAATAACTTTTGTGGGTACTTCGTTACTTATTTACCAATGGATGTCCCGGAGATTCACGGTGCTATCACGCCTCCCGGCTTTCTGACTGGGAGATACGGATTGCCACAAGGGCCGCAATGTTTACGACGAGATACATCTGACCCATAACGGCTTCAATGACGGTGAAAGACTGGGCATGTTCCGTCAAAGGAACAATATCGCCGTATCCTAATGTGGCCAAGGTAACGAAACTAAAGTAAATGAAGCTATCAATATCCGGCACCTCCTGCTGCCCGAGATTGAAAGAACCGGGATGAATGGTCTCAAGTAAAAAATAGATGTCGCCCCACATGAAACCGATGAGGAAATATCCACATACCGCCCCCCATATTAGATCGATAGTAACAACCTTCTGGTTTATCAGATGGCGGACGATAATGATCGCGGCCGCTGCAAAAAATAGCCCGCCGCTGATCTGATGTATCAAGAGGAGGGAGGGGATTTTAAAGAGCTGAAAACACCAACCTGCAAATAGGGCAGGCAATCCTGTAACGAGGGCAAAGAAAAGGGATACCCGGTCTTCACTCACCGCATAGATCCCGGATAAAAGGATGGCTGAGACAAAGATTTCCATCAGGAAGCTGATCCTGACAAGATCTTCCACAAAGGGGCGCAAAATCAAGAACAAAACGATTGAGACAAGTAAAAAACTGAATCTGTTAACGTGAAACCACCCAGTCTGATTATAAACTTTCTTAGTCATGGTTTTTCGCATGTTTAGCTACCCCTTTGTTCATTGCCTCTTTTGTAATCCATCCTCCACCTAATGCCTTATATAACTTCACGTACCCGTTCAAATATTGCTGCTTCAATTGCGAGAGTTCCAATTCAGCAGAGAACAAGGCCCGCTCGGTCTCTAAAACCTCGAGATAGCTGCTGACACCCTTGTCATACCTTAACTTTGCCAATCGATAGGCATTCTTGGCAGCCTTCTCCTTTTTTTCTACCGCAGCCATTTGCTTTTTGTAGGTATCGATTTCAATTAAGGCGTCTTCAACCTCCTTGAATGCGGTCAATACGGTATTCTCGTAGAAATAAAGGATTTCCTTGGCCTTGGCTTCCTCAATTTCAACGCGCCGGATATTTTTGTAAAACTCAAAAATCGGCCCAAACAGCCCGGCATTGGCTGACCAAGCCCCTCCCTGGGAGGTTATCCCCGATAGCTGACTGCTCGCAAGACCCAAGAGGCCGGTCAGGGAAATGGCCGGCAGTCGCATGGCTTCGGCCACGCCGACCTTGGCAGTCTGGGCCTCTAATAGATACATGGCCTCAATAATATCGGGCCTCCGTTCAAGGATGTTTGAAGGCAAACCAACGGGAATCTCCGGGGGTGCGGTTTCAAGGTCCAGGGCTTTGCCTGTCCCAATGGCCCCGGGAAGTTTGCCCAATAAAATACTCAGCACATTTTCCGTCTTTGAAACTGATCGCTCATACTGGGGTATGGCTGCCGCGGCAATTTCTTTCTGTATCTGGGCCTGGTTCACATCTAATTCAGGAATAATCCCCCGATCGAACCGTTTTTGAATGATAATCAGACTTTCCTGTCGTGACTCAAGGGTATCTTTGGATATTTTCACCCGCTGGTGGTAATCTAACAGCAAATAATAGGAGCCCACCACTTCCGATATCAAACCGATCTGAACAGTCCTGTGCGCGTATTCAGAGGCCATTAAGTCCGCCTTGGCTGATTCGGTGGCCCGGCGGAACTTGCCCCAGAAATCAAGTTCCCAGCTCAACGCAGGGGCCACATAGTAATTCGTGTTTCTGGTGTCGGATCTTGTACTACCACCGAAATTCCCCGTGCCGGCACCTGCTTGAATATTGATCGAGGGATACTGATCCGCGCTGGTAAATCCCAGGGCTGCGCGGGCCTGTTCCACACGGCTGGCGGCAATTTTCAGATCCTTGTTATTCTCCACCGCCTGGCTCACGAGGGTGTAAAGCACGGGATCATTAAATAGATCCCACCACTTCAGGTTGATCATGGTTTCTACGGGAACTTTTTCAAACCGGTAGTTTTCTGGCGTCTCAACCACAGGGGGCTTAAAATCCGGTCCCACCGCGCATCCTGAGACAAAGAAAAAAACCAATATGCCTAATCCGAATAAACCGGGAAAGAGGCCAAAGAAGGGCATTTTTTTCACGCCTTGGCGTAATTGGACATTCATCTTTTTCAGACCTCACCCTTTTGAAGTTCGCGTTTCTTTTCGTAACGGGCGATTTTGCCGATCAACACAAACAGCATGGGATAAAAGAAAACTCCCAGCAATGTGGCCAGGGTCATCCCTCCCAACAAAGCCATACCCATAACGACTCTGGCTTCCGCACCCGCACCCGTAGCGACCACCAGCGGCAACACCCCCAGGATAAAAGAAAATGCCGTCATCAATATTGGTCTGAAACGCAGCTTCGCAGATTTTATAGCTGCATCAAACAGGGAAAGGCCCTTGTCGAACTCCAGCTTGGCGAACTCCACAATGAGGATGGCGTTTTTGGCCGCCATGGCAATCAGCATCACCAAGGCAATCTGAGCAAAGACATTCAATTCATAACTTTCACTGTACATGCGGGCCACATACAGGGCCAGGAATGCACCGAAGATGGCAAAGGGCGTTCCCAATAAAATACTGAACGGCAATGACCAGCTTTCATACTGGGCCGCCAGAATCAGGAACACGAAAACCAGAGAAAAAACAAAGACCATAGACCCCGTGCCGGCGGATTGTTTCTCTTGAAAACTCATGTTGCTCCACGCATACCCCATACCATCCGCCAGTACCTTGGCAGCGGTTTCCTCCAAAGCCGCCATGGCCTGGGCCGAGGTAACCCCCTTGGCCGGAGAGCCGGTCAACTCCACAGAACGGTACAGGTTGTAACGGTTGGTGTAATCAGGCCCCACGATGTTCTGTATGTCGACAAAGGTGGCCAGGGGCACGCTCTCACCCTGAGCATTGTTCACGTAAAATAGATCCACCTGACTCTCCTTGAGCCGATACTGGGGTTCAGCCTGGACATACACCTTGTAGAGCCTTCCAAAACGATTGAAATCATTCACATAGGAGCCACCCAGGAAGGCCCCCAAGGTGTTATAGATATCGTTCAGGTTGACCCCTGCTTTCAAAGCCTTGTCTTTGTTGATTTCGATGTAGCGCTGAGGCACTGAGGCGCGAAAGGTGGTAAAAATGGAACCGATTTCAGGGCGCTGGGAGGCCGCCTGAATGAATTGGACCGCCTGATCCATTAGGTAAACCGGCGTATTGCCACGCTTGTCCTGAATCATGAGCGTAAACCCGGAACCGCTGCCCAGGCCTGGAATAGCGGGAGGACCAAAGGCAAACACCTGGGCCTCATTGACACCGAAATAAAAATCCATATTCAAACGCGCCACCACTTCCCTGGCGGTGGCCTGGCGCAGGCCCCAGTCCTTTAAAGACACGAAAATAAAACCCGAATTGGAGCTCATGCTGTTGGACAGAAGGCTGAATCCGGCAGCCGTGGTGATAAACTCCACTTCCGGTTGCTTTTTGATGATTTCTTCCACTTTCCGGGAAACCGCATCGCACCGCTGAAGGGAAGCCGCATCGGGCAGCTGGATGTTGACCATTAGATACCCCATGTCTTCTTCGGGCATGAACCCGCCCGGCACCATCTTTCCCAAGAATCCCATGGCCACGGAAATAATCAGGATAAACACGACACCGATGGAAATTTTCCGTGCAATAACCTTCGTAAAGCCCACATATGCGTTGGTGGATTTGTCAAAAACCTTGTTGAACAGCCTGAAGAACGCGCCTAACGGACCTCGCATGGGCTTCTGCTTTCTGAGCAGCAAGGCGCACAGAGCCGGACTCAGGGTCAAGGCATTCACCGATGAAAACAATACCGATACCGCGACTGTTATGGCAAACTGTTGATAGAGGCTGCCGGTGATGCCGCCCATGACAGCCACCGGAATAAACACAGCCACCAGCACCAGCGTGGTGGCGATCACGGGGGCGGTCACCTCATCCATGGCTTTCATGGTGGCGCTTTTAGGGTCCATCCCACTTTCGATATTGTTCTGAACCGCTTCCACCACCACAATAGCATCATCCACCACAATGCCGATGGCCAGCACCAGTCCCAGGAGCGACAGCACATTAATGGTAAATCCGATGATGGGAAACACGATAAACGCCCCCACCAGGGAAACAGGGATGGCGATGGTGGGAATCAGCGCCGCCCGCCAGTCCTGAATAAAAATAAAAACCACCAGAATCACCAAGGCCAGGGCGATAAAGAGGGTTTCAATAATTTCATCAATGCCTGCCGTGATGGCCAGGGTGGTATCGAGCGAAATATCGTAGCGAAGACTTTCGGGAAAAGAGCCGGCAAGTTCCTCCATGGTCTGCCTGACTTGCCGGGCCAGGTCCACCGCGTTGGAACCGGGGGCCTGATACACGCCGATCATGGCGCACGCACTGTTATTGAGACGGGTAAAGGCATTATAGGTTTCAACGCCTAACTCCACGCGGGCCACATGCTTGATCTTCACCTGGGCCCCATCCTCGGTGGTCCGGATTACCACCTCACCAAATTGTTTTTCCGATTGGAGGCGCTCCGGCAAACGGACTGTATAGGTAAATTCCGTTCCCGGCGGCGCCGGCTCCGCACCGAACTTACCACCCGGCACGATTACACTCTGGGCGCGAAGGGCATCCATGATTTCCGACACCGTAATGCCCATCTGGGCCAGCCGGTCCGGTTTGATCCAGATACGCATGGAGTAATCGCTGGCGCCGATGACGTTGACCCGCCCGATGCCCCTGATGCGTGACAGGATGTCCTTGATATTGATCAGGGCGTAATTCCCCAGCCAGTGCTGATTATAACGGCCATCTTCAGAAGTAACGGCAATAAGCATCAGGATATTGGGAAGGGATTTCTCGGTGGTCACCCCGTACCGCTTCACCTCTTCCGGGAGCTTTGCCGTAGCCGCAGCCACCCGGTTCTGGGTAAAAACCGTGTTCATATCCGGATCCGTACCAATTTCAAAAGAGGTCTGGATGGTCATGGTGCCGTCGTTGGCGTTGGTGGATTTCATGTAGATCATATTGT
>Ga0233414_10000176_pt1 | contig 27961 bp, 46 predicted proteins | sample Na_anoxic_10_MG_FD_189020 | JGI IMG/M metagenome (GOLD analysis project Ga0233414, IMG submission 189020) | Seawater microbial communities from Saanich Inlet, British Columbia, Canada - Na_anoxic_10_MG | ecosystem: Environmental > Aquatic > Marine > Inlet | place: Canada: British Columbia... | reverse complement strand
ATTGGTTGGAAGACAGAAAAACAAAGTACATTGGAGGATTTCTTTTCATGAATGCGTATATGGACGCTGGTGTAGATGTAGACAAAGCCGATGAGTTTATTGATTCCATTGGTGTAGATAAAAAGGCCTTTGCATCAGTCATAAAACTCGGCCGTGAAGACGTTGTTTGTGCTACTGACGGTGTGGGTACAAAGATACTCTTGGCAGAAAGGTTAAACAAATTTGATACAATCGGTATTGACCTTGTTGCCATGTGTGTGAATGATCTTCTATGTAAAGGTGCAGAACCAGTTGCTTTTCTTGACTATTATGCGACAGGCAAACTTGACTTGGATAAAAGTAAAGAGATAATTAAAGGTATTAAACGCGGCTGCGAATTCGCTGGCATTCAACTAGTAGGCGGAGAAACAGCAGAACTACCCGGAATGTACTTTGGTAATAGATTTGACCTTGCTGGGTTTGCAATAGGTACATTACAAAGACGTAGCTCATTTACATCAACAGAAGGTCTACCAAAATCACATATGATAAATGAAGGTCATTTGCTCGTGGGTATTCCGAGCAGTGGTCCACATAGTAATGGATTTTCTTTATTGCGTAAATATATGATACCGTCACCCGAACTTCTTGAGCCCACGAGAATATATGTAAAAGAGATTATGGAAAACTATTGGTCTATTCATGCCGCAGCTCATATTACTGGCGGAGGTCTACGACATAATATAGATAGAGTCGTGCCAGAACGACTCAAATACAAACTTGATTTTGAATACAACGAGTTTTGGCAAAAGGTCTATCGTGAATGTGATATGACCAACAAAGAAGAGTTTGAATCTATTTTCAACTGTGGTTGGGGAATGGTTATTATCATAGACGAAAAAAGTTTGTGTTCAATACAGCAGAACATTCCAGACTGTCAGGTGTTAGGAGTATTGGAGAAATGAGCATAGCAGTTTTTATTAGTGGAAATGGTACAAATCTTCAAGCATTGCTAGAGTATAACTTGCCCATTACCTTTGTGGCTTCTAACAAGGCAGATGCATACGGACTTATTAGAGCAAGAAATTCGGGCATTCCTACTTATGTGGAAGAAACTCCATTATTGAGAAACTTTGAAAGAATGGTAGATAAAAAATGTGAAGAACATAATATCAAGTTAATTGTTCTTGCAGGATTTATGAGAATACTAACACCAACATTTGTGAATAAATGGTCTAAAAAAATTGTGAATATACACCCTTCACTCTTACCAGCATTTAAAGGTAAGAACGCAATTAAAGATGCTTTCAACTATAATGCGAAGGTCACAGGCGTCACGGTACATTACGTTGATTCTGGAATGGATACTGGCGAAATTATTGCACAAGAACCCGTGTATATGCAGGAAACCGTAGAACAATTAGAAGAAATGATCCATGTAATGGAATACGCCATGTATCCTCCAACTGTTAAAGAAATTCATAAAGAAATGATAAGTGATTAACTATATTGCTCTTATAACAGCAATAGGTATTTCTGCTGTTGCAGCCTATTATAGTATCACAGGCCTTACAACAATTTTTGCAGCTTCGGTTATTCCTGTAGCTATAATGGCCACATCTCTAGAAATTGGCAAATTAGTCTCTGTCTCCTGGCTTTATCACAACTGGGATCATACGTCAAGAATATTAAAATCCTATCTTCTCACCGCCATCTTCGTTCTTATGTTCATAACATCTCTTGGCATTTTCGGGTTTCTTTCTAAAGCTCACATAGACCAAACATTGTCTACTTCAAACAATGATATTGAAATAAGTATTTTTAACAATCAAATTGAAAACAAACAACGAAGTATTTTTGATAAAGAAAAAGTCATAAAACAACTTGATGATATAATACAAACACTCATAGACGCACGAAGAATAAGAGGTCGTGAAGGTTCGGTTGCGATAAGAAAATTACAAGAACCGGACAGAAAGGCCTTGACAAATGCTATAGAAAATGATATAATGGTTGTTCAAGAATTGCGTCTTCGTAAAAGTGTTCTCAAAAAAGAACGGGTAGGATTAGAAGCAGAAATTGGTCCAATAAAATATATCGCAGAACTTTTTTATGGAAATGAGGCACCACAATCTGTTTTAGAAGAAAGTGTCAGGTGGATTATTCTTATCATAATATTTGCATTTGATCCACTCGCTGTACTTTTATTATTGGCAGCAAATATTGGTCTTTCGAAGAAAAACCGAAACACTGCTACTGTATTGAAACAAATGGCACAACAATTGAAGGGTAAAAAATGACAGATAGAGAAATTGCAGAAATTGTTTGGTATAAGTATAAAGGTAAGGAACTTGAGGAAGATGTGGACGAAAAGAAAATCATTTATATATATTGGCATCGTGCAATGGAAAAGAATGAATAATTATCTTTCGTGTGTCATATATCACAATTTTTAAGGTAAAAAACATTCAGCTGCGACTAAAGCAAAAATGAGTGCTACTTTGAAAGCAAGAAACCAAAGAGGAAATAGTAATGATGGATCCTAATACATTCGACTTCGGATTTAGCCTTGTCGATGAAGATGAACTTGAAGCAGTTCAGGCTGCATCAACTGTTGTGCAAGCAACAACACAAGAACTTGGTACAGTGCAAGATAGATTGGATGCCGTTTATACCATGGTGCAGCCACTCTTGAACAACTTGAGCGCATCTCCTGAGAAAGACTATCTGTACTGGCCAGGAACCCAAAGAATTCAAAAGATTGAAGAATTTAGCGATCAATTGCGTAATGTTTATACTGGAGGAAATACGTGAATCTTAAAGAACGATTGATAAAAAACTCTACAGTTAAATTTACTTCTACACTAGCAGATAGTAAAATATACGGCCGAGGAGACCTGATACCCACGGTGGTACCAATGATTAATGTTGCATTGTCCGGTACTATTGATGGTGGACTTACACCAGGGTTGACCACGATTGCTGGTCCTTCTAAACATTTTAAGACTGGATTTTCACTTCTTTTAGTATCTTCCTTTTTAAAGAAATATCCAGAAGGTGTTGTTTTGTTTTATGACACTGAATTTGGTACACCACAATCTTATTTTGAATCTTTTAATATTGATATTGATTCTGTTGTTCATACACCTATAACAAATATCGAAGAATTGAAATTTGATATTATGAAACAACTAGGTGATATTACACGCGAAGATCAAATAATGATTATTATTGATTCTATTGGTAATATTGCTTCAAAGAAAGAAGTAGATGATGCATTAGATGGTAAGTCTGTGGCTGATATGACTCGCGCAAAACAATTGAAATCTTTGTTTCGTATGATAACACCACATCTCACATTGAAAGATATCGCGATGATTGCTGTTAATCATACTTATAAAACACAAGAAATGTTTAGTAAAGATGTTGTGTCTGGTGGTACTGGCGCATACTATTCCTCCGATAATATATGGATTGTTGGTCGTCAGCAAGATAAAGACGGCAAAGAACTACAAGGACATCACTTTATTATCAATATAGAAAAGTCGCGATATGTAAGAGAAAAGTCTAAGATACCCATTACAATATCATTTCAAGGCGGTATCAATCGTTATTCTGGTTTATTGGATGTTGCTCTTGAAGGTGGTTATGTAACAAAACCAAAACAGGGTTGGTATGCTCGTGTCGATAGAGAAACTGGTGAGGTTGTTGAGCCAAATATGAGAGCTTCGCAAATTGAATCTAGTATGGAGTTTTGGGTAAATATATTTAAAGATACAGATTTCAAAGATTTTATTGAGAAGAAGTATTGCGTATCAATGGGTAATATATTAAACGATGATGAATAAATGGGATCTTAGATTCATAAAACTAGCTGAAGGTGTTTCTACTTGGAGTAAAGATCCGAGAAGAAAGATAGGCGCTGTTGCTGTTGATCCAGTAGACAAGCGTGTTCTGTCTACTGGCTACAACGGATTTCCTAAATGGATTCGTGATGATCCACAAAGAATGAGTGATAGTTATATTAAATCTAAATATATCATTCATGCTGAATTGAATTGTATTTTCGGCGCAGTTTACACAGGCGTATCATTAAAAGACGCTACGCTTTATGTTTATGGACTACCACCTTGTACCGAATGTGCTAAAGGTATTATACAGGTAGGCATTCGCCGCGTGATATGCCAATACAAGACTTCATCAGAAGATGTTAGATGGACAGAATCGTTCACGCATTCACAAGCCATGTTTATAGAAGCAGGAGTTGAATTGTGCAAGATAACATAAAAGAAAAATATTCTATTTTAAATCTTGAAACGAAGGGTGCAGAGACAGCTAAAATTCGGTTGACAATTGAGCAGTGGAATGATATAATGTATTCCTATGGTGAAGTAAAGTTTGATGAGGATGAGAATGAAAGTGGTTATCTTCATTTTGATTACAAGGTGCATGATCCAGAAGATTTTGATGTAAAACTTTATAACGAAGAAGAACAGGCCGAATTTCAAACTTTACTTGGCGACATTCTTGTTGATATGATACAAGATTCAATTGATTATATGGAGTCAAAAGATGATAGAGAAGATAATACTGGAAAATCTGACACGAAATGAGGAATATTCTAGGCGGGTTCTTCCTTTTTTACAAAATGAGTATTTCACAGACGCCACTGAAAAATACTTGTTTTCTAAAATCTCGGATTTTATATCCAAGTATAACACTTTACCCGATAAAAATACACTAACACTTGAAATTGATGAAGACGGAATTAACGAAGGACTACACAAAACATCTACAGAATATGTACAGAATCTTGGAGAAATAAACGAAAATATTGATTGGTTAATTGACACGACAGAAAAGTTTTGTCAAGAGAAAGCCATATACAATGCAATCATGCAATCAATTAACATCATTGATGGTAAAGATAAAAAGAAAGAGAAGGGTAGTATACCTAACATACTTTCGGATGCATTGGCTGTAAGCTTTGATGATCGTGTTGGTCATGATTACTTTGAAGATGCCGAGAGTCGTTTTGATTTCTATCAGAAAGTAGAAGATAGAGTATCATTTGACCTTGAGTATATGAATTTAATAACTGGTGGCGGTCTACCAAATAAAACATTGAATGTGATACTGGCAGGCACTGGCGTTGGTAAAACACTTGCAATGTGCCATATGGCTGCATCAAACATTAAGAATGGTAAGAATGTTTTATACATAACACTTGAAATGGCTGAAGAAAGAATTTCAGAACGCATTGACGCGAATCTACTTAATGTACCGCTTGACCAAATTAAAGATATGTCAAAGAAAATGTTTAGTACTCGTATCAATGATATACAATCAAAGGCTGATGGTAAACTTGTAGTGAAAGAATATCCGACTGCTTCAGCTCATTCAGGTAACTTTAGATATCTAATGAACGAATTGATATTGAAAAAGAATTTCACACCAGATATTGTGTATATTGATTATCTAAACATCTGTGGTTCAACGCGAATGAAAATGACGGGATCTATTAATTCGTATACATATATCAAAGCAATCGCAGAAGAACTTCGTGGTCTTGCCGTCGAAAAGAATTTACCTGTCGTGACAGCAACGCAATTAAATAGAAGTGGTTATGTAAATTCAGACCCAGGTCTTGAAGATACTTCAGAATCATTTGGTTTACCAGCAACTGCTGATTTTATGTTGGCATTGATATCAAATGACGAGATGGATGAAATGAATCAAATTATGGTCAAACAGCTAAAGAATAGATACAATGATCCAGCCACTTATCGTAGATTTATAGTCGGTGTCGATAGGCCGAAAATGAGATTGTACGATGTGGAACAAGAAACTGAAGAAGAAGATGATATTCCTGTATTTGATAATACCAGTATCGGTAAATCTTTAAAGAAAGATTTTTCTAAATTAATCGCATAGGTGAAAAAAATGGATGTGCAGGATCTAGTAGCAGTATTAAATCTAATTAATGTTTCAAGTCAACGTGGTGTTTTTCGCGGCGAAGAATTGTCGGATGTTGGTATTTTGTATAGTACAATTAAAGCTGAGGTTGAAAGATTGAAACAATCCGAGCTCGATAATGCATCTGAATTAGAGACAGAAAGTGTTAGTGGCGAAGTGTTGAGTTAATGAACATTGAATTGAAGGGAGGTACCAGGAAACAGAAAGAACTAACGCGTAATGTGTTAGCTGCTACCTGTTACTCCCTTTTATCCAATAAATTGTTTCATAACATTCATTGCGACGTTTACTTACATAAACCAGACGATTTATACGGTTCTTGTACATGGGAAGACACGAACATAAGACCTCGTGAATTCACAATTGAAATCCATAAAGAAATGGATGAAAAAAACTTCATTATGACGATATGCCACGAAGCTGTTCACCTGAAGCAATATGCAAGAGGCGAACTTCGTGAACTATATCGTGGAAGCCATAGACTGATGTGGTATGATAAGGATTGTACAAATATACCTTATAATAAACTTCCATGGGAGATAGAAGCATCAGCACTTGAACAAGGTTTATACAAAAACTATATGGAGTTTAGTTTAAATTCATCATAAGTTAGTTGTGTTAGCAAATGGACCAGAAAAGGATGCTCTTATTTCTCCAGAAGTATGAACATAATAATCTAAATAACCAGATTGTTCAAATGTCAAAGAACCGTTAATATCTGGTACATCCCCTCCGGAAAAGTACCATTCTTTCGCGAAAACGAAAGTTGCGTTTGCTGGACTCACATCTTTTTTAATACGAATAGATCCTATTAAACCATTTTTTGTATTTGTTGGCACTAAAAATGTTATTGTTTTATTCGCAACGGTATTACTAAAAGTGAAGTATTGATGATTTCCGTTATTGAAATTTATCGTCAAATCATCTGTAATTGATCCAATATTATATGGTGTAGCTACAGCTGTGTTTGTGATCTGTATATTACCATTTACTGAAAGTGTATTTGTTGAAGTTTGAAAGGTTAAATTAGCATTAGCACCCAAATCATCATTTACATTAAAGAAAACCATTCCAGGTGAACCAGGTATACCTCCATAACCTCCTAAATAACTTAAACTAGTCCAAGCGGTACTACCATCACCGACTTTTATTTTAAGTGCATCGGTTTCAAAACCAGCTTCTCCTATTGCTAGAGTAGTATTATTGCTGGTCCAATTGTCAGCTGTATCTCTTCTCAATTGTATTTGTGTAGCCATTACACCGCAGTGCCTCCGTCTATTGTAATTGCTGGTGGAACAGAGAAATCAGAATCTGCTCGACCGCCATCTATATTTATTTGATCAGAACCTGGTGCCACTTTCCAAAAAGCACCGCCAGTACTATTAGCAGTTAATACTTGATCGGTTGTTCCGAGAGAACCGTTTGCAACAATACCATTTGTTAATTCTAGATAAGAAACTGATGTGTTTCCAGTAATTGTTAATCTTTGATCTAACCATATAAAATTCGCATCACCATTTACATTATCTGAAGCTGAAAATACAGCTACGCGATTGGCAGCACCACTTGTACTTGTTACTGTGCCAACAGTTGAACTAAAGTTGGCATCATTTACAAATTCTGATATATTGACTGCGCCAGCATTTAACCATAAACCAGATGTATTGGAAACTAACTGAGTATTACCAGTTTGTACATTGATACCTTCAGTAGTGACTAATATGCCATTTGCACCATCTGCGTCAATAGTGACCGTATCATTACCACCAGTATCAGAAACTGATGTGGAAATACCGTTGGCGCCTGTGAATATTATTTCATCTGTATCAGAATCAGCTGTGGCTGTACCACTATCGCCTGATAAAACACCATATGCATTTTGATTTGGTTGGCCGCCTGCTTCTCCGGGTTGTATCCATCCGCTACCATTGTACCATTCTATAATATTATCTGTTGTATTAAATCTTAATGAACCAGATAATTGGCCATCTCCAGCATTTTGGGGTCTATTTGCAGTAACACCTGTTGGCAGTATAATTGAATTACCACTGAACTGAACATAACCCTTGCCATCGGGTGTAATTGTTAAATCACCATCGGCATTCGTTGTAAAAAGAACATTTCCGTCAATACGAACATTATCAATATTAAACTGACCTGTTACACCTAATGCGGTACCAGTCCAAGTAAAGTTAGCGTCACCTTCTATCGTATTTGTGTCGGTGAAAACAGCTATTTGATTATCAAGAGGAGTGCTCGTATAATCAACAAAATTGGCATCATTATTAAGTTCAGAAGTATTAATGTTTCCTGATTCTATCCAGAGACCTGTTGTGTTTGACGTAAGTTTATTATGTCCTGGCTGTACATTAACACCATCTGTTGTTACAAGAATGCCATTAGCACTGTTTACAGAAACAGAATCAGTAACGACTGTTATACCATCACCGGCACCAACATCTAAAGAACCAGAACTTGTGATAGAACCTGTAAGACCATTACCGCCTGTAACAGAAGTTACAGTACCAACAGTAGTTGAATAGTTTGCATCATTAACAAACTCTGAAATGTTTACTACACCTGCGTTCAACCATAAACCTGTTGTATTAGCAATCAATTGTGTATTACCAGTTTCAACATTAATTCCATCTGTAGTTACTAATATACCGTTAGCACCCACAGCTGTGATATTACCAGAACTATAATTAACGCCACTTGTACCAGATAAATGTGAATCCACTCTCGCATTTGTGTAATAAAGTTTTGTAGAACCTTCTGGTAAATCATCCGTATTAACTTGATTGGTACCAGTACCAAAGTCTATAAGCGTGTCATCAATCGAATCGGCCACAATACTTACAGCGCCGGTAGTAACTGTAAAATGATTACTATCAAAACTAGCAATACCTTTGTTTGATGTAGTAGCATCTTCTCCAGAAATTACTCCCGCAGCAAGATCGATGCCTTCACCAGCACTAAAATGAGCTCTGACTTCTACCGCACTAGGTCCAGTATATGTAATTACGCCGGTTGATTCTATATATGTTAAAGAGCCATCTCCTCCACTATCGGTAACGGATATTGAACTTCTTGAAATATCTGTTATGGCCGCATTATTTACCCATAGACCAGTAGTATTTGCGATTAGTTGATTGTTACCTACCTGAACATTGATATTATCTGCGGTTACAAATATACCATTACCTTGACCAACATTCAAATCAGGCGTTGTTGTACCATTTGTTACTGTTAATCCATTTCCACCAGTTACTTCAGTTACTGTACCAACTGTTGAACTGAATGAAGCATCATTATTAAATCCCGATAAATTTATATTAGCCTTCGTAAGTTTTCTTTGAACATTACTTGCGTCTACGACAGCAAAAAAATCACCATCAGCATCACTAGTTGATGTTGTTAATTCTGATAAATCTACATCAACTGTTATATTACCTGAGTCTGTTACAGGACTATCGCTAACATCAATAAGGTTTCCTGAAGTAATACCTATACTTGTAACCGTACCAACTGTTGAACTAAAGTTGACATCATTATCAAATTCTGATATTTTAACTGCACCAGCATTTAACCAAAGACCAGATGTATTAGAAACTAATTGTGTATTACCAGATAAAACATTCAAATCAGGCGTTGTTGTACCATTTGTTACTGTTAATCCATTTCCACCAGTTACTTCAGTTACTGTACCAACTGTTGAACTAAAGTTGACATCATTATCAAATTCTGATATTTTAACTGCACCAGCATTTAACCAAAGACCAGATGTATTAGAAACTAATTGTGTATTACCAGATAAAACATTAATACCATCTGTAGTGACTAATATGCCATTCGCGCCGTCTGCATCGATAGTGACTGTATCATCATCAGTAACATCAGAAACAGTGGTTATGATACCATTCGCACCTGTAAATATAATTGTATCTAATTTTGCATCTGCTGCAGCACTACCGGAATCACCAATTAAATTTGAATATGCATTCTGATTTTCTTCGCCAGCAGATGTACCTGCTTGTTGCCATGAAGATCCATTATACCATTCTATATTTTCAAGTGTTGTATTATAACGAAATTGACCCTTGACAGTAGAACCATCTCTTTCATCAGTAGTACCTCGAGGTAGAAGGAGATATTTGTTTGAATTAAATGTAGCTACATTTGACACAACAACATTACCAGAAACTTCAAGTGTATTATTCGCATAATGCCAATAAAGTGTTGTGTTGGCTTGCAACTGTTCATTATAATGAAAGAGTATTTGGCCATTCGCGCCTGGCACATCACCAGCCGTGTCAGCCCAATAAATGACTGAACCGTTTGACGCTAGTATTTGACCATCGGTACCTATACTATTTGATGATGCTGCAATAATAGCATTAACTTTTAGATCGTCATCTATTATAAAGGTCATGAAGTCTCCGAAGATTTTTTCTTGTATTTATGAAATATAAATATAAGAAAAACAACGGGGTTTAAAAATGTCTAGAGTATTAAGTCCTTCTCAAAGAAGAAAACTTGCTCGCAATATGAAAATGAGAAAAATACGTCTTAAACGTAGAAAAGATATTGTAGAAAAAAGACCACCCTCAAAGGAACGTGTGGCTAAACTTGCAGCAAGAAAGGCACTCAAAGTTTTAAAGAAAAGATTTGCCTCTTCTCGTGGTGCAAAATATCAAAGTTTACCAATATCTGGTAAAGTCGCTGTTGACACGATTATGGCTAATAGACTTGCTAAGAATAAAAGAATTGCACAAGCTATCACAAAGAGAATGATACCTAAAGTCCGCGTTGAACTTATGAAAAGACGCGCAAATAAAATGAAGTCGGTGAACGAATCTTTCTATGCTGGCATACCAGACACAATTTATGCTTCTGATTTGCCAGAAATGAAAACACGAGGCGCATTTGCATATCATCCATCTGTACTTGAAGACGAAGAATTACCAGAAGAACATGGTGCTGGTGAATATGGTACTGATAAACTTCGCAAAAATTATCAGAAAAAAACACCGGGACAATCTGTAAAAAAGTATGACTGAAATATTATCGTTAGTTGACATTATAGAACAAAAGCTTCGTAAAGAAAAAGAGTTAGCATATTACGAAGAAGAATTAAAAAAATTAGATAAAAAAATGTTTTTTTTAAAAAAAGAAATACAACTGACTAATTTTATCATAGATGCAATATATAATGAGAAAGACGGTCAATTACAACAACGTTTAAATTATATAAACGAAGAAGATTGATATTATAAATATATTAAATATTTCTTAGGAGATAGCATATGACCAACATTTTTCGTCAACCAGATAAATTGGTTGAAGCCGTAAAAGAGATTACTGAAGCTGCTGAACGTAGTCGTTCTGATTCAGTTTATTCTGCTGATAGAAGAGTTATTTTCTATAAAGATCCAGAAACTGGTAAAAGACATAGAAGAAAGGTTCATAAACAAATTACGTTAGATAAAGTTGGACAAGAGGACTCTGATATCAATAATGATGGCGTAGTAGACGTTACTGATAGATATTTAAGAAAACGTAGAAAAGCAATTAAGAAAGCCATCGGTAAACAGCATCGTAATAAAAAAAAACAAGTTAAAGAGTCGGAAGAATATCTGAATCTAAAATGTATGTGTGGTCCTGATTGTTCATGTGGTGGTGAATGTGGACCTGACTGTCACTGTGCTGGCTGTTCTTCTGTAAGTGAAGAAACACAACGTGTGGAGAAGAGAACTCTAAGAATAGCTACTGTCACTAGAGGTAAAAATGGTCGTCCTAAATGGAACTTTCAGCCTAAACGAAACAAAACTGTTTCCGAAAACAAACATAAGAAACTGAAGGGCGATAAAGAAGTTTCTTTAAAAGACGGTGATAAAGTCGTTATCAATCCAAAAGTAGATAAGAACGAAACGCCAGTTACTTTTACTGAAACAAAGAAATGAAAAATGATCCTTGCTGGGATAACTATAAAATGGTTGGCACGAAGAAAAAGAATGGCAAAACTGTTCCTAACTGCGTACCTGAAGAAACTGAAGAGGTCAATGAACTCAACAAGTCAACATACGAATGAAAACTTTTAAGCAATTTATTTACGAATCAACTTCTGGTAAAAGAGCCGTAATGACCTATGGTAGAATGAATCCGCCTACTACTGGTCATGAGAAACTTATACATGCAGTTCATAAAGAAGCAGAGTCGCAGGGTGCATCAGCATATGTGGTGGTTTCGCACAGCCATGACGCGAAAAAGAATCCGATACATCCAGATCATAAAGCAAAATATGTAAAAAAGATTGCACCAAAGGGCGTAAATGTGTCGGCATCTTCAAAAGAAGAACCAACTATACTTCATCACGCAAAAAGACTACACGATGCCGGCCATGAACACCTGACTGTCGTTGTTGGTAGTGATAGAGTAAAGGAAATGGGTACTCTATTAAATAAATATAATGGCAAAGAAGGTCATTATAACTATAAGAGTATCAAAGTGAAAAGTGCAGGTCATAGAGATCCGGATGCAGAAGGAACATCTGGTATATCTGGGACTAAAATGAGAGAACATGCACACAATAACGATAAAGAATCGTTTAAAAAGGGTCTGCCGACAGCACTTCATCCACACGCGGATGAAATAATGGCTAAGACTCGCGGAGAACATAAATAAAACTTATATAATGCCGAGTAAAGATTACGATAAATTAATCACGAAAAGAGACAATAGGAGAAACAAAAATGTCTACATGGGACTTTACAACGGGAGAACAACCACTTCCAGAAGCAGATTCAATCGCATCAAAAAGAAACGTAGTTGCAACCGATAAGGGTTGGGTACGTCAACAAGTTTATACAGACGTTCATGGAACTAAGCGTGTAAAAGAAGAAGTAATCATCGCTGCACACCCTGGTGGAACAACAGGTGGTTATGCTAACTCAGCAAATCTGGGTGAACCAGATATCACATTGCTTCAACTTGGTGCAAACACAGCAACAGGTATTGCTACATTTAATACATCTGATCCAATGACTGTTTATGTCACATGGAACGAACCATTAGCTGTTTCTGCAAATGTTGTTCTTACTGCAAGAGAAAGAGATGGTGTCACTACAATCACTTTCACATCAAATACAACAAACGATGCAACATCAGAAGCAAAGTATGATGAGTATGTAGCCAACAACACACTCGTGTTTACTGGAACACCTGGCAGTACTGGTAACTTTAAATTAAAATCTGAAGATTTATTAACATCTCTTGCTGCACCAACAAGCACAAACTTTGATGGAGAAGCAGCATCATTAACAATTAGTGCAACTACTTCAAACACTTTGTTAGACGTTGTGAGCAATGTACTTTCAAATGGCGAGTTTACAGTCGTTTAAGGAGCAACTAAATGGCTGATTTAAAAATATCGCAACTACCAGCAGTCATCGGCAGTAATCTTGCTGCCGATGATTTATTTGTCATTGTTGATGCAAATAATACAGCAACAAAGAGTTTAAGTGTATCTGACCTAGTTAGTAATATTCCAAGTAACACTTCTGTTACTGGGACACTAACTGTGTCTGGTAATACAAGTATTACTGGTAATTTAAAACTCAGTGGTCCAACTACACCATCATCTAACAATGCTACCACACAGTTTGGCGCGAATCCAAAGGGCACAATTGTTTGGGATGCAAATTATCTTTATGTTGCTGTATCAGACAATGATGCGGAAGGAACATTAAAAAGAGTGGCTTTATCCGACTTTACACCATAAGAAAAATAATTTATGTTTGATACACTTGATGATAGTAATTTTATTCTATATGCTGCAAAATATTATGATAATCCTAACGGAGCAGACGAGATAGAGTTTATTGAAGATTTGGCTAGAATGAAATCTATTAAAAGATTATTTGCTAGATACAGAGAGAAAAATGATATTAATGAAAGATTAATAATGAATCATTTGATCGTGTTGTATAATGTGTTTTATCATGAAGCTTGTACACGAATGTTATGTTATAAGTTGAATGGTCATCTAAATTATTTGAAACCATTTTTGGTGTATCTGTCGTATTGGCAGGATAAAATAGAACCGATTGGTTACGAAAAAGAAACAATAATCGGGAGTGATGTGCCCATGGACGAGTACATCATTCATAAACTAAGGAAACTATAATGAAAACAACAAAAGGTACTACTCAGATACCGATTGGTAGGAACTTAGCATAAAATGGCTGAACAAGTAGTCAATCTTTTCGTTCTCTATAAAATTATAAGAGAACTTTCAACTCCTTTCAAAGAGACTAAGGCCTTTGAGCTTGGTCTTATTGATGAGAAAGGAAAGTTACTCAAGCGACCAAAGACGAAAAAGGAAAAACAGGCCTATAGTTACTTTTTTAGATTTATTTTTAATTTAAAGAGATTGCTCGCAAAGGTCGGTTTACAGAGTAAAATGGCTACATTTGCAGCGGCTTTATTTCTTTTGAAAGAAGAAGAGAACAAAGAGTATTCTGATAAAGAACTACTTGATATTATCTTTGAAAACATAGAATATCTTAAACAAAATGAACATTTGATGGAAGAAATTGCTGTTGCAACACCAGTAAACGCAACACCCCAAGTACCAGGTGCAGGTAGTGATGTGGCTCATTGGAAACCTGTTAAGGACAGAAAGAAACGCAAAGAAATATTAAGAAGAGCTTTATCAGGAAAATAAATGAGTGATCAACGTTTTATTCATAAGGAATATTTTCATTTAAATGTGTCTCGTGGTGTAGAACGCGGTGCGCAACATGTCCATAAGTTTGGTGCGAATCCAGCGTTAGGAACATCTTTTGAGACTGTATGGCCTGTTGGCGGACAATATCAATGGCCAGAAGCAGCAAATACACTTACAATTTCTTCTACAAGTTCCGATGATATTAGTACGTCATTTGGCGCTTCAAATATCGTAATACAGGGACTTGATGCAGCCAGACAACCCATTCAAGAAACTCTATCCTTGAATGGTACAAACTCAGTAACCACAATAAAAGATTATTTTAGAATCAATAGAATGTTTGTCGATGACTTAGGTTCTACAGCAAACAATGTTACGAATCTTTTACATTCAAATGTTGGTGATATAACAGCAGTACATAATCAGTACAATTATACTGTGGCTCAAATAGAAGCCAATCTTGGTCAAACTCAACTTGGGATGTACTCGCCTCCAGCAGGTTATTGTGCTTATATTCATGCCTGGGGATTTTCTATCTCAAATCCTTCCGGTACCAATATCGATGGATCTGGATATTTGTTAGTCCGAGAAAATGAAAATAAAGGATTTAGAATAGCAGACGAACTTATATTGAAAGATCAAGCCTCTGTTATTGAATACACATATCCGGTCAAATTTAACGGTACTGGGCTAGACTTTGAAGTAAGAGCAAAGAGTACTTCGGGCACTCCACCAGTTACTACACATTTTGACATATTGTTAATTAAAGAAGAACAATGAACCCATTTACAAAACATCCTAAAGAAGTCGGTGAAACTTATCTGCAACATATGGGTGTTGCATTAGGGTTTAGTTTTACCTTTCTACTACTTACACTTGCGGCCTTCGTTCATGCTTTTATACCTTTCTTTTTTATAAATACTGCAAGCAATAAAGTATTCTCACTTTACAAAAAAATGAACAAACGGAGATAACCAATGAAAACATTTAAAGACTATTTAGAAGAGATTAGTAAACAGACTTATGTTGGAGCGATGCAAAGTAAAAACATGACGTATGATGATGATAGGGCAGGTGATGACAGTAAAATTATAAAAAGAGCTGAAAGAGAGCATGGTAAAAAATTTGCTAGTCGAATTTCTTGGGTCGATGGATACGGTCGTCAGGTAGGTTCAAGAAGTGCGAAAGACAAGGCTAAAGAAAAACTGGCACTGGCACCCAAGGATAAACTAGCAAAGAAAAAGCCTACAAGAGTTACCAAATCTGGTAAAGCGAATAAACAAGACTTAAAAATGCTAAAGAAAACAATGGCCAATGAAATCTTTTAAAGAATATTTAGAAAAATTTTCAGAATCAAAATCAAAGCCAGCAAACTGGGATCCAGAAAATGTAATACCTTGTGCCCGATGCGGTAAAGATATAGATTTTAATGAAGGTATGGATAAAGATTGCACTAATCCTAAATGTAAACCTGGACCACGTGATTATACTCGTGGTACAAATGGAACACAAAGATAAAAACATATGAAAACATTTAAAGAGTTTGTTGAAAACTGGAAACCAGTAGATCCTATGGCTGGAATTTTTGGCGGAACACCCGAGAGTCGAAAGAAAGCAAAACAGGACAAGTACGAACATCAAAAGGAACAAAATCGAAAAGCCATCGAACTAATGAAAAAACGAGGCATGAGATGAAAACATTTACAGAATTTGTTAATGAAGCCAAAGGTATTGAAGGTCTTAAGCGTAAGGTAATTCCTGGTTATGGAAAGGGAATCGCTAAGGATCGAGAAGATAGAGAATACTCAAAAGCACAAAGCGCTGATCTAAAAGGCAACTCTTCGGAAGTTGACAGAAAAGAAAGAACAGCTGACAGATATGCAAGAGTTGCCATGGGATTGAATCCATTTAGAAATTGAGGTAAATTATGTTTAAATTAAGCAAGAGAAGTTTGAGTCGATTAGAAGGTGTTAAACCTGCTCTAGTAGAGTGTGTGCATGATGCTATCATGTTAACAAAGGTCGATTTTGGTGTGATTGAAGGTCTACGCACTATCGAAAGACAACGTGAGCTTGTTGCTTCACGAGCATCTCAAACAATGAAAAGTAAACATCTTACTGGTAATGCGGTTGATCTTGCGGCGTATATTGGTTCTCGTTTGAGTTGGGAAATGTCATTGTATGATGATATTGCCGATGCAATGAAAGCAGCGGCTGATGCAAAAGATTTGCACATTCGGTGGGGTGCTGCATGGAACGTATCAAACATTGTTGAATGGGATGGCACAATGCAAGAAGCTACTGATTCATATATTGCGCTTCGTCGTTCACAGGGTAAACGACCTTTTCTGGACGGTCCGCACTTTGAGTTGATGGATTAATATGGTCCATAATTACCCGCACTGCGGAAAAGGAATGCGGGCTAACTTAAACAGACACATAAAATCGAAGCACTTCGAACTAATGGAGTAAGAGATGAAAACGTTAAATAAAATGAAAAAAATCGTTCCTCTTTTCCTTTGTTTTGCACTGACTGGTTGTACTTGGCACGCGGATGTGAAACACAATACACATACATGGGCCACTAGTTCTCCTGATTTTGTTTCAACCGTACCTTACTGGATACATTTTAATTTCTGATGTGGTTTTATAAATAGATATAAGATCCCGACCACGAGGTTGCACCCAATGTATAGCGGAATCTTATTAGTAATAAAACCATTTTTGATGCCACTCATTCTGGGTGGCACACTCCTCACCGGTGGCATGTATATCAAATCAAAATTGACTGATATCGCCACACTCAAAGAAAATAACACAAAGTTATTAATGGCTCAGCAAGAACAAAAGCTTGCATTAGAACAAAAAGAAATAGAAATGCAAGCAATTGCAGCATCATACGAAAAACAACAAAACATAAATAAAACACTTGAAGAAAATATGATAAATTTGAAATCTAAGTTCAACAAGATTAAAGAAGATGGTTCAAAAAGAGATTTTGGAGAACTTCTTTTAAAAAAAGGTGGACTGATAGAAAAGATTATAAATAAAGGCACACAGAAGGTATTCAAGTGTTTTGAAAGTATTTCTAGAAATGAAGCGAACAATAATTGCGACAGCGTTAGTACTAATCCTTAGTGGATGTAGTACAATCAAACCGTTAGAAGTTTTTTCTAAACCGATAGAAAAAACGCCGTTGAACTTAAATAATCCTGAAAAGATTGAATTAGATGATGTAAAATGGCGTGTTGTTACAGAACAAAATGCTAAAGAGATATTTGAACAATTGAAAGAGAAAAACATAGATCCAGTTCTTATTGGTTTAACTGATAATGACTATGAAAGATTATCATTAAACATGAATAAAATTCGCAACTACATTATTCAATATCAGTATATTCTGAACGAATACCGTAAATATTACGAGGATAATGTAGATGGCACCGAGAAGAAAAGCGGACCTTGACGATGACGGCCTAGTCACCGAACAAGAAGCAGAAACAGTTAATCTGCTGTTAAAAAACGAAACTCAAACGAAATTAGTATACATTGCTATCTGGTCGATGGTTATTGTAACTATATTTCTATTCCTACCGATATTTCCCGATACTCGTATTAAAGCATTAAGTGATTTAATCACATTATTCTATTTAAGTAACGCATCTATTGTTGGCGCTTATATGGGCGTCACAGCGTATATGTCTAAAAATGCTTCATTAGGAAAAAAATAAATGGGTAAATTTAATAGTGCATTAAAAGCAGAATTTAAGTCATCCAAAATTTGGTCTTTAACAAAACCCTTAACATACTACACAAACGATATTTTAGATAAAATCGATTTGTGGCGTATAGCTATAGATTTATTAAATTATAATAACAGTATACATGAATTATTGGCAACAAACTCGTTTTATGAAACGCTTATTGATATAGGAGCAAATGGAAATGAAACTCTTATTATTCGTGTGCCGACAGGATTTCAAACAGATTTAGCATCTGTTCCTAGACCTTTATGGTGGTTAATTGCTCCAACTGATGTAGCTCGTGCAGCAGTAATACATGATTTTCTTTATACTATATTTGAGTTGTATATTGATCGCAATAAAAATTTAGATAAAAGGAGAAAACAACATTTGCGGAAGTTATGTGACAAAGTATTTTATTATGCTATGTTAGATAGTAGACCAAAAGTTCCTATGTGGAAAATCAACGCAACATACAGAGCTGTCCGCTGGTTCGGTTGGTCAGCAATAAAAGGATACTAAAAATGGAAGAAATTAAAAGAGAAGTAGAATATCTTACGAGAATTGTGGATAGATTTGATACAGCTCTTGATAATTTACAATCACTTGTTCAAAATATAGATAAGATGGCTGCGGTCCAAAACGAAAGACTGACTACACAAGAAGAACAAACTGAAGTCATACATCAGAGGATTCATTCTATGAAAAGAGAATTTGTGGATGAGTTTAGATTGTTTCGTACAGAAGTTTCTGATAGACTATCTAAACTTGAGAAAGATGTTCAGAAATGGAAACTTATATTTTCTGGTGTGGTTGCATCTATTGTGTTCTTTATTTCCATATTACAAATAGATGGTATACTAGGCATATTGAAATGATTTCGGACCTTCTAGAAAAGTATTCTCAAGCAAAAGATTCTGAAAGAAAAAATATAGAAAACGAGATATGGGAATTGTATGGTACAAAAGGTGCAATTGCTATATGGGATATGTCAGATTTCACACGAATAACACAAGAAAAGGGTATTGTATACTTTCTTTCACTGATCGAAAAAATGAAAAATAACTGTCAATATATCTTTGAAAAGCACAATGGAGTTTCGATAAGAATATTGGCCGATGATATTTTTGTTAAGTTTGACACAATAGACGAGGCTGTAAATTGTGCTCTTGACATAAGAAAATGGTGCGACGATCAAGAAGACATAGAAATGTCATGTGGAATATCGTATGGCGAATTTTTAGAAGTAAAGGATGATGAAGGTAATCTCGTGAATGTTTTTGGTGATCCTGTAAATAAAGCTTTTCGTTTAGGAGAAAACACCGCCGATAATGGTGAAATTTTAATTGATTCAGAAATATTAAATAAATTAAATGTCTAAGAAACTAAACGAAGATACCGAAATACAGGTACCTCTGAAAAATATAATCACGCTGGTATTTGCAACAGCAGTTGCGGTGGCTGCTTATTTTGAAATAACGGAAAAAATTAGTACCATGGACACTTCTTTAACAATATTGAGTTCTGATATTGAAAAAAATACTGATTTTCGTAAATGAAAAAGATTAAAGATAGGTGGCATCCTATACAATTACTTGATTTGGATGCACATCCTTAGTAAATTTTAGCAAAGGGTCCGTAATTTCTTCCAACTTTCATCGCAAAAAACACCATATCTGTGCCTAACTCATCCATTTCATCTTTGGGTAAAGATGTAAACAAATCTAAAAATGTTAATTGTTGTAATTTAGAATTCGCAAGATACGGTTTAGTATCAAAAACTGCCATTATATTTTCAATAATTGTGTTGACATTATTTTCTGCAAAATCTACACCTCTACCTTTTAATCTGGTAATAATTCTTTTATAATGTGCCTTTTTATTAATGAATTTTTCTAAATCAACAGGATAAGAATCTTTTGATGGATCAAATTTTAAATTATGATTTACTAAGGCCTTCAACACCAATTCTACAGTTGATTTGCCCAATCTGGCAGCTCCAGCACCTTTTGCTGTAGGTTCATATTTTAAACCAGACATTTTTGTGGAATCATTGGCCTTTATTTGAAAATTGTATTCAGCATTTTTATCTTTCATAACTATTCTAGAATCTTGTGTTCCAAAAGATAATAAACCCTTTTCTATTTTAGTAGAAAAATTGTTTTTTATTTCACTCACCACAAATGTTAGAGAGTCTAAATTTTTAAAGAAAGTCTCGTTATGATTTTGATATACAATCTGAGCCTTATTACCAGAAACCTTCTTCAAAGAGATTCCAAATACTTGTTTGCTTTTAAATAATGTTCTGAAAATTGCATTTATTTCTAGTAAATTTCTTTTCTGTTCCTCTGCATTACCGTTCTTTTTATTACCAGACAAAACGTCCAGTATTTTTTTTCTGTGTTTATCCTCATCTTGAATCAACCATATATCTGCTGGATTCCAGTTATCCTTTTTAGAAACTCCGCAATATTCTTTAACTAATTTTGTCGCCCAATCCATAAACGTTTCTGGGCCCTTGCGCGAACCGGGTAAAGTATATTCGCTTTCTCTATTGAATTCCGTAAAAGTGGATTTTGATATTTTTTTAATTAAAACTTCATTTTGTTTATAGAAATTCTGTAACCAATCGTCTCCTACATCATCTGATTTACCAATTGTTTTCCATATTTTAAATAATTCATTCATTGTCTTTTTATCTTTTCTTATATCTTCCCAATTACTCCAAGACTTATTATCTTGTATAGATCTTTTAAAAATCCAAGCAGAGCCCAATTCTTGCATTCTAGTCATAGTTGCTTCGGATATTTTTCTTCCCGCACTATCTGTTACTTGACCAGTTCCTTGAAATTTGACCCTTTGTACTCCAATATCGAGGGTTATATATTCTCCTATTTTATATTTTCCTACATTTTTAAATTCATTTATAATTTTTTCCACTACTTCTTTTCTACTTTTCAATTCTATCTGTTTGTTGGACAAAATCGGCCATTTTACCATGTTCCAAGAAGATACAACATTCTCATCCATTCTCCAAATATCACCCATAGATATTATAGACGAAAATAAATCCGAACCAGTTTTCACTTTTAATAATTTATTTTTATCTACGTTCTGAAAACCCATCTATTTTCTCCTAGTTCTTGACAATCACCTCTGTATATGATATAATGGCCATGTAGTTTGTGATTAGAGGTATTTATGATGCTCTGGCTAGATGTGAAGTATGCAAATTTATTGTCAATTCATTTAGATAGATATAGTTTAAAACAAAACAATCCTTTTCTTTCTAATTTTAGATGTCCTATATGTGGCGACTCTAAGACAAATAAGAGAAAAACAAGAGGTTATTTGTATCAAAACAAAGATAATCTTACTTATAAATGTCATAATTGTTCATCAGTTAAATCATTCAGTTTCTTTTTAAAAGATATTAATCCACATTTGTTTGATCAATACAAATTGGAGAAATTTAAAGAGTCACCTAAAAAAAGTTTTGAAAATAAAAATAACCACTTTGAATTTTCTACCCCGAAGTTCCATCAAGAAAATATATTGGATGAATATTATACGAAAGTTTCAAAATTGGATCATGACCACTCTTGTTATATATACTGTGCGAAAAGAGAAATACCTAGAAAGCATTACGGTAGGCTATATTACATAGACGACTTCTCACCAATTGAAAAACATTTTGAATTGAACATGAAGGGGAAGGTGAAAGACCGACTTGGAATTCCGTTTTTTGATAAATACAAAAATCTTTCCGGTATCACTTGTCGTGCTTTAGACGAAAGTCCTTTTCGTTACTACACAGCAAAATTCAGCCCATTTCCATTACTCTATGGTATTGATAGAGTAAATGAGAATGAAACGATATATGTGGTAGAAGGTCCACTCGATAGCTTGTTTATTCAAAATGCGGTTGCTGTGGGTAATGCTGATTTGACTAGAATTGAGAAACAGTATACACCAGAACAATGTGTGTTGATTTATGACAATCAACCTAGAAATAAAGAGATACGACAACAGATGATAAGAGCCTGGGAAAAAGACTTTCCGGTTGTGGTCTGGCCAAAGAAAATAAACGAGAAGGATATAAATGAAATGACAATGAACGGACATGATGTAACGAAAGTAATTGAAGAGAATACATATAGTGGTATATCATTGTTTTTAGAGATCAGTAAGTGGAGTAAAGAATGTGGTTAGTTGGTTTTCAATTACAGTCGGTGTTGTATTGTTATGTTTATCATTATTTATAATTTCAACAGTTGATAGTTGGTGTGATAAAATATATAAAGGAACTAAGCATGAATTACTTTTTGGTGATTTATTAACAGATGAAGAATATAAATTCTTAAAAGAAAATTCACATAAGTTTTCTATGAGAATTTTCATTGTTGCCATGATCTACGTGCCAACATGCACATACCTTTACGTATTTTAGTGGTTAAAATCATATACACACTCACCGTAAAACATAACGTGAAAATAGGATCATAAATGAATAAAGTCTCTCTTGTGGCTCACACTGTGCCCGTGATTGAACAGTTAAAAAGCGCAAATGATTTGGTCGCGTTTTGTGCCCGTGTAAGTAATCCAGAAAACCAATTGAATACGAACACATCTGATGGTTTGTTGCGTTATTGTATGCGTGAAGGACATTGGTCTATTTTTGAAATGGCCAATGTGGTACTTGAAATTCAAACAACAAGGGATATTGCAAGGCAATTATTGCGACATAGAAGTTTTAGTTTTCAAGAGTTTAGCCAGCGTTATGCGAAAGTGAATAATCCTAAACCAGTAATACGTAAAGCTCGTGTACAAGATGAAAAGAATCGCCAGAATAGTATTCCAGTAGAAGATAGTTCTTTAGCAGAATTTTGGTGGTCAGCACAAGATGAAGCTTGGGAAAATGCATATCAACTATATGAAAATGCACTTGGAAGAGGTATCGCAAAAGAACAGGCAAGAGCTCTTTTACCAGAAGGTCTTACAAGGTCTACATTGTATGTAAATGGCACATTGCGCAGTTGGATTCATTATGTGACATTGCGTACCGGAAATGGCACACAACAAGAACATATGGACTTAGCAAGAAAATGTGCAGAAACAATCAAACCTATTTTTCCAATAATTGACGAGTTTGTTGTGTCATACGAAGAAGAGGTGTTGAAAGACTATGTTTGAATACAAATGTATAATTAAAAGAGTGGTTGACGGCGACACAGTTGATGTGGACATTGATTTGGGTTTTGACATGTGGTTAACAAATCAGCGCATTCGTATGGCGGGTATAGATACACCAGAGAATAGAACGCGAGACTCCGAAGAAAAGAAGTTTGGTATGTTCGCAAAAATCTATGTTCAAAATCTAATACCAGAAAATACTGAAAGTGTAATTGTTACACGAAAAGATGATAGAGGTAAGTTTGGTCGTATACTTGGCGATTTTAAAGTATATGATCCGATTGAACGAAGAGAAAATATGCTTGTTGAAATGATGTTGCGTGATAATATTGGCGTGGCATATGAAGGTCAAAGTAAACAGGAGATAAAAGAACAACATTTAAAAAATCGAGAAATAGTATCAGATACTGAATATTTTAGAAAAATAATAACCTTTCTTTAAGGAGAAAACATGGAACACCACGGACTCACGATAGATCCAAATAGAGATAAACTTATTGACGAGTATGGTATTCGCAGACTTCGCGAATCATACATGATGGAAACAGAAATCTCACCACAAGAACGATTTGCGTTTGTATCAAGACAGTTTGCAAGTGATTCGGAACACGCACAAAGATTATACGATTACAGTTCAAAACATTGGTTGAGTTATTCTACTCCAATTCTATCGTTTGGTCGTAGTTCAAAGGGTCTACCTATCTCGTGCTTCGGCGACGGTACTCTCGTTCGTACCGAGAACGGTTTTAAGAAAATTGAAGATATTTGCGTTGGAGATAAGGTATTAACACATACTGGAGAATATCAAGAAGTTGAAGAGACAAGAGCCTCGACTTCGAATGATATTTACGAGCTTACCTTTGCGAATGAAGTTTTTCTCGTAACGGGAAATCATCTAATAATGACCAAAGAACATGGTTGGATGAGAGTTGATGAACTTGATCCAACAATGCATGAAATCGCTCATATTCAGGATTAGATTTTTCAATTAGGGAGAACCCTAGTTCTCTAGGTGTTCTCCCTATACATGATTTTGGAAAAGCAGGATTAGATCCTTTAGTTGAATGTATAGAAATGGGTTTGTCGGGATTTTTACAATATTCGCGATATTTACCGACATTGCTTCTGATACCATAAGGTGTCAAATATAAGAATTTTGGTATGACTTTATAACCATTTTGAATCTTATTTGACCAAGAACTTTTGATGCTTTTGTTAAGTTTTTCTTGATGCTCGGTGGATCTATTTAAGGATGCTAATTCTATGTTCTTTTTATTGATTCTTTTTGATCCAGTGCATGCTATTGAGTGCATCAAGCGGTTTTTAGGATTTTTATAAAATTCAGATTTTTTTTCTGAAAGTTTTTTGCGACAAGATTCGCTAAAATTATGAGTTCTTTTTCCTTTGCGGAGTTTTGATAAATTGATTTTAGCTTCTTCTATTATTTTAGTATTAATTTTCGAAATGCTCAAATCTTTAGCATGTTTCTGTTTTGTTGTGAATAGTAAAGATGTGGTCATAGAATCATTTTTGAAAGCTTTATAAAGAAAAATATGGGCAATTACATGATGGCGATATGGTAATCTAACTATATTCCATTTTTCATTTGTTAATTCAGGAAACATTTCTTTAGCTTTAGGACATATATGGTGATTTTCAGCGTAGATACACGAACTAAAGTCTAACTGTTGGCAAGAATAAATAAAATTCACATACTTAAGCAGATAATGTCGATTATGAGGAATTTTTGATAATATTTCATATAGATTTTCTTTGTCCATAGTTGCGGTTTCCTATGCATCATGTTATTATATTTATAAAAATGTTGTTTTCTAAAGTATATTGAAGACATTGGTAAACACCCGGTTATAGATTTAAATAAGTAGTATAAAAGAGGTAATAATAGAAATGAATTTCAAGATAAGAAAGATAGATAAGGAAATTAGGGTACACGATTTACAGGTGTCTAATGATCATACCTTTACAGTTGGTAAAAATCATATGATTGTCCATAACTGTTATCTTAACTATATTGAAGATACAGCTGAAGGTCTTGTAGAAAACCTATCAGAAACAAACTGGTTGTCTATGCTTGGTGGTGGTGTCGGTGTTGGTTTTGGTATTCGCAGTGCAGGTGAAAAGTCCACTGGTGTAATGCCACATCTGAAAATGTATGATGCATCCTCATTAGCATATCGTCAAGGTAAAACTCGGCGTGGTTCTTATGCAGCATATCTTGACATTTCACACCCAGATGTTTTGTTATTTCTTGAAATGCGTAAACCAACTGGTGATCAGAATATGCGTTGTCTGAATCTACACCACGGTATTAACATTAGCGACGCGTTTATGCAGAAGATTGAAAATTCAATGACAGACCCGTCAGCTGACGATTCATGGGAACTAATTAATCCACATAATAATGAAGTTCGCGAAGTTGTATCGGCAAAAGAATTGTGGCAACGTATTCTTGAAATAAGAATGCAGACTGGTGAACCCTACATTCACTTCATTGATAGATCAAACGAAAAACTACCCGAGTGGTTAAAGAAGAAAGGTTTGTCTGTAAAACAAAGCAATCTGTGTTCTGAAATCATTTTGCCTACAGATGAAAAACGCACCGCTGTTTGTTGCTTGTCTTCGGTAAATCTTGAGTATTTTGATGAGTGGTCAAAAGATAAAAGATTCCTTTTTGATGTGGCTGAAATGTTAGATAATGTTCTACAATACTTTATCGATCATGCACCGAACGAAATTGCTCGTGCAAAGTACTCTGCAACTCGTGAACGTAGTATCGGTATTGGTGAACTTGGTTGGCATGCTTTGTTGCAGAAGAAAATGATTCCAATGGAGTCTGCAATGGCTAAGTCGTTGAACATGCGTATTGCGAAACACATTAAAGAAGGTCTAGATTATGCAAATGAAAGATTAGCTGTTGAACGAGGTGAAGCACCTGACGCGAAAGGATATAAGAAAAGATTTTCGCATATGCGAGCCATTGCGCCAAACGCATCTTCATCTATCATTATGGGTAATACATCACCAAGTGTAGAACCATTCCGTGCCAATGCGTACCGACAAGATACTTTAAGCGGTTCTTACATGAACAAGAATAAGTATCTTAATACGTTGTTAGAACAAAAATGTAAAGAGAATGAAACTTTAGATATTGATAGAATGTGGTCATCTATTATTTCAAACGATGGTTCTGTGCAACATTTAAAATCTTTAAATGATTACGAGAAGGATGTGTTTAAAACAAGTTTGGAAATAGATCAAAGATGGTTGATTGAACATGCAGCTGACCGACAAGAATATATAGATCAAGCACAATCAATTAATCTGTTCTTTCGACCAAATGCAGACATAAAGTATCTTCATGCAGTACATTACCTGGCTTGGAAAAAAAATCTCAAGACGTTGTATTACTGTCGTAGTGAAAAGATTAGTAAAGCAGATAAGGTGTCCAAAAAAATTGAAAGACAAATCATTCAAGAGCTAGATATGAGCGCAATGGTAGAAGATTCCTCATGCTTAGCATGTGAAGGTTGAAATATTATAAATAAAGCATAAGGAGGTGCTTTATGACTTTTACACACAAACATCATATTATACCGAGGCATATGGGTGGTAATGATGATCCAAGTAATCTAGTCGAACTTACTATTGAGGATCATGCGATTGCGCATAGAGTTCTGTATAACATACATGGTAAGTTACAAGATAAAATAGCTTGGCTTGCATTATCAGGAAGAATGAAAAAGGAAGAAGCAATAGTGGAACTGATGACTAAAAACAATCCCATGCATAAACCAGAAGTAGTTGAAAAAATGAGTCAAACTAGAAAACGGTTATTTGCAGAAGGTAAGTTAACAAATCCAGGAAAAACGGAAAAATCAAGAAACTCAGCTAGAAAGAGAATGACTGAAAACAATCCTAACCAAGGCGGCGCATCAAACCATACCGCTTATCCTGTGAGAGTATATTTTAATGATGGGACGACTAGAGATTTTGAGTATATGAAACAGGTAAGTGAGATTCTTGGTGTTTCTTACGCTACAGTTAAAACAGCAAGACGAAAAAATATCGGCATACCGAAATACAACATAGATAAAATAGTAAAGATATAGGAGAAAGAAAATGGCGGTAACAATGACCTGGAATGTCCTAACAATGGACGTGGTAAAAAGTCAAGACGGACTTACTGATGTAGTTTCTAATGTGAGTGAAATATAACAATGGTATAACTGAAATGTGTACTAATGAACCACCCACAGGAACTGACTGGATTAGAGGCCGATTGAAAGGCATCAAAAGAGGAAGTAAAATAGACAATGGCAAAT
>Ga0233414_10000174_pt1 | contig 28092 bp, 49 predicted proteins | sample Na_anoxic_10_MG_FD_189020 | JGI IMG/M metagenome (GOLD analysis project Ga0233414, IMG submission 189020) | Seawater microbial communities from Saanich Inlet, British Columbia, Canada - Na_anoxic_10_MG | ecosystem: Environmental > Aquatic > Marine > Inlet | place: Canada: British Columbia... | reverse complement strand
CATCTCTTCGATATCTCGTGCTTCGCCATAATCGATAAAACTACCAACAATCTCAGAAGGTGCTTCTTCTAACATGTCTTTCACATCATCGATATTCTCTTCTAAGAACGTTAATGCAAAACGTATTACTTGTCGCTGTCTAGGAGTTAGATGAATATCCATTAGAAGTACTTTACCTGGACGAATCCAGAACCTTGATAAGGCGAAGGAGCATAGACTTCTGTCTCATCTTCCATGAGATCTTCTACAATATCGTTGATATACTGATCGTCCTCGTCTTCACAAAACTCGCTCTCAGTATGGTAATCCTTGATGAGTCTAGGAAGCTCACTCGCTACAGCTTTCCTTAGTGCCGCATCAGTCTTACCTTGAAGGAGTTTCTGTTCATAGATTCCTTCTGCGTCATCTACAACCACTGTTATTACTGCTATCTTCATTGTTCTCTACCTTTCAAGTCTATTATGATTGTTTTTCTTTTCGGGATTATTCAGCAGCATGACGAAGATTAGTCGGAACCGTAGTCGGCTGTGGCTCTGGTCTATTGAAAAATGGTGTTTCAGCATCACATTCCACAGCGATCCAACAACCAAGTGCAACAGGTATTGCAATTTCGGCAGTAACTAACCCAATACCAACATCAGCGATGAAGGGGAGATCCTTCCCAAACGCTACGTCGATGACGTAATCAGTGCAAAATCCACCGCCTACTATTAATGCTACTACCAATAGAAACCATATAATAAAAACTGTCAAAATTGTTTTCATGGGACTACGCCTTTCTAATCTTATAAAAGATTTACCTTTAAATTTAGGGAAATTAGGGAACTCCCCGCGCGGAAGTTGTGGCATTAATCTGTTCATAATTACTTACCACACAATGCTTTCATGAAGACGAAGAGTCCTCCAAAAACTAATACCACAACGAAGATTGCGATCATAATAGCAAACGGAATCCAAAGCGGTGCTGTAACCCACCACCAACTCCATGTTATAACGTCACAAAGTTTGAGGACAAGGAAGACGATAAACAATACGCTACCCAATCCCATTCCACCGCTTACATTTACCTGTTGTTCAGACATTTCAATTCATCCTTTCAAGTATATTACGTTTGTAAAATTAATCGGGATAAGAATTACCTTCGTCCCGTTACGTGTAATTCGTTTTCCGACAACTCATTCCATGCTACACAACTGTCATTATCAAAATCATCAATATCACCCTTGATCTTGAACATATCTCCCTCTTTCCCAAGAATCGGATTAGACAAAGAGAGCCAAAAGTGCAAGCAAGCCAAGACAGCAGGACTCGTGACTTCTGGATGATTCTTTTGTACCTCTGCTGGCAACGTGAATCTATTAAAATTCTCTCCACGCTCTTGCATATCTAATACAGCATCTACGATATAATCATATTGGGTGTCAGAGCAATAGGTGGTATTAGTAGGTGTTACCTCTTGCAATCTGATAAAATCACCATCTACTATGATAGAGAAGTGCTTTGGGAAATGAATACGTTCTGTGGTAAAGAATTTATCAACTATTCCCAACTCTACCAAAACACTTCTTATGTCATCAGGATTGACAGGGTTGACAATACCTTTGACAATCAACCTAATCTTATTTATAGATGCTTTTACGTCTTTTACTTTCATTTTTATATCCTTTTTACATCACATACGTTACTAGAACTGCTCCGATTGCCCATATAACCAACGCATTTATGCACATTGCGATATTTAGAGCAAAGGCTTTACCAATTTGACCGAGATCGTCTAATGCCTTATTATTGGGTCTAATATTGCCTAAATTGCACATAAAGTTAACAACAAGCAATATGCCGAGAACTTGTGCTTTTCCCAATATAATACCAAAAATCGGTGTAATAAACCATGCCCAAAGATCGCATCCGACTGTCGCACATAACATGTAAACAGGGATCATTAATCCAATAGCTATGATCAGAGCGACTATGCCTTCAGCAAATTTGGCTCCAATCGAAGGTTCTGACTTTGTTACCTTGTTTATGCTATTTGTTAATTCGTTTAGTTTTTTTCTTGTAGCATCATCCATTTGTTCTACCTTTCAAGTATATTACGTTTGTTTTATTTTTCGGGATTGTTTCTTCATAGCTTTGTCATACTCTTCTTGGCTGAGTAAAACCTTCATGAACACAGCCTGTTTATCATCTTCATCGACGGCGACTAAATCAGATTTATGACATTGAACCTGAACGACCCTATCATCGACATATGCAGCAGAATGCGAAATTGCACGATGTTTTCTCGTAAAAACATGAATACCACGATGGATATCAATTGAATCATAGTTAATTTCATCAAACTCATCGCCAACTTCTACTTGTGTACGACTAGATACAATCTTACCTGGCAGAACTTCTTTTCGATAATTGAAAATAGTAGGATACAACCCAGGTTTTCGGTTTGTTCTATGCTCCGTATCGTATGATTTCCAACAAGTAGCATATCCTTCCTTGTCGAATTTAATACGATACTTACCTTTTTTAGGATTATTTTTATTGGCAGTTAAACACATCTTATTCTACCTTTCAAGTATATTACGTTTAATTAATTTTTCGGGAAATTTTAATATTTAAACTCGCAAAGATAAGTTAAGTTGGCTTGATTAGTATCGTAAACAATACATTCATCATTTTGAACGCCAGAAACTCCTCCAACGGCATGAACCGAATCGTAGCCTTTAACAGGATATTTTTTGGCCCACGCTCCACCATTTTTGGGAATATATTCTTTACCCATAGCGACATCTGCTAAAAACATAAAGATTCTTTGTGTTCCTTTCTGTCCCCAGAAACCAGTTGCGTAATTTAAACTTTTAGTCGAGCTTGGGGCGAAATACAAACCGTCTTGCCACATTCTCCCGGTACAATGCGGAGAACTTGCAGGCGGAATAACTAAGCCTACCTTAAGAATCGAAAGTACGTTAGTGGCATTAGTTCCATGCCAATACTCATTAACATTGTTAAGCTTCTTGCCAATAGCCGTAAAGTTTTTGGTCATCTGCTCGATATCAACAGCCCACGCTTGTACCAACTTCATGCGATTAGCATCGTAATGATTCCTATTTGCCGTAGCTCTGAACTTATCCTTGATCCTCTTAGTAATTCTGGGATTTCCGATAAGTTCCAACTTTGTTTCAAAAACTTTAGGAGCCTTATCTTTCTTTGCTTTTCCCTTTACAGGCGTAGCAGTAGCAGAGACGTAAGATGCATCAAGAGCATCAAGAATTGCGTTCTGTTTTTGTACTGTTTGTAGGTCAGGAAAAACAGATTCAAAGGTCCATCTCATTCCAATACCGCTCTGAGGAATGATAGTCATAAATCTTTCTACGTTCTGCTTGAATGTTCTTTTTGACCAATCCCTTTTTGCTACTTCATCAGCGATAGCGATAAGCAATGTTCTTGCTTCGGAAACAGAATTAGAAGTAACGATACCAAGCGGAGTTTGGAACAATCCCTTAGAAACGTTCCAAGTCATCTTGCCGCCAGTTGCATCGCTAATTTGATGTCTGTTAACATCTGCAAGCCAATCAATTAGCTTCGCAGTTTCAGGCGATGAATGTGCGATTTGATCCTTAGCAATAGACTTAAGATTTGCTTTGCCAAGATTTTTACCAGAACCAGCCGAAACGTTCGCTCCCATATCGCTATCAATAGCATCAATCTCAGTATAAGGCTCGAACTGTCCGGTTTTCTTGTTCTTCTTTCCCCTCTTCTTTTCTTTCATCTTCTTTTCCATAAAGGACTTACCTACGCCTCTATGAACGCCTACAGTTGACGTTACGTCAATTCTTCCAAAATCAATATGGACATCGCCAGAATCGTAGAGAGATGCTGTCCAATATTTGTAATGGTTCGTATCTCCAGTAGCACAAACGAGTTTATGTCGCTCGACCATCGTACCAGTGGGAGTCCCGTTTCTTTCTATAGCCATTACTTCATCCTTTTTAAAAATAAGGGTTTAGGGATAGGACCGTTACCAATCCTATCCCATGCCCAGTCTTCAGCCATCACGACTAGATTTAATCATCTCTATTCTAATTAAATTATAAATCGGGAAATTAAGACTTTCCCTTACCAAGAAAAAGACAAAACTGCTTGTAAACGCCCTGCTCTGTGGTATATCCCCATTTATCGCCCCTAACTGACTTTGCCCACAACCTTTTGAAAAGACTCTTTTTTCTATCTGTAGATATTCTGCTGTCAATAAATTCTTCTAATGACTTTACAGACAAAGGTTTATTCGCATCAAGTATTAACTTAAACGTATGACAGATACAGCTAGTTAGAACTTTAAGTCCCATTTTATCGCCTGTCATATAGATCTCTATTTCATCCCAGTCAGAACCGGCAATATCTGCCCATTTGTTATAGTATGATTTAACCAATTCATACAATTCTTCATCTGTCAATTTTTGAGTTTCCTCAAATTTTAACATATTAGAACCATTAATTGCAGATCTAGTAAGAAAATCATTAAAACCAACGCTCTTGCCTTTAGATCCCCATTTCTGGTTATGATGCGTTCTTACTCTCTCAAAAAGTACTGACGCTGCATCTTTCCTAATTCTATCAAAAATTCTTCCAACTCTTATTTCATCAGGAGTCCCAACTCCACACTGCATAACATCAGAATACTTTACTACTGCTTTATCTACCGCTTTTTGATTAGCGTTTATAGCATTATGATGTCTTTTCATGGATCTTACATCATCGGCTGTTGAAAGTACAACTGACCAAAACCAACCATTTTTTATATCATCTGAAACATTAGATACTGCTGTTACTGAATGATTTCCATCATGAATTCTTATATATTCTCCTTCGCCAGATGGAAGTTCAACAATAACATCATTGAGAGCGTTTCCCTTTTTATAAGTTCTAACTGGTTTTACGACATTTCCATTAAACAATGTTCCAATTATGGATTGAGGATGCGTTGCTCTTGTATTTTCTATAGATTTTGAGAACTGTAGAGCATGACCCGCTTTAAGAGGTCTTTGATCTCCATCTTCTTCATCTTCTGAAAAAACTTTAATAAATGATGTTTTTTCCAATAAAACATGAGGAATTAACAAATTTATATAAGATTTTCCATTTTGATAAAACTCTTGACCTGACAATTTTACGATTTTACTCATCTTTTTCTTCCTTTAAAATTACATCGAATAAAATACAATCAACCTTATGATTGCCTATAAATATTATACTCTTGATTATTCCACTCAAACCAATTAAAATAATATTTTCTAAACCTATTCTAATTAAATTAAAAATCGGGGAAATTTACAAAATCGAAAATAATTGATCAAACTGCCTTGCTACCAAATCCAACCCAAAACCCCTCCTAACAAATTGTTCTGCATGCCAAACTTTTTGCTTGACTTCTTCCGGATGATCATATACAAACTTCATAACTTCAGAAATTTGATCAATAGAGATCTCTGCCCATTTTCTATTCATAAACTGAGGTATACTATCCATATCCTCTTTAACAACAATACCTTCCGGCTTTAAAAGAAAAGCAGTATCATTATTGGCAAAATCAGTACAACCTGAATAATCTGTAACGATAACAGGTACACCCAGTGCCATAGCTTGAAGGACCGGAAGTCCAAAACCCTCACCTTTAGTAGGTAAAACTAAACAATCAAATGATTTGATAAAAGACGGCATATTACTTTCATTAATCGTTCGGGGTTCTATTAAGATATTGTTAGTTAGTTTACGAACATAATTTTCTGCTCTGTTGGGTCTATCTGTTTTAATGACTAATTCCGTCTGTTCGTTGTTCGAGAACATAGAACACCACGCTTTTATTAGTTCTTCGTAGCCTTTTCTTTTTCTCCAGGCTCCTATGAAAAGGAATCTAAACTTACTGTTTGTTTCTTTTGGTGCTATATCGGTGTTATATTTGTTTAAATCGAGCGTGTGAGGGATTAAATAGATTGGCGAGGTTATACCTGCTTTTTTAAAGATCTCTTCACAGAAGGTACTTGGGACGATCACAGCGTCGTTCTGGTTAAGAATCTTAATCCAATGTCTGGGAGGGTTATGAGTTTCGAAAGTTGCTACTCCAATTGTTAATTTATTTTTTCTTCTACGTCTTTGCATTGGAGGAATACAATGATAGATTTGAATTGCTTCTGGGTTCTCTTCTTTTTTTGCGAATTTCTTAAAGAGATTAAGATTATCCCCAGCTACATCGATTCGGTGCTGCGAGTCTAAAGTATGGATTCTTAAGTTATGGTTTCTTAATGCTAGAATGTAATTCTTGGCTGCTATCGCATAACCATTAAGAGATCCAAAACAAATATATTCTATGTTCATACATCTTTATCGACAACCCCAACTAACAAAATGATACAAAAAGACTGGGATAATTGGCCAGACAATGATTCCATAGAAAATCGGTGTTATATCTTTAGCAAACATTCCAACACAACGGATGATAAAAGCAAAGAAAGCTACGATTAAACAAGTAATGATACTATGAATAAGTTTAGCTTCGCCTACTTCATTCCCAGTACCAGGCTCAATGATAATCCCCTCTTCAGCAGCCTTTTCACGTGCTACAGCATTAGCAGTTGAATCAGCTACATGTTGTCTGATAGGGAAGAAAGAAGCACAGAGGATACTCATTAGAAGGAAGGTACAACCAGCCTCGTAGAAAGAGACTCCTTCCTTAGCTCTGTCGAACCATTGGACAGATTCAGCTAACCATTTAAACGTAAAATAAAATACGCCTAAAAGAATCAAGATGTCAATCGTTTGTTCCATGTCTTTATTGTGTTTGTTTTCTTTTTCGGGAAAAAATTAAGCTACAGCGTTCAAGTAAATTCGATCAGGTTCTCCATCTTCTTGAAGAACCCAAATCGCCAATGTTCCATCAGTAGGATCAGCTACGATCTTAGCAAAAACTCCATGACAAGGTAAGATAGGCTTTCTCTTATGAGTACAGTCGTCCATGCCTCTGTCTACAATATAAACAGAACCATACATAGTAAACTTCCCATCATCGTCTATAGAATGATTGAAAGGTTTACAGTTCTTCGCTAGTTTTTCAACAGTTAGTTTCTCTTCATCGTCCAACTGTAGAGTATACTTCTTTGTTGCTTTATTCTTGCGCGAAAAATCTTCAACCTTCTCGTCTTGCTCTTCGTCATCAAACACTGAAGCCTCGAACTTGATCTTCATAGGCTTCTTGGGAGTCTCGTTTTTCCCCTTCATGAACACATGTCCGCACTTCTTGCATTTAAGAGTACGAACGCCCATTCCACCTTCATTACATTCTGGACAAATTTTACAAGGCATCTTTCTTTCCTTTACTATTAAAATGCGACACGCTGGATGTCCAACGTGCCGCGTGGACACATGTATTACGTCTTTAAATAAAATCGGGAAAAAGTTAAGTCAATGCTACATCACCTACTTTTCCATGAGTCAAACCAGCTTCATCAGTTACTCCTTCAGCATCTACTGATACGATTTTAACCCAGTGACCAACATGTTCTCCATCAGTCATCTTAGTATAACCATTCTTCGGACGACCTCTACCCTTGCTTGAACGGGTAAGAACATCACCCCCTTCATTAACGTCAATATAATCAACGACTTGACGTTCTATATCTTCCACGGGGTGTACGATGAAATCGCCGCTCTCCTGCTTAACAGAACCCTTCGGTGGTCTTCCACGACCTTTGACCTCTCGATGAGTCTCTTTTCCATCAGCATCTACATAAATCAACTGTGCCATGACATTTCTCCTAAAAATATTGTTTATTAATCTTTGGCAAACAATATTATAGCATAAAAGAAAACCACATCATAAGCTTTCTTCATCAAATCTATTCATAGCAGAACTAGGAATAAATCCTTCTAAAACATTCCCAGTAGGTCTAAACTTCTCGAATAAAGCCCTTCGAGCATGTTTAACGCTATCAGGAGCCATATAAACCTCTTCCAAGAAGTTTTTCTTTCTACAAGCAAAAACAAACGTCTTAGCAGCAGGAATGCCATAAAGAGTCTTTAAATTCATCCCTACGTATTTATCAGGCAGATCCTTAGTCTTCTCATGGAAATCCTTAATCTCAGCAACATACCAATCAAACTTCTTTTGAAGCAGATCTCTAATAGAATCAAAGTCTTTCTGATGCTCTTCAGGAAGATCTACTCTGATAACATCTAAGTCATCAAGATTACGCATCATATCCCAAATCGCCAAAGGAGTACAATTAGAGATCAAACGATGGACTCTACAGTATTCACTCCCTTTAATCTTAATACGATAACCATTAGAAAATCTAACAACAAAACCTTCGTTATTAACATCTAACGTTTCAGCGATTTCAATCATTTCATCTAAACTGTCATATTTTACTTCTTCAACAACTTGACATCCTATTGCTGTCGCCTCAGTCTCGATCTCACGACGAGTTAATTCTAACCCAGAACTAAGATGATAACCGCTCAACAGAACTAGACCTTCAAACGAATATGATACAACGATTTTATTCCAAGGAGCAATGATTTCTGTTAGATAAGTTATGTCAGTATCCATATTAGCTAAAGAACCATATTGATTTAGATAGTCTGTAGCCCATACAGCTTGTTCAGACTGAAAAGATCCTTTAGTAGCTACTTGCCACTTTCCTTTATGATAAAAAACGAGACCAAAACTCCCATCGAGCTTTGTCGAAGTAGTAAAAGGTAAATCAGGAAGCTTTGTAGAGACTTCGCCCCAGTTGAAAAATTTAGGAAAACATAACCCAGTTATTCTCTTATTCTGAGGATCTAGAATTAACCCACGTGCCATGAGAGTAAACTTATCCCAAGCTCCCTCATAAACACAAGACTTAGAATAAGAAAAGATCTCTAATCCTAATCCTCGCTGTACGTTGATAAGTCCTATATCTACACGTTCCATAAGTCCTTTGTACAACTTGTTGAAAGACATAGTCGTAGCAGGGTGATATATGTTCTTGTCATACTTTCTTTTAATTCTTTGGAATATGTTCATTTCATTTCAACCTTTCATCTATTATAAACAATCAATTAATCGGGTGAATCACTGATAATTCTCGTCTTGAATGATGCCGTATTTATGGAAGTACCTGAGAGGTCTCCATTTATGATCATTCACCCAGAAGCCCCATTTCCTTCGAGGACGACCGAAAAACAACAACGTCCACGCTCCACCCTTCGGTATGTCCAAGTAATGTCTCTGTTCAGCCTTTGCGTGCCAAATGCTAGGAGCCTTGACTAAAAACTCTCCGTCAGGCGTTACATTCTTGTACTGACCCTTTAAAACAATACTAGTTAAATTACACGCATGATCATGAAAGAAACGACGATCATCAGACCTAATCCAATGATGCAATCGAATAGAATAACCAAAAAAGATCAAGGTCCAACGATAGAGATACGGGCACTCCGCTCGACCCATTGGTTCTTTCCATCTTATTTGAAACCATTTGTTAAATTTCTTGTACTGTTTCATTATATTGGTCAGCGGGGAAGGACTCGAACCTCCGACCTCCATCATGTTTTAACTCTTTGTTCCAGTTGCAACCAGTTCAAAGAATCGTACAACTCCACCTTTTGTCGTTACGTACCAACTCTGGGCTTTATTGCGATGGCGCTCTACAATCTACTGAGCTACCCGCCGATATTTTGTTGTTATCCGACGCAGCTTTACCCACTCGTCATGAAGAGCTAAGAGTTCGTAAGGTGTTAATCTACAATAGCTCTAGGGTGTTGCCCCGCAAGGCAACTATGACATTACAACTGAACTAAGCTTCATCTCAGCAACGAATCTACCTTGACTATATCTAATCTTGAAACAATCCAACTTGTCAAAGATGTCTTTTTGCATCGCTATCATTTCTTCCTTATTGACAGCGAAACTATCTTTCGCAGGATAAAGCTCTAACATTATTTTACAACCAAACTTAGCCACACGCTTCATCTCTTCAATGACTTGATCTCTTTCATCTTCATCCAGAAACATCATAACATAGTTTGACAGTATGATGTCTACTGAATTGTCTTCAAGAGGAAACTTATCTTTTCCCAAGATCATATCTTCGCCCAACGAATTACACATATCAAGCGGGACAACTCTGAAGCCTTGATCTCTCATGAAGATGGTGTTTCGCCCGTTGCCGCATCCTACATCAACAACTGTTTTACCTTCTGTCTGTAATAGACTTATATTCTTTTGAAGATAAGGGGTTGGGGTCGTCTTGCCGCAACGAACGCACCATTTATCATTTACATACTTTCTACTCATTTTTGCTTGCCTTTTTATAATCTTCCTTTTTAAGAAATACTTTCATAAATACAGCTTCTTTTGCGTAATAGGAAACCCCAACTAATTGTGACCTGTGACAACGAACAGGAACTATCCTAAAATCGCCCACCGGCGGGATAAATCTGGTCCCGCCGATCCATTCTGATTTCGCTTGTTCGGCGGTAAGATAAATATGTATGCCACGATTAATGCCAAAACTATCCGGAGAATGTACGTGATCTCCATTCGCTAAGCTGATCTCTTTACTTCGACGGTTAGAAACTATCCAACCATTAGTAATGAATCTTCTTCCTTTTCTAGGTCCAGGAAAACAAGGAGAAGTAAGTTGCCTGATTTCATGATTAAGCGGATCAGTATGTATTTGGTATACTTTGTAACACGTAACATATCCATTTTCATCGAATTCTACAGGATACCTACCCTTCAATGGATTCAATTTGTCTGCATTCAAACACATACTGTTATCCCTTTCAACTCTATTATCCTTGCGTTAGTTTTTATTCGTCTTTACCAAAGATGGTGTTTAAAAGCTTCTTGTCTCGCTCAACTCGATTCTTCTTGGGACGCAAATCTTTATGATTGGCGAAGTAAGCATTCCAAACCAACTTGCGAGTGGGACGATCAGGATGCCAACCCATAGCTCCACAACTGAGAGCCTTAGTCAAAGATCGCTGACGACCTTCAACTTTCGAGAACTTGTCTGCCAACGAGCAAGTCGCTTCGCCTTCGCAGAACAACTCGCTAGTCCTTTTCTCGTCATCCAACTTGAGGATCTGACAGACAGTGCGAGTCGAATCAGGTTTCCTCCCATCAAGCTCTCGAACGCCTAAACCTATTGACGCCATAGCATCTTCTGTGAAATAAGATTTATGACCCTCACGCTGAAGATAAACGGGACGATACTGAAAACGAACACCAAACGATTGACCAGCTATTTTCAAAGTAAACATAATTTAAGTCCTTTCATCTGTATTACAACTGATTTAAAAATCGGGGAAAAACATCACACTGAAAGATCAAACGGAGATCTAACAAACTCTTTCTTAAGACGAGCAGCCACCTTCGTGTAACCACTGATTATAGCAATCTGTAAAGCATCATTACCAGAACTATCCTTGATAGTAACATCTGCACCCATCCCAATAAGCTTCTCTACCTCTTCCAAATCCCCATCATAAGCAGCCTGAATAAGTAATGTCCTACCAAACATGCCTCGAATATTTATAACATCTATAGCAGTCTCCTCTTCCGGAGGATACCAGACCTCTCCACGATCATCCTGTAACTTCTGATAATGATCTCTCAACTGATGAATACGTCTTTCGACCTGTTCATCATGAGTCTTTTCTAAGATCTCAAAAGGAGCACTATCTATTATAGGATTTTCCAAACTGATAGGAGCGTCTTTGACTCCATCCTCAAACTCTTCCTCCTGATAGTCATCATAAGTCTCATCTATCTCTAACTCTCCAAAGATAGGAGACCTCTCGTAGACCTCAGTAAGTCTAGCCATATGAAAATCGATAGCGTCTTTCGATAAACCTCTGACCTTGAGCCCTTTACGTATTCTATTTAAAAATTCATCTAATGACATCAACATAATATCTTTTCCTTTTGTAGCGACTTCTTTAAAGCTCTGAAAATCTCTTCTCTACGGCAGAATAACTTCTCAAATAGGTGTTCCGAAACTAAAACGAATGATTCATTATGATAACTCTCATAATGATGAGCCACTTCGTGACAGGCAAGGAGAATCATTTTAGTCCAACTGTCTTTGTTTCTTAATCCAAACTGTATCTTACCATCTTCGTCAACAGGATTCAAGAGAAAAACATCTTCTCCGCCAGCAGTTTGATTATGTTGAGCAGCAGAATCATCAGAGAAGATAAATCCAGGTCGCCAAGACATACTATCTTCCTTGACATATTCAAGATACTCTTCTACCGCATAATCACAAATCATAGTCCACTGTCGCAACAATTTCTTTCTATTCCCACCATCATCCTCTTCACCCCAATGACGCATATCATATCGTGGAAAGACTTTACGTACTCTAGGATTCTCTGATTCTAACGAAATAATCGCAGAAGGAATAATATCATCAATCTTATTAAAAATCGGTCTAATAATATCTTCCGTAGCTTCTCTTGTTATTACATCTCCAGTTACTGTATTTTTCCAAGCTTCAACCGGGTTGCTACTATTTTTAATCAAATGTACAGCAACAGGATTTAACTTTGCAGTTGTATTCGGTGTAATAGTTTTTGATACTTTTCTTTTTCTGCGCGTTACTTTAGCTTTTCTACCACCACAGACAACCCATTTCGTCCTATTCTTCCTCAAACCACTGACAGTATCAATAGATATCTTACGAATGAATTCATCAAGCTCAGTCTGATACTTGCTATGAAGCATATCTCTATTGCTTAACAATACGTCTCTACTCTTATCAGCATCTATCTCTACGACTACTTGAGACTTGATCCCAGTATATCTCGTAAACATAGGAATGCCATTAACTCTAACAACAACATAACCTTGATGCATTCCACCACTCTTGTTCACATATACATTGCCAAAACTAAGTCTTTGTGTAAGTCTTCTTCTGTGACACCATTCGTTCCATTCGGTGCCGTTGACTTTTATTTTACAAATAAGCTGAGACGCTCTGAGATAACTCTGCAATGCTCTATCCATCTCTTCCATTTCAGCATCTACATTAACTGTTACGAGACAACCTCTTGTATTTCCATACCACCCTGACGAAGAATCATGAATCTCATAACTTCCACCTTCGCCGTTAACTTTCCAATCTCGACTTGCGATACTATAACTATTCTGCGAAAAACAAACTACAATCCTCGCTTTACCAAATCCACCTACGTCTCCGACTCCACCCTTGTTAGTCTTACCAAGACAAAAGTAAACTGAATCTCTGACTTCTGCGCTGAATCCAACTCCGTTATCACTGAATTGAACGACAACCGAATCACCATTAGATGCTGCCGTGATACTTATGACAGAAGCTTTACCATCAATTGAATTCTGGAATAGCTCACGCCAAAAAGCAAACTTCCAATTCGTATAATTGTTTCTTTCTTTTTTGAAAAATTCAGGAGATACTGTTATTTGGTGTTGCATTATTTATGCCCTTTTATTCCATGCTTCAATAGCTTTGTCCATTAACTGAACTTCTAGCTCTTCTAAAGTTAGTTTTCCATCCGATGCATCAGGATAGCCTATCTCTCCTCCACTCCCACCGCAGACCAGACATTGAACATGAAAAGCCATGGCATGAGCGTGACCCCAATACAACTGGTCTTTCTCTCCGCAAAAAGGACACGGTTTCAAGTCAGGCTTAGAATCAAATATTTTATGTTCTGCCATTATTTTCCTCTTTGGGAGTAAACCAACGACCTTCTTTTCCGCAAAAGTTTAAAATACGAGAGCCAATCCATCCTTCTTTTCGTTGTAACTTTACATAATCACAACGATACTTGTTAGGAGGATTCTCTATTCCTATAAGCTCCAAAGCTTTCGTCACTTCCTTGTCAATATTCTGTGGAGCACAACATTTAGCAAACTCTCCAGAACCTATGACATTTTGACAATCGCAACATTTCTTTGTACATTTAGCCATTTTTTATTCGTCCTTTCAAAACTATTGCATTTAGTTAAAAAATCGGGAAAACGAAGATCCAGTACGCAGACCAGGATCCATACCAAATACGTTTAAAAACGCATAAAAAAAGAAAAGACTATAATTAAATAATCTTTTCTTAATCGGCGGCAGCTACGTGCAGCACAACGAATGGACCTGGCGAACTTCGATGCTCGCGTCCAATCATTTATCAAATGTAATCTCACGTGCGTCTCTATTTTATTTCAATCTACGTATCATTACAATACGAATCCAAAGATAGAGTAACTTAATCTTTCCTCTTTTAAAGAGAGAAGAAACTCTAGGGGCATCATGGATACCCTCCACCAATTCCTTTTACTTGAAAGAAACAAAAGCTACCGAAGTGTTCGCCCTTACCAGTCTATCGGTGTCAAAAAGCAGGACGGGCAACCTTAAGCTGCCATTTTCAAAGTATTAGCAATTAAATTGCTTGAGTAGATTGATAACGGAGCCTTCTACTCAACTCCGGCACGTAACTATCACTCTCCTTATGTTGTCGATTCCAATTCAGGCCCGTATGATAATAACTCTTTATTCAATTTTTAATCTTAATCTATACTCTATCAGTATGATGCAGTGAAATTTCACAGTACAGTCACTCGCGGTACTGTTCGCTACTGACCTCTCGATCATACGCCTGGGGATTGTTATTTCATTAAACTGCCCAAGCCCAGACAGCACTGCAATGGATGGTACGGGAGTCGAACTAAAGCCTGTCTTCCACAATCCCTTCGCGCGATAAATTGCTTCCGATAGACTACCGCATACCCTAGAACAATGTCTAGGTGCTCTTCCAAACATGTTTGAGCTAACCATCCGTATTCTGTTTCAAAAATCGCAAGGAAAGGACTTGAACCTCCATCTCTACCCCTCACCGGGTAGTATCCTGATCTTAGAAGACCTCGCGTGTTACAACAAACGGACCTCTTGGGTATCGATCCCGCGTTCTCAAAAGTAATCAATATAAATATCAATTCACCTCTGTGTTTTACCGTATAAACTAAAGTCCAAATGGTACGGGTAAGGGATTTTCACCATGGCAACTAGTATACCTCTCATCTTCACCGATGATCAATCAGTGCTATCTTAATTAGACCAACCCGTGTATTCAATTTTCAAAACCCTCGACCAAACTACTATAACAGATTTTAAACCACATCTCCTTCAGAAACTTCTCCGTTTCCAAATTTCTCTGCTCGCTTCTTCTGTCTAGCCGAAAGCTCTTTCTTTTCTTTCTCTTCTCGATCAGATGAAGCCTCGCGGATTGCAGCCATTCGTTTCTTCTTCGACTGCTCTTTCCCGTATTTTATTTCGCTTTTAATCAAAATCGTTCCAAGAACAATGATGACAATAGCTATTCCAATTGATGTTCCAATCATTGTCGTCTCCTTCGTCTCTATTGTATCTTCGAAATTAATCGGGGAAAAAACTATTCGGTGTTACATTTCAACCAAGCATGATCCTTGTAGTCATCAACAGGCTCACCACTATCATCCTGTATCTCTAAACGAATGTACCGTCTAGGATTACTGTTACATCGCAAATGAGTAGCAGACTGAGAAGCATTTATGAAAGCAATACCCTTACTCTTAAAATTATCAGCAATAACCTCATGAGTACCGTCTTTCTTAACTCCAGAATATCTATAACTCAAAATCATCTACCAAACCAATCTCTCCAAGAACTAGCTTTTTTACCAGATACAGGAACAACACCAGCAGTCCCATATATTACTTTACCCATTCTCGGATCAAGTCCATTAGGAGCATCCAAATATTCTATGCCAGTATCGTTATGCCTAAATACCGCCCAGCCACCACTCGGACCATAACGATTCTTCCCAATGTTATATCGGAACATTCCAGGACATAAATCACAAATTCTCTGCATACCAGCTTTATATTGAGCATTAGTCTCTACACGTTCTTTTATAGCAACGGAAAGACTCAAACCATCAAAACTCTTCATGTTGCCAGTATGTACCCTAATTATACTACATTCTACATCCACAAGATGAGCTACATCCGCATTTCCCTTCATCTTGCCGTCTTTTGTTAAATGACCGATCATAAAACAAACGCAACCAGTATCAGCTACAGCAGCCTTCAAATCATCCAAAATCTGCCTTATCTCAGAAGGCTTCTCATAATCATCAATCATATTAGCAGAATCAATGACTACGAACGTAGGAATCTCTTGTCGTATGTATTTTATGATCTGATCAATCTTTGTATCATCACTTACAAATAATTTGTGAGGATAAGTAACATTACCCGTCCATTGCTTAAACTCTTGAGGAGGAACTTCGCCCTGGAAAACAAGAATCTTACCACCACGAGCATTGATATTCTTAATAACAGCAATACCAAAACGAGTTTTACCAACGCCAGGCTCACCACTTGCAAATACTATTCGACCACAAGGCATACCAAAAGATTCAATATTACCATGCATCGTAGATCCAAATGCACGATCAAGATACGGAAATCCTGTACTAAGACGTAAAATCTGAGTATACTCTATGTCATTAAGACTATGTAATACCATAAAAACTCCCTTCTAAACCTATTATGAAAGAGAAAGACATCGGGAAAATATCACACCGATGCCCTCTCTTCCCTTACATCTTGAAAACGCTCGACTTATGCCGTTACGGTTTCAGGCTTAGCGACCTTCTTGACCGTCTTCTTCGGAGTTTTCTTCTTTGCGACCTTCTTAGCCTTCGGCTTAACAACCTTTCGACGCTTGTTCTTAAGATCGTTAGTCGGACGAACCGCATCCGGACGCTTGAAGCTCGTATTGAGCATGTACAACGGCTGATCATCCTTACCAGCGAGTACATCAATGCAAGACTTCAACTGCTGAAGCTTCTGACCATACTTGTGATTCCCACCAAGACGCTGGAGAACCGTGATGGTCTGCATGATACGACCATTCAGATCCTTGGGATTCTTCGCATCCTTCTTGGGTTCACGATTGGCGAAGAGCGACCACGCGTCAGTACCTTGACGCTCGAACTTGCCCATAACGCTCTTCATCTCTGCCTTAACGTCAGAGAACTTATGAGCCTTGTCAAGACCCAAGTTAATGAGAGACTGAACTGCGCCATGATAGACGCCACCCTGACGGAACGGATTCGGAAACTTGCCGTCAGCATTCTTGCGAAGATCTTTGATCTCCTGCGGCTTCAATGCATACTTCCTCGGCTTACGCATCTGAACCTTACCATCAATAACACGACCAGCGATAATCTCTCGGCGCTCAGACAACGGCTTGAACGACTCTGCTCGAACGTCACTATCCTTCAATACTTTTGTAGTCATGGTTTTTAATCTCCTTAGATTTAATTAGGACTACCTTTAATGACATCAACATTTTGATGCCTTCGACTCTATTATAAGTTTTTTAAAAATCGGGTGATTGCTGTCACCCCCTCAATCGTCCCAACATGTATATATACATGAGATAACCTTACAGAGAATGTAAACCACTGTTACAAGACTCGCAACAAAAGTGAAACCAACAGCCAGACCAAGACCTCCATCCTCTAGAGGGATACCATCATGGATCATAAGACCTATACCCCACCAAGCTGATGCTAATCCCATGCCCCACAACATTATAATTACATTCTTCATCTTTTTTCTCCAAAATATTATTTTTTTAAAGGAATTCAACCGTTTCTGATTTAAATTAAACACTTGTGTTTAGTTTAAATTGAGAATCAACTTCTCAGCATCTCTATTACATCTTTTTGAAGAATCGGGAAAAACACCCTCTCAAAACTTTTTCCCCCGTGCCAGAAAAGTTTTACTTATCCAAAATCCAACTCTTATGTATAGTCTTGATAAGGACTTCCATAATAAATACAAGTGTTAAAATATTCGCAAGATAGAAAAGTCCCCAAAGACATTTGAAGACCATATACCAATCATTGACTGGGACAGGTATAACTACAGCAAATATCCACCAAATTGAAGTTAAAATAGCTCCCCATAACAATATAAATAAACTACGCATTATTCTTTTTCCTTATATTCTGCTATAATTATTGCTGTCAAAGCATCTAAACACTTAGCAGCACCATCAAAAAACGCTATCGGTGGTGCATGTCCCATAGATGCAAATCCATGTGCTATCTGTAAATCAGCTAAAATCAAACGTCTAAGATTCAATCTGTCTCCAGACGTAGGATACTTATAATTCTCATATTTAAAAGAATTAGGCCATAACTCAGGAGAAAGATCTCCACCATTTAATATATTTATTATATCATCTTTATCAGGCATATCTACCTCAAACTTTTTTCCCGTGTCCAGAAAAGTTTTCAATTCTCACACTTCCGATATAAACTACTTATAAAATCAATAGTTATGAAAATGTCAAACTTTTCCAGTTTTAAACTAAATTTTCGCAAAATTATTGTCCAGGTCTACTCTTAATGATGCTCTCACGCATCTGATCCAACTCTTTACGATACTGCTCAGTAGCACTCAACTGATAATTCAACTCCTTAGTTAACCTCTCAATAATCTCAGTCTGAGTATTACGCCAAGTATTAGCTGATTTCAATTGAGCCTTCAAAGAAAGTATCTCAGCGTCTCTCCCTTCTAAAGCCTCCTCTAAAAAGGTGTTATCTCTACTTATTTTACTGTATGTATCACGAAAAGCCATAAACATATCATTAAAAGTTCCAGCCATAGGATCGTCCCATATCCCCAATTCCATCAAAGCTTTATGAAGAGCATCACATACTAAACTAAACTTTTTATTCAATCTTTCAATAGCAACAGTATGTTCCTTCCCCGCTCTACGACCTTTATCACCAAGCCAATTAATAACCATTCCAACTATAGTTATTAATCTAGCCCTATCCTCATCAGTAGCAACTTTTGGCTCATCTGTAACAAATCCTAATTCCCCTAAACTTATGGGAGTACTGTTCCTACGTTCAATAATAAGCTCTGAAGTACATCCTACATGTACCAACTCAGCATGTAACCCCTCAAAAAATTCCTTTGACAAAGCTAAATCTTTACGATAAACATCCATCAATCCTAAAGCAGCACCTACAGGGTCTACAATCTTCCCAGTCCAATGCTCCTGCATTCCAGCACGTAACCTGTCTACCTGTTTGTTTCTACTCATTTTTCTAACCTTTTAAATAATTTTCGCAAAATTAAAAATCTATTCCCACCCCTACATCTTAATTATAACTTCAAAATTAATCGGGAAGCGAAAAACAACACCAACATCTCACACAGATACCCTCTAAATAGACCACACTTCCCTCCAGATCAATTAACTAACCTTTAGATACCCTGAGAGACCTTTTAAAACAAACAGTATCTTAAAATAGCTCTCACTCAATATCATCTCCCCAAATAGATCCACTCAATATAATGAAAAATATAATAAATATTACCACATAACAAAAACAATTCATTCCCTCACTCCTTAAATAAAAAACGAGGCAGCAAAGAAACAATCCCTGCTACCTCTTCTACCACTCTAGAACCATATTATATTATATCATATCTCCAACCACAAAATGAATAATTATAAGTTTATTCAAAAAAAATGACTGCTCGTATTTACATCTAGTGACGGAGCAGTCATTACGCACTACTTTAGAACCCTATTATAACATATTATTACTCACAATCTAAATAAAAAAGAAACAGCAAGATTTTATTCCTACTGCTTCTAACCATCTAAGGAGACTACGAAAAGAACAACTAACTTACAGCATTATAACAAATATTCCAACACAAAATCATAATAATTCTAAATTTATTACAGCAATAACTGATAACTTATTCACAGATTCCCCACCACCACAGCACATTTCTAATAATTTCACTATTATTCCTTTTTCGGGGAATTTTATTTTCCCCGATCAGTTTCGGTGCTATAAATTTATCCTCGCCCCAAAACTTTTTACCCCTACAAAAAGTAACTTTGTAATTTCAACACTATACCATTCCAGTGCTATAAGAATTCGGTGCTTAAAAGACTTATGACACATTAATCGGGATTATTTAAATCACCCGATTATGAAATGATCTTGTCGATTCATTTATTGATCTTGTCGATTTTTGAAATAGAATGAAGAATTTGGTGCTATTTCATATTAGTGTCATAATTAATTTAAATATTCTCAGATTTTTAGTGTAATTGTTCAGGTGAGTGGGATTCCGATACAGAGTGGATACAGACCATAAATGATTATTGATACAGAGTGGATACAGACCATAAATGATTATTGATACAGAGTGGATACAAGCACAAATTATATTTGATACGGAAGGTTGTTAGGTGAGGTTAGGGTGTAGTAGGGACGAGGTAGGGTAAGATAGGGAATGATGTTAATTTGGTGTTATAATTGCTTCTATCATATATGGATTTGGTGTTATAATGAATAAGCGTATGAGTTTGTCCATGAGAAGGAGTTGTGTACATATAAACGATTTACTTCTGTCCAGCATAGAGACTTGTTATTAGAATTAGCTCGTGACATAGAGACACCTTCTGACCAGCAATTTGCTATATTATCATTATTCCCTACGAAGTGGGAGTATGACATATTGAATCTTGTTTTCATTATCATTTTCATAAATTTGGTGCTATCCTTTCTCTACCTCTCTCCTTCTCTCTCACAGGAGATACTAATGCACGGAGGTTGAATTTGGTGTTATAGATTATGTGGATAGTCGCCGGAGCTATGTGTATTCCATCGTATCCATTGTGAGTATCTATTTCCTGGTATTGATGTTTGTGACATAGATTCTCCTATCCATTGTGAGTATGTACGTCCTATAGAGTTTCTTGATCTTGTAAAGCTGGTGATATACATTCTGGACATAGACATTGTTGTTCTGGTGATTATTTTCATTTTTGATTTTGCGTTTTTTTATTTAAGGGTTATCTATTTTGGCTATGAGTAAGTATTCTGGTGTTTGCTCTTCCTACATAAGAGAACATCATATAGTTATTTGCTATAGATCTTCTTTGTGCGTTCCATGCTTCTCTTTGTAAAGAGAATGCTGCATATCGTTGTGACATTCCTACACAGTAATTTTCATTGAAAGATTGTGACATAGGTTCTGCATTTGTTCTTGTGATTATTTTCATAATTAGCTTCTGGAATTTGTATAAAATCGGTTCCATTGTGAGAATGGTTGTTTATTTTTCATGCATGAGTATGGTAAGTTTCCTGCTGTTGAGTATGCATAACATATTCTATTTGACATTGCTGACATTGTAAAAAAGCTTATATATCGTATATTCCCTTGTGAAAATGATGTTGCATTTTTTGTTTGTGACATAGGCATTGCTGTTTTAAATATTGTTTTCATAATTTAGTGCTTTACATTAATTTGGTGATATAGTAGTTATATTCGTTCCATGCTGAGTATCTATGTCCATAGACTTTTGCTTTAGACATTATACCTCCTATACCTATTGAGTTCCATTCGGAGTGTGTGCATCCTGAAGAGTTTACTGAAATTGACCATCCTCCGTCTATTGTTCTTGACATAGGTCTTGCTGTTCTTGTGATGATTTTCATAGTTTCTTTTGCGTTTTTTAGTTAGGATCTGGAATTTGTATTTCCGTTACGGTTATTGCTTGAGCTACTTCTGAGTCTATTTATGCTATATCTAAGATATACTAGTGTTGATTCTGAGCATGTTTGATCTTGTTTTGTTGATGCGGATTTTAAGACAGAGAAGCAGTGTGACAAGCATCTGCTTCTATTGCTTCTTGACCTTGTACTTCTTATCCAGCTTGACATAGACATTGCATTGCTTCTTGTTATTATTTTCATAGTTATGTGCTATATGCTTTATATAGAATCCATTCTGAGTGTTGTAGACCCATTGAGTATGTTTTTGAGTATCTTGTTACCCATCCTCTCAATGCATGTTCTGAGTTCCTTGCGTATCTGGTTTTTTCTGAGTGTGTGGAGCAGGTATTAGAATGGATCATTGATCTTGTAGAGAGTATTCTCTTTGACATACTGTACATTGGCATTGTTGTTCTGGTGATAATTTTCATTTTTGCGTTTTTTAGTTAAGGGTTAGAAAATTAGTGATTTTGTATCATTATTATTTACTAAATGGCATATCATTATAGACTGACTTACAGCTTGTATAGCTTATCCACCTATGACTGTAGTATGATTTAGAGCTTTCATATGGTGTCGAGATTTCTGACATAGTTCTATCTATCCAGGTTGATTTCCAAGCTGATCCTCCTGCGAGATCCATTTTAGACCTTGACATAGGTTCTGCATTTGTTCTAGTTATCATTTTCATAATTTGGTGCTATGAGTTTCGAACATATTCCATGTTGAGTATCCCAAAGAGACTGTTGATGTTAGTGATATTTCTCTTCCTCTACTATTTGTGCTAGATGCTTCCCTATGTACAGAGTTCTTTGATTTTCCCAAGAGGTTGTGTGTTGTGATTAACATAGGTATTGCAGTTGTTCTGGTGATGATTTTCATTTTCTTTTTTGCGTTTTTTTAGTTAAAGGTTAGGAATTTGGTGTTATCTTGTAACGGCTATATTATTATCATTTGCATATCGTATATATCCTTCCCAGTTGAGGGATTTTTTATAGTACATACGATTTACTGATTTTGCGAGATAGTCAAACTCTATGCCTCTTAAATCTGCCATATGTATTGATTGTCTCATTTTTCTTTTCCATGACTGTGACATTGGTGACGCTGATGTTCTTGTTATATTTTTCATGGTTATTTTGATCCTAAAGTGAATCTTCTATGTATTGAGCAGACGCATCTTAGTGGTCCTGAGTTTAATGTCCCTGAGTCTGTTGAGTTTTTTACTGAGTGTCTGTAAGCTCTATTAGCTCCTGAGTATTTTATTGAATGTGTTGAACCTCTTGAGTATGGATATTTCGAGGCGTTTTCTGATCTTGTGAATCCTCTTGATCTTGACATAGCCCATGATGATCTTGTTATCATTTTCATAGTTCATTCCTTTGGTGTGTACTTCCATATCTAATAAATCCCCAGGATACTGACATAATTTTATTGTTTGTTTTGCAATATGCATTATTTAAGCTAAAATTACGTGAAACGGAGACTGGCAAGGATTTATATGATGTTACAGAGCGTAGTAGCCAATTTGTTCTTGACATTTGGACTGCGTAAGTTCTGGTGATGATTTTCATTTTTGCGTTTTTATTTAAAACTGTATATTTTCGTGATAATATTCTTTATTTGTTAAGGAGTGGCATTGTGAGTTTTCCCATGCGCTAGCTCTATACAAGAACGACCTTGCTTCTGAATATTGTCTTCCTTCTTGTCCTGATAATGATTTAGTTATCCAACTTCCGTTTGAATCGCTGTTTTTGGAGATTGTCAATTTACTATTAAAAGAATAAGATTGTGGCACTGCTGTTCTTTGTATTATTTTCATTTGCGTTTTTTATTTAAGGGTTATAATTTTTATTCCATGAGTAGACGCATCCTTTTTTTGCCCAGCAAAGAGATTTTGTTCTTCTATTTGAATGTATTATTGCATGAGTTCTTTGTGCTGACATTGACCATCTCATAAATCGTGGTACTGAGCATCTGTATATATCTTCTGTTGAGGAAGACATAGGTATTATATTTCTTAGTATCATTTTCATAATTTGGTGCTATGCGTAAGAATTCTTTGGTTTATTTTATTATGTGAGAACATCATATACGTAGTTGCTACAGATCTTTTTTGTGCGTTCCATCCTTCTCTTGTCAGTGAGTATGCGGTATACATATCAGACCCCATTGAGTTATAGCATCCTTCATAGAATGAGACAGACATAGGTTCTGCGGTTGATCTTATTATCATTTTCATAGTTTCTTTTGCGTTTTTAGTTAGGAATTTGTGTTATCAAATGGGAAATACAGGTTATTTAGGCTTTTACAGCTTAGTTCGTTATCCCATGTAGATTGTATTCCTCTTGAGTATCTTCCTGTATATTGATTTAGTATTGACATTTTGCATTCTAGAGTTGTTGATGATGATCTTCTTGTCCAATATCCTTTAGTTGACGATGTAGCTACTGCATTTCTTAGTATTGTTTTCATATGTTTCTTCCATTTTTTTTGCTATACGGGTAACTAAGGAGTGTTTTACGGCTTCTACATGTATTTTCTGTGGTTCCATATTTTGATCTTGTTTTTGTTGAGTTTATGAACCATTTTGATGTTGAAGACATTTCATTCTCTAGCCAAACAGATTGCCATAAAGCTCCTGTTCGGGCGTTATTTGCACATAAAGACATTGGCATTGCTGTTTTTTGTATCATTTTCATAATTTGGTGCTACTCATTGAATTTCTATTCCATTCTGATTGTTGTTGGAATGCATAATTAATACTTCTATTTTCGTACCAGCAATTAAGTGATGTAGGTTCTTCATTTTTTCCCCAGCAGATGCTTACAAAATAGTTTCTGCGTATATACGTTTTATCTAGTATTTTGGGGAATGTAATGAAATAATTTTGTGACATTATATTGCTATGTCGGCTATGTCTGAGTATCATTTTCATTTCATTTTGCGTTTTTAGTTAATGCTAGAATTTTTTTCTGCTTTTGTAGCTTTTGTAGCTTTTCCAACTTTCATGATATCTTGAGGTTGTATTAAAAGATTCTCTGAAGGTTGAGCATTTATTGTTTCTCCATAGTGACGAGTACCCGCACATATGCGTACTTGTTGTTGCTGCTGACATAGGAAAGGCATTTGTTCTTGTTATTATTTTCATTTTGTAAACTTTATTTTTCCTATGGCTTGAGTGTTAACTATTACTGTTCCTACTGTTTCCCAGATGACCCAACCAGGTGAGCTTACCTCTGATCGTGTAAATGATCTTTTCCATGAAGATGATCTAACATTTCCTCTAAATGATGTTGACAAAGCAAATTCATAGTTTAATAATCCCCATTTTGTCCAAATATTATGTTCTTTCACTGAGGATTTAGATAGCCAAGATTGGTTATATTGGGACATAGGTTCTGCTGTTTTTAGTATTGTTTTCATAAGCTATAATGGCACCTTGCTTCCCAGCATATTGAGTTTGAGCGTCTCGGGGTTTCTAGTGACAGGCTACGACCGATTCCATCAATAGGTCTTGCTGTTGCTGAGTAGTAGAAGCCTGAGTGGGTTTTTCTTGCTACTCCTTCCCAGTATCCGAAGCTATTTCTTCTTGGTAGTGATATAGGTACTGCATTTGTTCTCATTATCATTTTCATGGTTTGGTGTTATATGCTACAGGGGACATTAAGGTTCCATTGTGAGTATTTTTTTGAGCTTAAGGATGCGGTTGATTGTTTTCCGATTACATCATTGATTTTTGAGGCTGTGTATCCTATAGAGTTCCTTGACATCGGGCATCCTCCTAATGTTGTTCTTGATATAGGTATTGCTGTTGTTCTGGTGATGATTTTCATTTTGCGTTTTTTAAGGTTAGTATAACATTATCTCTTGTAACATGAGCAATTTCATACCCTGTTGTTTGTATATATTTTAGTAAATCCCCTGCATTTGCTTTATCATGTTCAAGACAGATACAAGGAACTTTTTTTTTCATTGCATTTAGGATTAACAGTTCCATTCCTTCGACATCGATTGACATAAACAGAGGTACTCCGTGCTGTTCTATTAATTCGTTTATACCATAGATTTGGCATGGATAGCAGTTTTTGGTTCCTAGCCATTTTGGATCGGTGATATAGCTACCCCCGCCATGACTTCCACGTTTTTTAATACGGCCAGATTCATTTGTAGTTCCTGCTGCCCCTTTAACTAGAACATCATTTGGTCGTGTTTTTTCTATATTTTCATGACAGAATGGTAGTGGTTCGATTAGAACGCCTCGAAAGCCTAATTGATAGAACAGGTAAGTATTATTATATATAATAGGGTCATTAACTCCGACATCGTAATAACACGGGTTGTCCGTGTATATTTTATCTAATTTATGTTTTATTAATTCATAAATAAGAACATCTTCTTTTTTTGCGCTATGACTTTCCATTATTAGTTCCTCGAATTTGTGTTTGTATTAATGGTAAAACTGCTACTATTTGTGCTAGATCTTAATACATTAGTTTCATGTTGGCTATGAGTAAGTTTAGAGTGCGTTGATCTTGAGCGAGTGGGTGTTCCTGAGTATTGAATACATGACCATGAGATATAGCAACAAGTATTTCCTTTCCATGTTCTTGATCTTCCGTAATCATGGTGATGGTGTTTTGACATTGTTTTTGCATGTATTCTTGTTATTATTTTCATTTGCGTTTCTTTCAAAATTTAAAATCTATTTTATCGGTTAGTTCATCAAACTGTCTTTTATCTTCTTTTTCCCAGTAGTCTATATTATTGTTACTAAAACTCGCATGATGATCTGACCATCCATTGAAACTGTAATTCGGTGCTGACCATGGTGTTTGTTCTTCAGAAGACGCTGAACGAGAGTCTCCAAAAGCTGTTGAGATTGGCATTGCATTTGTTCTTAGTATAGTTTTCATTTTAATCTCTAAAGAAGGAAACTCCGGGGGTTCGAAGTGGTGATGCAAAGCAATCAGCTTGATAGTCTCTGATTCTATTCCATGAGACTCCGACAAGATCGAGATCATATGAAGACCAGCCTAGATGACCTGACCAAGACGCTGACCAATACGTCTCTAAGTCAATGTCTTCATAATATATACTTGACGCTCTCGACATAGCTCTTGCGTTTATTCTAGTTATCATCTTCATTTTTGGGTTTTCTTAATAAGCATATTCTCTGTAATGGCTATTGTCTGATCTTCGTTTATAGATTCCGTTCAATGATTGTATAGATAAATAATGGATACCATTTGAGAAACCGGACTCGGACATATCATCTCAATTATTCCAATACGATCTAAATATCCAATCTGGACCGTTATCAAAAGATAATGACATAGGTTGGGCATTTGTTTTAAATATCATCTTCATCTGCTATAGCTTCCTTTGAGTGACCAAGATCTTGAAGAAACACAAGAATCATATCGTCCATGCGACCTTGATACATATCTGTATTTCGTCCAACATGATAAAGTATCAAGAGAAGAGCGTGTAGGACTTGACATCGGCTCTGCTATTACTTTTAGTATTATTTTCATCTATTTATATTGATCAATTTCGTTAGTATTGATATTGGATCTAGCCAAACATCTGTATGGATTTCTATAAGCTTGCCCATTTATGTCCTCCTTTGTAACAGAAACGAACTTTTATTTTTACAACACCAAGATCCAGACGACGACTCAGACTCTATAATATCTCTGCGAAATGACATCCAATTATTTGTCGTGCTTATCGATCTATATCCATGAAAGGCTTGTGAGCAAGTCATGTCCCATGTTGATCTAGAACAGAGTCCACGCTCATTATTTTGTGACATTGGATATGTATTTGTTCTTAGTATTGTTTTCATATGATATGCGTACTGCTCCATCTACTAAATTCCCAACATCTTGACACAATATTATGTCTTATACTTGCAAGACTTCGACAGTGTTTAAGTTCAAAACATTGCGATGATCCCATCCCTCTTTGAGAACTATTGATTGATGTTCTTGGGTCTAACCTTTTTACATTTGACATGGCAAACGTATTTTTTCTTAGTATCAGTTTCATTTTAGTATACCTATAATCTTTTCTACCTCTTCGGTTGTTCTTGGAAGGTACGAAAACAAACAAACCTCGCCGGTCTTACGAGTCTTGCTGCAACACTCGCACTCGGAAGGACCGCCTTCAGTACCCCATAGATTCCCTGCTCGTCCGTCTTTGGCTCCACAAGTATCACATATGTTGTATTCTATCTGTTCATTCATTCTTCTATCTCCTTATATTTCTGTTTCATAAATCTTCTCTTGGAGCGAAAATTGATCTAGCATCGTACCTGCTATTTTCTGACCAAAAACGGCCAGAACCGAAACAAACGGACCATGAATACGTTATGAGTCTTGTATGTCCTGAGCCTGCAAATCTAATGTTCGTTTTAGATACTTTGTT
>Ga0233414_10000172_pt1 | contig 28150 bp, 13 predicted proteins | sample Na_anoxic_10_MG_FD_189020 | JGI IMG/M metagenome (GOLD analysis project Ga0233414, IMG submission 189020) | Seawater microbial communities from Saanich Inlet, British Columbia, Canada - Na_anoxic_10_MG | ecosystem: Environmental > Aquatic > Marine > Inlet | place: Canada: British Columbia... | reverse complement strand
CGGTCCAGTAGCACCTGTAACTCCATCAGTCCCATCTGCACCTGTCGGTCCAGTAGCACCTGTAACTCCATCAGTCCCATCTGCACCTGTCGGTCCAGTAGCACCTGTAACTCCATCAGTACCATCAGTACCTGTTGGTCCAGTAGCACCTGTAATTCCATCAGTACCATCAGAACCTGTAGCTCCAGTTGTACCTGTAACACCATCGACACCATCAGTACCATCAGTACCTGTTGGTCCAGTAGCACCTGTAATTCCATCAGTACCATCAGAACCTGTAGCTCCAGTTGTACCTGTAACACCATCGACACCATCAGAACCTGTAGCTCCAGTAGCACCATCTGTACCTGTTACTCCGGTAGCTCCAGTTACACCATCAGTACCATTTACACCTGTCGGTCCAGTAGCTCCAGTTACACCATCAGTACCATTTACACCTGTCGGTCCAGTAGCTCCAGTTGCTCCGTCAGTACCATCAGCACCTGTTGGTCCAGTTGTACCTGTAACTCCATCGACACCATCTGTACCTGTCGCTCCGGTCGCTCCAGTTACACCATCACTACCAGTTATACCATCTGTGCCATTGGTACCAGTTGGACCAGTTGGACCTGTCGGTCCAGTAGCACCGCTACCAGTTCCACCACCTGTTTGGTTAACCCAATCTACATCAAAATCATTATTGCTTAATTTAGCTAGTACTTGACCAGTGACACCGCCAAGGGCAACACCACCAAATTCTTTAGATATATAGTCACCGGAATCGAATCCTTTGACTTTACCTAACTCGTTCTTTAAAGGTTTTTTAGCTGTCATATATACACTTCTAATACTTTTTTATTTAAAAATAGTTTATACAAGTTATACCCCTAATGGAATTTGTAACTCGAATAAAAGTTCAGTTGATGATTTTGCCATACCAACTATTTGAGTAAACCCACTAGAAGGTGCGGATACTGTTAATTGTCCATTTGAATCGAAAAAATATGGAGTGCCTGTAAGTAATCCAGTTAAGTCACTTATAGTCCCGAATTGTACTACCTGTATAGGTGAATTTTCAACTTTAGATTCTATAGCAATTCCTATTATGGTATTCATGACATCTTGGTCACTACTATCACCCGGATAGATAAGTCCATCCAATCCGATTGACACAACAGTAAACGCTGTTATTGGTACAGCAGTTGTATATGTCTCTCCAATACTTTGTACTTGGGATAACGCTTGGACTAATTGTCCATAATTGATTGCATCCCCATCTTCCTGTGAATTCTTTACATCAGTAAGACGATTACCGCCCATTGACTGATTTGCAATGAACGCAATTTTCCCATCCTTACGGATATAACTTTCTTGGGATGAATCTAAATTTCCCTCACAGCAACTCATAATATTTCCTCACTAATTACTAATAGTTTATATAACTCAAAGAACTAGTGGTATCTGAGGATTGACAATAAAAGTGTTACAGCTAGTCGCAATACCTATAACCTGAGTGAATATAGTCGGTATGTCGGTCTCATCTTCTATTAAGATGATTTTACCTTCTTCACCTAACCAATATTCACGTCCTTGTACAAGTGAACTAAAGTTACTTATAATCGGCGATAATTCTTCAGGTGCCTTTATAGTTCCTTTAATGGTAACGACGACTTCTTCTCCAGTTAAACTTGTTGATATGCTAATACCAACAACGGTATTAATGTGAGATATCTGAGATGAATCCGCTTTGTATATAAGTCCATCCAGACCTATACGAACTACATCATAAACATTGATATCTTCACCTGCAGTAAATACAACAGATATTGATGGTATAATACCAATTACTTGTATAAGTTGTTGTAGAGGTACGGCATCTCCGTCATTCAATGCAAATGCAAGATTAGTAAGTCTATTGTTACCCATGCATTGGTCGGCCATAAATACAACGGAGCCATCTTTTCTGATATATAATCCACTTTGAGGAATAATAAATCCCGGACAGCATACATCATCACTTCCACCCGGAATAATATTATCCATTAAGTCTTTATCAAATCCATTAAAAATTCGATAGTCAGTAATCGCAAATGTATTGACAGGACTAATACTAGCACTTTGTTCAAATACACGAACTTTTCTAGACGCTTTTGATAATACACAATCAGGGGTAAGGTAATAGTAATCAATGTTATAAATTCCAACTGTCCCCCAATCAACATCCATATGATAAGTGTAATCCAATGTACCCCCGGGATTTACTACCGTGATTATATCACGACTAACATTCCCAATATCTGGATTGAATGCAGAAGCTCCAAGGTCAACGAATACATTGCTATCAACGACCATATCATAATCCCATGCACCGTCACGGACAGTCCAGATTCCATTTTCAATTTCAACCCCTTGATTTGTTAGCCAAACCAAGTCACCATCAATTACATCAACGCCATCAAGTACTGCCGGTCCGCCAACAATTACATCATACCTGAAATCATATTTTACTCGAACTTGAACAAACACTGTATTGGGATTTGGTTTCCAGTTAATATTAAGACTATTGAATCCACCAATAGGAGTGTCCGTATCAATGTTAGGTGCAATGATTGCTTTAGTAACACATTCAGTATTCCCCAGTAAAAGTGAAGGGGTTTGGTCGCCAGTATATCTAATAAATAAATCACTATCACATAGTGGAGCTCCCATATAATCTGTATTACCATTACATATTGTAATTTCAAATATACCACAAGCAAATGGACTAGAATCTTCACATTCTGGTATTGAAGGCCCTACTAGAGAAGTACCTAATACATTAAAACATAAATTTGTGTCGGTTAGTGTATCTTCGACATACGGGTATTCTTCCCCATTAATATAAAGAGTTGTACTACCGCCATCTGTAAAGAATCTCCCCTCAACGCATATCAAAGCTTGGCCTTTACTAGCGAATGGACCCACTTTAGTAATTATAGGTGCGAGTGTATCATCATCTAAAACTTCTATCGTAAATGGTCTTATAATTGCGTCAGGTGTACATCTACCGGCAATCACACTAATATCTAAGAATGGATTCAAATCAAAGTCGAGTAGATATGAATCGGCAACGAGTAAATTCAATCCATCTAATTTGAAAGCTCCATTCGCATCATTAAGTAAAATTAATTCAATGGGACCTAATACAGGAGGAGTAGTTACAATATTAAATGTAGCTACTTGAGTTCCCGTGGGAATACCTTCAGGGATTTGTACTGGGTCTGGTATGATTTCTATATCAACTACTGACATCTTATACCCTCACCGTTTTAAGGGCAACGGTAGGCCCCTGATTTGTAGAAAGTCCAAATATCCCAGCATAACCTTTATCATAAAGAACAAAGGTGAATGTGTAAATATCAGTTTTATTTAATACCAATGGAACGTCAGTTGTATAGGATAGGAATAATCCTTTCTCGCCATACGTTTTGAATGTAAAGTAAGGTTTACTATCAATGATTCCCCAGTCAAACCAAACTTGGCCTTCTGGGATTACTCCACCGTCTTTATCGGTTGTTTCTAAGTTACTTAAGTACTGGAATATTGTATCAATTACAGGTTCTTCTTTAAATTGAAGGATAGATTTGAACGTAAATGTCTGTGCCATCTCACCATCTTCACTACCAAACCAATCCAATATTCTATCCCATTGAACCGAAGGAGCTACTTCATACCCATCTTCAACTGAATTACCGGAACCCGGAGATAAATCTGGGTAGAATTCACGACTAGTATCATTAATTGCAACAAAATCACGTCCAAATCCACTCTGGTCATCTTCGTTTGGGGTATCTTGGTCAAAATTCAAATGAAGTAAATCAAATGAAGGAACTTCTGCAGGTCTAAATACATCAGGTGGAGTTAATATTTTATATACAATTCCACCGGGACCTGTTATCAAATTTTCTGTATTGGTCGTACCAAGTACCTGAGTATCATTCAGTACATCACTTTCAACTACAAGTGTATTCGCACTTGTTTTTAGTAAACTATACCCTTCTCTTCTACTTGGGTCAATTTGCTCCCATTCTTGTTTTTCTTTTTCAGCAATTGGGTCTGGGTAAACAAACCATTGCATCTGTCCAATAATATCCTCAGTTTTGAGGTTTAATTCAGCATAGAGAATCAATGCAGGTATTTCAAATGGACGGTACCAGTCTACATCGAGACGGAACGTAATTTTAGTTTTATACCATTGCTTTTTAGAACCTTCTTCAATTTCATCTTCATAGATATCCTCAACCGATTGTAGATATACAGGAATTTTACGTTCAATATCCGGTGCAAAGTCAAATTCATTAATACGAAGAGTTCTGAAAGTATTAAAGTATGGAATCACATTTTCATTGATTTGTCTATTATCAGATAAATTATCACAAAGAAACTCCAGAGTGTAATACAGATAATATGGAGTTGGTTGAATATCTCGAATCCATTGGTCAGTTGCATGAGAAAAAATCATACGAGCATATGTAGATTGAGTTCTATTGGCGTTGTTCTGTTCTTTACGTTCAAAGCGAAGACCACCGATAGGTACTGGCATTGGTTGAGTTGCTGAATTAGCATTCGACCACCAGTTAGCAAAATTTGAGTTCTGGTGGATAACAAGAGGGACGCGTACAGTTTTAGAATACGCTGTACGCTCCACGTTTGTATATTTATTTACCTTGAGGTCGTTAAACATATCAAGGAGTGCAATCTCTACTTTTTCTTGTGTTCTGACATAATAAAATGGAACCATAATTTACTCCTTACCATTGCCCGAATTTGCTACCACAAGGATACCAATTTGGATGACATGATACATCTTCAACTTCTTCCGGTACTTCGATAGGATGGAAGAGAATATCTTTCTTAACTTGATTAACTGCACATGATACATCAAATGGCCATGTTGGTCCTGAATTAGCACTTACCATATTTTCACCGTCACCGTTTTCACCATCACCACCGCTATTACTACCATCGCCGATATCTCCGGCTTGTGTACCAAGAAGATTATTAATAAATCCTTCTTGTTCTGGGTCATTAAGAACCTCTTCCGAAATACTTTGTCCACTATCAACTGCAGGTCTAAGGAATAATTTCCACCAGTATTTACGCCATCTATGTTGATACTCAGGTGCTGCATCTTTTACTGATTCAATTTCATATAAAGTATTGAACGCTTCAAGTTTGAGCATATCACCTGCTTTAGGTGCAATTTGTTGGAATGTATATCCATGATAACGGAACGCTTCATATCCACGCTGCCACCAAACTGGATTGTGTTCATTCGCTGGGCATGCTGGGTGGATACCAATCTTTCTTAAATTGGCATAATTTAATTCTAGAAAAAGTCCCATATGTAAATGAACTTCAAACTCATCCATATGTTGGATACCGAATCGGCTATAAATTTCATTTTCTGGTTGGAAAGATAAAATTAACGGCATATCAAAATATCTTTCGATTTCTCTATTATTATCTTCATGATAGATTGGGTCTGCTAAAGGGTCAAAGCTAGATGTATAATATTTAGTGAATGTCCCTTCGCGAAGAACAAAGTTACGAGATACTCGTTGGTATCTTTCTTGGTCGCGGAATCCATTATGTCGTTTAAAAAAGGAAGCAACTCCTGTATTGTGCTGATAGCTCCAATCAGGTTCGTTAATTTGTTTTTTCTCACTTCTCTCAACCATTCCGTTGGTTGTATCGTTCCAATAAGCAGGGGAGACATTGGCCATGAGGCTAATATTAGGTAGCCTCTTACTAACATCTCTAATGTCCCATCCTACTGCTAAATTAATTACTGGCATAATATTATCGACTTTTTGTTCTATTTATCAATAGTTTATATAGGATTGAATCATAAGATGATTGGAACTGCGATGAAAATCAAATATTTTAGTGTTAAGACATAAAATACTCCATATAAACTATAGGTATTAAAAAAGAGAAGTTATCGCATGGGCAGTACAAATCGTAAATATACTCATATCAATTTCGACCAAGTGGTTTCCGACCTCAAGCAAATACTTGCTGCGAAGGAAGGACCTCTAGCCGACTTAGGTGATTCTAGCTTTGGAACAACACTAATTGAGTTGTTCGCAGCAAACGCAGATTTAATAGCTGGGTGGGGCGAAGCCGCATTTAATGACAGTTATTTGGAAAGCGCTACAAGTGTGCCTGCCATCTACGTTGGTGCCAGAAGTCTTGGTTATAGTATCCGTAGACCAGTTCCAGCGAAAGCCGGATTTGGTATCTCACTCCAGCGAACAGGTGTTCACTCGAGTGTAAAAATCACAATTCCATATGGGACTGAGTTTCAAGTCGATGGGCAGATATTAACTGCGATTGATGACATGGAATTTTTATATGATAGAAATGACAATAGTTATACCGATGGTATTATGAAACTTGTGAGTGGGCGCGCTGTGCTTGCTCAGGGTAATGTCAGTGTACAATCATTTTTTAGTGATGGTACACAAAATCAAGAATTTCTAATAAGTGATTCATTTGCATCAAACTGGTTCGGTGTCGATGACCCTAATCATACCGGTGTAGAAACTCAGAGTCAACTTAAAAATTTATTTACAGTTGTAAGTAGTGACGCATCACTCACTGCTAATGTTATCGGTCCTGATGGATTCGAAGATACTGTTTTCTGGAGACTTTCTCGTCGTGGGTTTAAAGACCCAGCGAATGATACCAATGTCAATGATATTGAGGATTTCCAAGTTAGTGATAATGTCACAACAAATTATACTGCACTTCTAACTACTGCCAATGATGGGCGCATGAGAGTAGAGTTTAGTGATGGTATTATATCAGCAATCCCGTATGGTAAAATTAATGTTAAGTTCTTCACTACTCAAGGTGAATTAGGGAACCGACTTAATATTGCTGGTTCTTCACTTGCGACTGATACCTCCAATGTTTTAATTACTCAAGGTGATGGCTCTGAGAGTGATTTGATTTTAAATGATTTGAACTTTGCATTGACTACCGATATCACGGGTGGTATTAACATTGAAAGTACTCAATCAATTAAAGCAAATGCAAGTGATATCTATAATTCACTTGACTCACTTGGTAGTGCTTCGAGTTATTTGGTATTCTTAAAAAGATATGCTGATATTGTTTATGCTAACGCTTATGGTGAAGACTTATTAAATCGCCGTAATCCTTTGGTAAATGGTAAAATAGTACCTGACGTTAAATACAGTAATATAGTTCGTTTTACGGGCCTAAAAGACCTATATAGAGAACGAGGTGATAAGTTCTTCCCAACTGACCCATTCGAATATTACCCACAGGGATATAAAGTAAATGGATTAACCTATTTATGGCAGTATGACTATGGTAAGATAGAGAATACATATGATGTAGGTGAGCTCAATAGAACTCGTGGTATTGTACAACAACATATGACTGCTGATAGTATCATTATTCAGAAGCCTGTTAGTGGTTCAGAAAATGATACATTAACAATTCAGCAATTCATTCAAGAATATTTAACAGTAGGTCCAAGTACTGCATTGGTTCCTTGTCAAGTATTCAATTCGAATCTAACTCCATTTGATTTTGTTGAACAGGGCTCAGAACTTGATATAATCCTAGAGACACTTAATCGTAGAGGTTATGTTACTTTAGGTAGTGGTCAGCATGGATATGAGCCTCCTATTGTACATGATATGACAGTAAAGATGGATGTTATATTATTTGAGGGTGCTAACTTTAGTGATATTAAAACAAAAATTCAAAATGGACTTTATAGTTATTTGAAAGAGAACACGGCATTCAATAAAACATTCTATCGTTCTAAATTCGAAGCGATTGTTCAAAATTTCACTGAGGTAGCTGGGGTTAACTTGAGATTTGAGGCACTCAGAAATCAATACCAAGGACTAGACTTAACGAAGCTAACATGGTTAGGTGATGATACATCTCAGTATATCAATCAATCAGGTTTAGATATGGAGGGATTTGATATTTCAATGAGCTTCGATTATTTCTTCACCGACCAAGATGGTGATAAGCATGGAGTCGATGGTGATATCGTAAGATTTACGATTCCTAGTCAACAGACTTTACAGGCACAAATTTCAACTTATTATAAAACTAAGATTGCCGGTGCACGTACTACTGAAGGTGCATACCCTCCTAGAAATAATTTAACTGAAGAAGATATAAATAACTTTACTTCATATATCTGGGCAATCATGTTCAATGATGTCTGTATGCCGTTATTTAACCTATATCAGACTACTTTAGCAAATGGTGACGTGTTACAGGCTAATGCATACTATAATGTCTTAGAGGCTCTACCGGGTTGGTTTTTCAACGACGGAAGACTTTCATTCAAAGATAGTAGCCAGATTACAAATTTACGTGAAACAGATGATGCAACTACATTATACAATTACTTTGTATATGCTCTCGAGTATATCAAATTGAGTCGTAATATTTTGAATCCAGAAGTCGCTGAGAATTTGATTGACAGTAATTCCAATATATCTATGTACACTAATCAGAATGAGATTGTTCAATTTAGAATTAGTAATCAAGATATTACATTAAACACAGGAAGATAAAATGGCCATTAATCCGGTAATACATAATGATGGCGGTGTGAACAGGTTTATTGATTATCTGTCAACTGTACCTGAATTTATTAAAGTCGAGGACGATGTAGTTTCAATGCTACAGTTGTTCTCCGACTACATCAACAACGCATATAGAAATACAGCAGTTGTTGATAAGTTTCGTTTCAAGCTAATAGCAACTGATAATAATGTAGTTGCTATTCAAAATGATTTGAGTCGCCTAGTTGACCTCTTTAAACTCACTGAGAATAGAGGTCTTAAAATGCTGTATGTGAGCAAACCAGAGGGGAATCCTCGTTCTGGTTCATTAGCAGCTGATGCATTACCGGAAGATTGGCCTATTTTCAGAGAGTATATCAAATTCGATGGGACTCTAGACACTCTCGGTATATCAACAGTATCTGTTCCTAATCCAGAAGATGAAGATAAATTTTTCATTGAGTTTATTCGTGAAAACCAAGAACAGAATACAGGTGTTTATGTTTACAATAAATCAAGAGGGGTTCTGCAATTAGATTCAACCGGAACAAGCCAAGACCCGTTTAATTCTACTGTGAATACTCCTTTATTTACTGATGCTGGGTTAGCACCTAGAATGTTAGAGTTCAGTATAGCCAATGTAGGAGAAGTGACTTCTCGTAGAGCTGGACGCGAAGGAACTGTAACGTATTATGAAGTATTTTTCGATGCTACTATTTTTGGAATACAAGATATTAGTGGTATCGTTACAAAAACGGTAAATAATAATGCAACCAATAACCAAGATTTTAATTACATCATTGATTATTATGATGTACTGGGTAATATTCCTTCTTCTTACACGTTCAAATATGATATTGAATTTGCTGCTGGATGTCGTGATATGGATTGGGAGTACGATTCAACAACTGAGTTAAATAGTACTCCGGGGTTCTCTATGTTTTATGCAAGAGACTTAACGGAAATTGACCAAACTAATACATTACTTAATAGAGAAGGAAGAAACCTCTACATTGACCCTATATTCTCACTTAATACAAGTGCAAATGATATTACCTCAATAGATGGTAATGGTACAGATGTGACCATCACTACTAAATTCCGTCATTCATTATCTGAAGATGATAAATTAAGTATTTTCGGTACATTGAATTTTGATGGAAACTTTGTTGTATCTAAGGTGTTATCATATAATCAGTTTAGAGTTCTGGATAGTACAGTTGGTAATGAAACAATAGGAAGAGTTGTTACTCGTAATCTGTTTTATAGTAAATCTATTGACAATCCAAATGAGTTTGATTTAATCGTTCCCTATACCGGACTAGATGGTGATAGAGAGTTTGCTGAAAATGATATAATTGTTCGCATTGAAAGAGATATCCCTCTCCTATCTACTTCATTTGATGCAACCGATGTTGATACAATAGAGAATTTAGTTCATGTTGACTCACTCGCTGGGTTCCCTGACGTACCTACTTCATACTCATTGGATGTGACTATAAGAGGTGATGGTACTGGTACATTACCAACAGGACTAACTGAAGGTGTTCTGTATCAAATGTTTATTAATAGTCAACGTGACCAACTGGTAAGCTTCGCCGGTATTGATATCACAGCCGCTGGTACAGGCAGTTTTAGTATTTACTATGAAGGTGATGGGCGAAAGTATTTCGATGCGGCGACTGATGTTGATTTAGTTGAGAATACGATTACTCTCAGTAATAATACGAGTCTTGCACTAGACTCTAATATATTTTTCACTACTATCAGTCCAAATATTTCATTACCTGCTCCACTTGAAACTAGAAAAGCTTATCAAGTAAGTGCAATTGATGGTAATAAGATTACACTTGATGGAGTGGACCTTACTGCTATTGGTTCAGGTATATGTGATTTATCAATCCTAACCGAAATTAACGTTGATAATGGGCGTGTAGATAGAGTAGTGATTCATACTCCAATAACATCAAGTATTGATGGTGTAGGTGAAGTCGTATTAAAGTCATATACAGGTGATGTAATCAGCGATGGGTTTATTGGTAGATATAATTCTAATGGTACATTGGCTGCATTTGCAAATATAGATACGACTGCTATTGTTTGGTCAGTCGAACCTATTTATGACCCAAGTATAATTGGTGGTTCAGTTGAAAGATATCCAGTATATTATGCAGGTGACTTAGTTGTCGACGAAGGTATACAGTATAGAGTATTAAATTCAGTGCAAATTGATAATAACTCAAGAGTACCAGAGGCCGACGCTGAAAATTATGAAAGATATATGGACCCAATTATTTCACGACCAGATGTCATGAAGTTCAATCCGTATATGTTTGGAATGCATAAAACATTCTCACAGGATTTTGCTGAGGAAATTGATTTCACTCAAAATTATAGTGAATTGGGTAATCGAATGTATATCCAGCAAGTTGAAGACCTTGCATTAATTTATGGATTCGACCAACGACAGTGGTTATTCTCGCCTCGTTTTGCACCACAAAGTAATGTAGTAAGAAATGGCTCAGTTGATTTTGTAAGCACTAATTCATCTAATAGTCCTATGGATAATGAAGAAGCCGTGAATGCACTTACTAAAGCTAATACAGTTCAGGATAATTCTTTATTTGGTGTAAATACACCTATTGTTCGTACCGTAAATAGCTTAACTACAGTTGGTGGAGTTGCCACTGCTCATACAATTGGTAATCATGGATATAAAACAGGGTCTGTACTTACTGTTCAAGGTTCTAGTATTCTCGAAGCAAATGGTAGTTTTGTAATTACAGTTACAGGTAACGATACATACACTTATGATATTTCAAATCCATCTCCATTAATAGCAACTGGGGTAATTACTTCTACCTACCAAGTTAATATAGGTGATTTCATTCAAGTAGATGCACAGACTATTGCAGATGAAAATGGGGTGTATGTTGTTACCGTTGGGTTATGGAAAAAATTTGATATTGATATCATACCAAACAACTCGATTGTATTCTGTAAACAGAATTTATTTACGATAGGTGAGATAAATACATCTATTGCTACAGGTGAATTAATTACTCCGGTGAATTTATCATTTGTCGGCTCTGGTGTTGTTGCTGTAACAACTTCAGCTCCTCATAATTATCAAGTAGGAACTACAATCGAAATCAGAGATGCTTTCGAAGGTGACTATAATGGTCGATTTGAGGTAGAGTTAATCGTAGATGATTTTAATTTCCAATATAACATTGCCGATAATCTGAATCCACCATCTCCTGCTACTGGTGATTTTACATGCCAAGATGAAGCATGGTATCAATATAGAATGGATGAAATTCAATGGCAGAAAGTTTCGAAAGAACTTGATTATGAAAATGTAGATGGTACACCTCCAGTTCCAGTTCCATTTGATAATGGAAATAACAGCGTTGATTTATTAGATGGTGAGTACTCAATTACTTTATCTAACTCAACAGTGATTGCATTTACTGCTGGTTTGATAGTTGACCTTTCTGACCAATTGATTAGTGCAGAAAATGGCATATATCGAGTTAAGTCAGGTCAATGGGAACGTTTGGACATTAAGGTATCAATGAAAATACGTGATATGCGCGTTAATGCATTTGATAACCCTGATTTCACTGGGATTGAATTAGATGAAGAAGAAGTTGTCTATAGAACATTTAGCGATTCGGATGTACTTGGATATATAAATGAAAATTCTTCTAGTGGTCAATTGGTATATCAAGTTACGTACCCTCTAGTAAAAAACTTTGACTTTGTTTATGAGAAAGTTGAATTCGTAGATACTGCTGGTAGTGTTGACCGTCAATATAATGCTAAGCAAGATTATAACAGTGTAGTGAATACTGCTGATATGGCCGATGATTTCCAAGGTATTCCTGATATGGACTATCCTCTTATTGAGAAGATTGAACGTATCGCATATAATAAAGACCCAAGGGCGATTGACTTGGACCTTATTCAATACCTTGCTAGATATTTGGGTTATGATATAACTGATTGGGCCCAAGATATTATTGCAAGTCCATATTATGAAACACAGGAAGAAGTTGAAGCTGCTATTAGACGAGCGGTGGAACAATTACCTCAGTATTATACTCTGAAATCAACAGAGAGTGGCCTAGAACTACTTTTATTGACTCTTGGTATAGTTGGGGAACTTATTACGATGTGGACTCCTCAGGATGCACCATATAGTGAATTCATTCCTGATTATCAATTACGTGGCAGACAGTATGCAGACATGATTGATGGCGTGACTCGTAGTTATGTACCTACACCACACTTTAATATAAATGTAAATATCGCAGGTAACTTTGAGAACCAAATCCTCCAAGGCGACCAGCAACGAATAATAAGTGCAATTAAAAGATTTAAACCAATAAATACGGTGTTTAATGAAATTCGACAGTATATCACAGCTAAATTGAAAGCTCGCATTACTATCAGCAAAATGAATGCTGAAGGTAAACAAAAGTTCTCAGTTGGCTTTGAAAACCTTGATTGGACTGGCGATTTATTAGACAACGACTGTTTATGAGGATTTCGGAATAAGATGATGTATAATTTGATTATAAACTACTTAGTAATAATAGATATTTTGCTAAGCAAAGGGTGCTTCCATGGGCGTTAGAACTACAATTACAAATAAAGGTCTGCAACTGCTTGCCAGTTCTTCACAGGCTACTGGTCAGTATTACTGGCTTGGTTATTATGCATTAGCATATGTACCGGACTTCTGGAAAACAACAGAAGAAAATATAGACTTCCCTGACCCTTCGTGTTTTAAGGTTAATACAGGTGATACAATCGATGAGACTTCGACTGAGCCAGTAACTTCAAGCATGCAACGACTTACCACCAATGGTGATATGATTTGGAACGTATGGCAAGGTGACTTAACAGGTACTGGATTCATTGAAGGTTCCGATGGAACTCCGGGTGGTGATTTATTCGGTCTAACTATGTATGCGGAGAATATTAAGAAACATTACCGTTATGTATTGGATGAGAATGGAAATAACGTACTCGTAACTTGGATTAATGACCCTGCAAGTACTACAGGTGATATGAAATATGCTTCCACCTACATTGGTACTGATGGATTTGTTGCGAGTGAAATGCCAATACCTGCGCCTTTATATTATTTAGGTGATGTTACTGGTATGCTTGCGGCTGAAGATTTCTTCCCAGACTTTGCGGACTCTGATGAAAATGGTTCGTCGATTTATCCATTTATTGAGGTTGAAGTTCCGGGGAGTGATAGTATTCTAGTTCCTAAAGTATCTGTAGATTTCCGTGGTTATCTTGATACTTTAGGTAATGGTGATGGTACATCTTATGCCCCTAGTATATCAGGGCCGTTATTCTACCCAGCTGTAGTTGGTGGAGATAATGATATCCCATACACAGCGGACCCTCAATTTGAGGTAACTAGTTGGTACGCAGCTGATTCTACGTATCTAATCCCAGAAGACGTTAAAGCTTTTACCAGTCCACCGGATATAACTAATCAATCAGCAATGAATAATGACCCAGCAAAATTTGCAACAGAATTTTGGAAAATGTACACGAGCTCCAACTATAACCGCTGGCATGCCCCCGTTAATAATATTGGGTTCCTATTGGGTAGTGACTTAGCAAATAGAAATATGGCTAAGACTACTAAGTTTTTCCCAATTTCTAACTATAAAACAATTAACACTGAATCTGGATTTACTTCAAATGGTGAAGCTGTTGAAGTGGCAACTGCAATTCAGTTAACTATTGACTTGGATATCAGTCCATCCACAACTACTGATGGAACTGATGTGGGTGCTATTACATCATTCGATAAATATGAAGAAGCTAATGACGGTAACCCTTCACCAAGCCCTATTGACCAATACGGTAATTCGGTTTTTGAAAGTACTCATAGTTCAATTAAATTTAATCGTGTAGGTATTTATGCAGTTGCACTGCGTAAACATCCTTGTGTCCAAGACCAAGGATTTGGTGGTGTACCTACATCAAGTGGTGCATGTGCAGCTGGTGGAAATGCAACTGAATTACAATTTCAGATTGACCCAGACGAAGAACCAGTATTATTTGCTGTATTGGATTGGGATAACACAGTTACTCTTGATGATACAGGAAATGGACTTTCTTCTTTCCATGCCGAAGTAAATGTGAATCTTGAGTCTCCTGATGGAGTAGAAGATACATCACTTATACGCGACTGTACAATATTCTATAACCTATATGAAGATGATGCTTTAAAATGGTATCAAAATCAACTTATAGCAAATGCTCAAACTCAAAATGCAATAACTGAGCTTGGTTTAGAAGTTGGTAGTATGCTTGGTAAAGGAGGTGATGATTGTTGTCCTTCTCCTGACTTAAGTGACCTTTATGCGGCTAGAAATCACACACATAGTGGACTTGGTTTAAGAAATTTAAAAGATGCTCGGATAATGGCCAATAATGGTTTACGTGGAATTGCTACACTTGCTGAAACATCTGACCTTGATGGCACTCCATATGAGTTAGGTGTACAAGCAGTTGCGCTTGGATTTGAAACAGCAGCAGCTGCAGCCAATTCTACGGTTGCTGGTGGTGAAACTAATATCATATTCTTTGATGCTCATAATAGTTTCATTGGTAGTGGTGCTGGTAATGAAATTAGAGGCGATAGTTCTTATAGTGTAATTACTGGTGGTAATGATAATGTAATTGACAGCAGTCAATATGCTCATATATTAGGTGGTGTATCCCATGTAATAACTAACTCAAATAGAGCTTCGGTTGCTGGTACGGACCATGCAATTACTGACTCAGATGCATCTTCTATTTTTGGTGGTTCTAGTCATGTAGTTGAATCCAGTAATGCAGCTTCTATATTAGGTGGTGCATCAAGTAATATTATTAATTCACAGTATTCGACAATTATCGGTGGTCCTAGTAATGTGATATCATGCACTACAGCTGGTAGTAATATTGCTAATAATATTATTGGGTCAGCAGGTGCCACTATTGATGGTGAATCAACAAGAGCTGGGGTTTACTCGTCATCAAGTACTACAATATCGAACTCATCGAATTCTGCTATTATAGGCTCATCGGATACGACATCTATTGGTGATGCTAACCATGCTGTTATCATAGGCTCACAACTTACAACCATTACTAGTAATTCTGTACGTTCTGCTATCATGGCTTCAAATAATTCAGATATACTTGATAGTACATCATCTACAATAATTGCATCTAATGGGATAGCATTGTATGGTGGGAAGAGTAATATAGCCGTGATTGCAAGAACTGTAGCACTTCCGGGAACTGTACTTGACGCAACGTTATATACTGATAATTTCAATTTTGTCGGTAATATGACTGCGAATAATACAACAGGTTCTGACGGTGATATATTAACTAAAGTTGCTGGAGTTCCTAAATGGACCCCAAATGGGGCAGTGTCATTTAATTGGGTGGATTGGCCTCAACCAGTCCAGCCTGTAATATTCAATAGCATTGGTACTATTTATGAATGGGATGTTCAATATGCTATTGTATCAGGTCTCGTATTTTTACGTGGTGAATTCGTAGCTGATTTCCCACCAAGACCAACTGCCCAATCTGGTTCAGCCGGTCTAGTGGGTTGGTGGACTCATATTGCTGATACAATGCCAAATGCGATGACCCCTAGCGCAACTCGCCATATTAGTTTACTTGATGTGTGTACTTCAACTGGTAATACTGCTTATATCACGGCAGGTGCAGATTTCGCACTTGGTGGATTGAAGTTATTAACATCCACCGGTAGTTCAGAATCTTCAGGTAGTATAAATATTGAATATAGAAGTGAGTTAACTCAAGTTGACTATGGACCTAGAACAATATCACTAAATGGAGCAGCATATCCTCTTTAATTCTTTTATATTAAGAGGATGAAACCTACTATTGAAATAATACTCACGAGTATATGTAACTTTGCTTGTGATTACTGTATAAGCAGCAGTAATCACAAGCAGAATTTTATCATGGAAAATGGTAAAAAACGCTGGATTAAAACACCGGATGAATATGCCGTGAGTGCAAGTGGATTTCCAAAGGTCGTTGAAGTAAATGAATCAACTGAAAATTCTGTATATGAAGATATTTTCAAAAATGGTCACTTTACTAACAATCAAGCATTAGATGCCCGAAAACTTATTTACTATGTCAAGCGAAATTTAAAAGGATGGCAGCTCGTCATCAGTGGCGGCGAGCCTTTAGTATATCCGGGGATTGATAAGCTACTTAAGATATTGAGTGAAGATAATGATATAATCTTACTTACCAATTCATCTAAGATTCAACAACACCCCGATATAGTGGATAATCCTAGAATTTTTCTAAGAATTGGATTCCACCCTGAATATCGAGACTTAATGGAATTTTATGAAAATATTAGTTTCATAAAATCTAGAAGTGACAATTATATAGTGAACTATGTCCATCATCCACGCCATAGAGAAAAGGGAACTGATGTTGAATATGTTGAATTACTAAAAGAAAATGATATTCAATATGAAGTGTCCCCATTCAAAGGCTCTCATAAAGGTAAGGAATATAATTATGACGTTGGGTTATTTGATGAAAGTTTCTTAACTGAAGAATATGTGAATATATTCCCCGAAGAAGAGAAATTAATCCCCGGTAAAAGTTTCCTTACGATGTACGGTAACGGTGATGTATATGCATGTCATCGAAAGAAAGCATATAACGGAACTCTTAATAGCGGTAACCTAATGCTCATGCCGTCAATAGATAACCTTCACTGTATTGAAGAAGGTACTTGTCACTGCGATTCGATGAGAGCTTATAATATTATCAACGAGCAGCAATCTAAAAAGTAATGACGTGATAAAGCATTTTATATGAAGGAATTGGACTCCACTCATCCCCAACATCATGCTCTTCGCCTGATACATCATACCCATATAACTTATCTTTAATAAATACAATTTTATCCCCTGCAAGTTCCATCATACGAGGGTTAATTGATGCGTCATCGGCCACTTTAAGCCACGTCATGTCTCTTCTATCTAAAAAATAAGGCAACTCTACTGAGTCAAATAAATGCTTCTTAAATGACCTTAAAGGTAGCCATGATGAACACTTACCTTGATTCCATGGAACTGAACTATCAATGCGTTTAGTATTATTTTCCATTTCTTCCCAATTAACAGGAAATGTGATAAAGTTACCAAATGTTTTCAACGTACCTATATTGTAATGCCCATCTAATGTATTAAGTACCTTATTACTGTAAAGGAAATCATCCCCATCGACTTCAATTATAACTGACTCTGGATTAGTTACAAGTAAATGAACCGCATTATATAAATTACGTGCACTGTATTTCCGTTCTATGGTCTGGGTAACTATATAATCAATCCCAGACCTATCCAATAAGTCAAGTATCACGTCCAATGAACCATCACCACTACAGTCATCGGTAATTGCTATACCAAAGTCATATTTTCTATCCTGTTCTAATATTGATTCAATGCACCTAAATATTTTACTTCGTTGATTTCTAAAGTTAACGACAAATACATATTTATTGGATAGAGGTTTACCTAAGATAATATTAATATCATTTAGGGAATCTAGAGTGGTATTACGTTTAAGTTTTTTCTTACGAGAGAATGATATCTTTTTATAATCCTTAATTACATTAAGTAATTGTTGTATGTAAATATCAACACTAGGACGGTTATCTAGATTACTTGTACTTATACCCTCACTGACTATAATCCTACATTTGTTTGATAGTGACTCCGCTAGTAATGCATTTTCTGTTATATTTGTATATATAATTTGATTTGATTTACTCTCAATTAAGTCCATTGCTTCATTGGTTGACATTTCTTCGTTAAATATGTATGAATACTCAGATTCAGCTAATAACTTTTCATATGTCATTTTATTAGAACTAGTTTGGTAGAATATTTGGAAATCTGTCGTATTTTCTTTTAATATGGCTTTGAACTCAGCGAAGAAGCGAGTATTTTCAACCAACTCATCTTTAGTTAATTTAAAATACGCAATGAATGGATATTCTTTGAGTTGTAATTCTTTGTTAGATTTAACTGTAGTAATGCCGCCCTCAATCTGGATGATATCAAACTCATCTCCATCGTCGTCAATGGCACTCCATGTTTTAGCAACATGGAGGTATTTATCACATAACTCAGTATCAAAGTCGGCGGTGAATAAAACTTGACTCTTTTTATCAACTTCAGTAACTAAAGTTTTTGGGTATGGGATAACTGTAAAAGGGGTATCCATTCCGATAATATCATTAACTACATTGGACTGAATATCATTAAAAAATATTAAATGGTCGGCTACTTTTAGAAAGGGGATGCTAGAGGTATCAACATCATGTACAATAGCTACCTTAAATTTTGTATCATCAAACCACTCAGCGTAAAAATCTGGGTTTTGGTATAGTTCATGTAGATTTTCGGAATCTATATTTATAAATATCACATCTTTGAGCTTTTCTAAGCGCTTATATAGAGGTGACTTTTTAATGATTTCGAAGAGATTTCTTGTGCTATTTAGCTTACTGCTTGGGAATGATAATATTTTCATGTGATGCCTCACTACTAAATATTAAATATTTTAATAATATAATAGTAAAAAATTGGGTATCTAAGTAAAAAACAGTTTATAATTAGATAGATGGTATTGTTTCCGTTAACGGGAGCTAGTTAATATTTATAACGTCTAAGAGGACAATCATGAAACTTACAAGAGCAAAAGTTCTAGAACTTAATCACATTTTATCGAACACTAACTTCGAAATGCCAATTTCGGCGCGTTTTCGCTACACTTTATCGCAAAATATCAAAGTGACTAAAGTAGAAATTGATGCTGTTAATGATGCATTTGTTACACCCGAAGAATTTTCTGTATATAATACCAAGCGTCAAGCAATTATTGCAGCGGCAGGTATTAGTACGGATGAGCAGTATAATGAACTAGAAGCAGCGCCACGCGCTGAACTAGATGGGAAGATATCTGAATTGGATACGGAATACACTGAATTACTTGATGAAGTAAAAGAGCTTGAATCAGAGCGCAGTGAGTTCATTAAAGAAGAAGTGGATTTGGATTTAAAAACAATTAATGTTGATGATATGCCAGATATCGCCGAGGATAACCAATATCCACATTGGCAAATTTGGGGAATATTGGAAACTATTGTAGTAGATTCGTAATTAGTTATGGCAAGACATACCTTATCATGTTGCTTAGTTGTTAGAAATGAAGTAAAACAGATAACAGACTGTCTTGATACTTTAACTATACTAGCCGATGAAATCGTGATTGTCGATACGGGGTCCACTGATGGGACCCCAAATCGAATCCGAGCGTGGGCTAAGCACCATAAAGCTGAAAAAAATGTAAAACTATTTGAAGTCGCTAGAAAGTTCCATGATAAAGATGGGGATTTTGACTTTGGTAGAGCTAAGAGCTTTGCGATGGAAAGTGCTAGTCGTGACTTTGTCATGTGGTTAGATGCAACTGACCGAGTTACCGAGCAGAAACAAATAAAAGAATTTTTTCTTACCGAAACTAGTAAAAATCCCGATTCGTATTTTGCAATACCAACTGCAATGAGTGATAAATTTGCATTTGTTAGAGTCAGAATTGGTCCAAGAAAGAATTCCGCAATGAAAGGTCGTGTCCATGAATACATGACCGTGAATGCTACTAAATTAACTAGACACTTTATCCCAGTACCAATTCAAAATTTTAAAAAAGGTCGAGATTTGAATCGAAATCTAAGACTTTTACTAAAGGAATGGGAAGAGTCCAAAACAGGAAGAACTGCGTTCTATCTTGGGTTGACTTATATGGAAACTCAAAACACTCAAGAGTCATTAAATTGGTTCAAGCGCCGTGTATATGGATTTGAGTTCGATAATGAATTCCGTGAAGAATATTTTAAGGCATATGAGATGATAGCCGAAATACTTTCAAGGCATACAAAACTAAAAAATGTCCATGAAGCCGATTTATATGACATATCCAGTGAGATGATTAAATTATCCCCGAAGCGATTTGAGGGATATTATTACTTAGCTCAGTATTATATAAAGAAGCGTGAATTTGAAAAAGCTATTTCATATCTACGTAAATATAAAGAATGTGGTAAGCCAAAGGTGTATAACTTATGGCTAAACCCACAGTTATATAGTGGGAAAGCAATTCTTGGTTCAATCGAGAAATGTAAGACTGCTATAAAATATGCAAAAGTACTCAAACCCGAAGAAATTGTCGATTATGGACCACGTGCATCGACAATGAGACACGGTAATTCACAATACTAGTGATTTGAGTAAAAAACTGTTTTGATTTAATTATAAACTATGATTAAGATTTTATGGTCCAATGGGAATAAATTAGATGAGTATCCGCGGCGGCTTCGACAGACTAACAAAAGAGATTGATGCTCTTACATACAACTCGCGTTCAGTATTGAACGCCTTGATACGCTCCACTGTAGCCAGTGGTTCATCTCAAGGCTATACTGTAACCCGAGCAGGCGTAGAATTAACTTTAACAAGAGTTGATATATACAGACTTTACCAATTTTATCAAGCATGGCAGGCCAATGGGTTTGCACTGGTTGATTCGGCACCTACTTCTACAAGTAGAGCAATATTGGGATTTGATACAATACGACTTCGACAGGATGAAACTCCTATAACAATCGAAGATGGAACTCAAAGCTTTTCAGCTACTACGGATTCATTGGTAACTCATAGTCAGATTTTATTCTTGAACACAGATACACTAGGAGCATCGTCTTCTACTATAATTGATGGACAGATAACTGATAATATGAATTCAACTAATTATTGGCTTAATACAATTAAGGAGTTTAACGACCCTAAGTTGCTAACCAATTCAGCTCCAATTCCAATCAATTTACGTACACCTGTTTTCGATGAAAATATGGGAACTACTGCATATAATAATCACCCAACCTATTTATTTCCATATCAATATTTTGGTATGCAGTTACTAGGGTATCCGGGTGATGACACTAACCATAGCGGTGGTGGTAATTCTTGGACATGGGATATTGACCAATATGCTAGGTTCACTACTCCTGCATTTTCCTCTGGTGATGTATTAAGTAATGCCGTGTATAAAACATGGGATGAACGAAATTATAGATTGAATTCACAAACTGGTAAACCATTAGAGGATACATACAGTACTGTATGGGGACTTGATACACATGCTCGTGCTATTTATGGAACCGCAGGTGGTAATGCATCTATGGTTCCTCGTGGTGCTGATAGAGCTACTGCAATTGGGTTCAGAAACCTAGCCTCTGATATTCAGTCAGTTTCTGTTGGTGGTACAATTAACCAAGCAGTAAGACAGAATAGTGGTGTATATGCAGGTGTTCGTAATGTTAGTGCAGGTGGTGCTTCATTTTCTACTGGTAGTGATAATGTAACCGGTGGTGCAACTTATGATTTTACACGCCCTCAGAGTAATTCAGAGGATGTTTGTCTTACTGATACAAGTGGATGTAATACAATCGCTTCGGAAACAGGTTCTCAGTATGGATTCAATGATATTGCCATTCTTGGCGATAGAACTGCTGATTATGCCGCAAGTGATAATGTTGTGCTTTATGCATATACAACTTTTGTAGCAAATACAAATCAAAGTGGTCAATTTTATTATAATACAAATGGTGATACATTTGTATCGGTAAATACTCAGATTGCTTCGGTTACTTATATATCAGATGTAAATGATATTAATGCTAATCACACAATAATTAGACTAATAAATGACTTACCCAACCCTGCTAGGATAGATGGTGGTAGCATTACCAGAACTACTGGTATATTCGGTCAAAATAACACTAGACTGTCTCTTGGTTCGAATAGTTCAGTATTTGGTCAAAATAACTATGCCTCTGGTCTAGCTCAAACGGTTGTAGGTAAATTCAATAGACCAGTTGTTGTAGATGAAACCATAACCTCATCTGAGACTAAAAACTATAGACTTAATCGATTTATTGTGGGTAGTGGTACATCTGATGAAAACCGTCAAAATACATTTGAAGTATATGACGGTCGAGTAGTAATGTATGGTAGGGGTCAGAGTATTAATGATATACCTGTATTTGATTCTGATTATACCGCAGGTAGTTTCGTTGGGTTTAGTTCCGATGATGAGCGTATAGTTTCCATATTTGATGGAAATCGTATCCAACTAGATTCTAACGGATTTGCAATAGAAAAATTCACCGGTAATACAACTAAATTAGTTTCGGTTCGAGTTGATAATAATGATGCACTTGAGTTATTGAACTATCAGGAATCTATTCAAGTAAAAACGGGTCAAAGTCCAACGGTTTGGGGTAGTTTAGTAATATCTCCATTGGATATAGCATTAGTATCAAAATCTAGAGTTATAATTTCATCTGAATCCGACCTTAGTATTGCTACTGGTACAGGTAAACGATTAATGGTGACCAGTGGTGGTGATTTAGATGTTACGTGGTATGGTAATTTAAACCTTGCTGGTAATACACTTAATGCATTACCAACTACTGCTAAGCAGTATTCCCATTTATTTACAAGTGGTACTGTAGATGTTGATAGCTTCGTTCGCTCTGGATTTAATTTCATAGATGCTGATATATACACTGGAAGTAATTCAGTACCGGAAGGAACTGGACTTGGATTCAGTGATGGTTTCCATTTATTAACTATGGGTACAGGTCCTGATTATAATAGCGGTAATTCTGTAATGCAACTTGCATGGTCTGGTCCGGACGATTCTGAAGGTGATACCATTAATAATGTAGGTCGCCCTGCTGTTAGAGCTTCCGATGCACAAGGTACTGGATTTTATACATGGCGTAATCTATCTTATCTAGAAGATATAGGTACATGGGTTAGGGATAATAGTATTGTTGATTCTATAGAGGTTGTAGATAATGCAGGTATTCCACATCCTACGGGAACATGGAACCCATTGATAGAAATGCATTATTGTGTAACTGCATCAACTGCTTTCTTTAAAATTAGATTACTGAACTTAATATCTGGATTTCCGGATGGAACGGGTACTGAAAAATTTATACATATTAATCTTAATGCTTCAGTAGGTTTTTCTGAATTCTTTAATGTACCTGAGAGTGATTGGGCACCTGATACAGAAAACCTTCCAAATTTATCTGCACCTTCAGGTCAGGGTAGGTTTGTAGCTAGATGTCTTTCGGGGTCACGTACAATTGAAGTTGGTGCGTATCAAAATGATGGTACGATAGCTAATGATATAGATGATGGTGTATCAGGTAGTGATAGTGTCCAGATATATAATAGTATGACATTCAGCATGTTTGTTGCACGCACAAATTACTAAGGAAAAAAATATGTCAAGTAATGTAAACCCCGGTCAAGCCTTTCCATTAGAGACTCTTGGTAGTGACATAGCTCGTAATCAGTTTAATTATGAGTCTATTCTAAATGGATTGATAGCATGGGATAAAACAACTGCAGATGAAGTTACAATTCGTCTTACTATGGGCACTGCCCCATGGTATTGGGATTATAGAATTCCTTCAAAAAAATCTATTACTAATTCAAGTAGCTTTGAATGCTCAGTTACTGGAGTGGTTGTTAAAGACCATTTTGGTGTTGATTGTCGAATCATAAATAGTCTTTATGGTGGTAGTCGAGATATCTATCAAAGTATGTTTGATGCCGATATTGACGTTAATGTAGGTACTAATGAAATTACATTTGATGATGTGAGTGAATGGGAGACAGGTGCTAACCCTAGTCAACTTCAATTACAGAAATCAGACCCATCTGATATATTACCGACTCCACTACAAGAGGGAGTTATTTATAAAATTTTAGGCATTATCGGTAATGAAGTTACTTTACAGGACTTCAATGAAGTTCCTATTGTCATTACTGCAACTGGTACAGGTATTATAAAGGCCGTTAAGAAAGAAACTAATCCAATCACAGCCACTGATGACCCCGGTGACGTAACCACGCTTAGATTAAGTGTGACAAGCTCTGGTGGATGTCAATGGAATGTTAATTATATTGAATTAACAAATGATTGGACAGTTGGTATGGGCTATCGTTGGGGTAATTTAGTTACTTATGATGATGGTGGTGGTACACGACTATACCGTGCTGCTTTTAATATTGACAGTGCTGCTATTTTAGATACTCCTGATATTAGTGTTAATTGGGAACCTTGGGTAATCGATTGGGTGGCTAATATTAGTTATCCAGTGGGTACTAAAGTTTCTTACTTGGGTACAATCTATACAGTTATTGAGCCAATATTAGCAACTGAACTTAGTGTATTCCCTTCCATTAACGTTACTAGTTATGAAGTATATGCTACTGCATGGGTAACTGGTACTCAATATACAGAAGGTGTGTATGTTGCATATGATTATATGCCATATATCGCTAAGACTGAAATTCTCCAAAGCCCCACTGCCCCAGATGCTGATGATAGTTGGTTTATGGCTGTAACTGAACCAGTTCCTTCATCTACACCATTTAATACATCGTCAATATTCCAATGGCAGTTAACTTATGATGTAAGTGGATTTATCCTAAGAACTATTGGGCCCCTTGACTCTACTAATGCAGATACTGACATTTCATTCAAAATGTCTGCAAGAAATATTGAACCATCGTCTATTTATCAGAGAAGTGTGGAATCATTCGCTACTTCAAATTATGCCTTTTGGCCTACTGACTTGAATAGAATTTGGGAACAAGGTAATCAATACGGTCCTGCTGATACTGGAGTTCTAGTAAACGATAGACAAGACTATTCTTCAGTTATGGTATTTGACCATACAAGACAGGATATTACTAAGACAGTGAATTTCATTAACTATGATGGACCTGATTTAGATAAAGGTCTTTGTATTTATTTACCAGTTGAAGTAAATGTTGGTGATGGTGGTGTTGCTAGACCTGAAGATGGATTTACATATGAATTTTATTTCCGTATCTGGCCAAATGCTCAGTTAAACGGAAGTACGACTCGTGACCACATCATAAACAAATCACAAATTTATGTTTATAATGTATTAAATTCTGAAAACGTAAAAGATGATACATGTTCATCTCCTGTTGCAAAATTTTCAATGGCACGTACAACAAACTTCTATATGTTTGGTGAAAACGTAAGTATTCCGGATAAACCTGTTCATTACAGAGCAACGTTTATTTATAATGCTACTGAAAAAAGATGGAACACATTAGATTATTATCAACTACCAGACCACTTGTTTGTGGGTCCTGTTGGATTTATTGACCCACAAAGTCCTTCGAACCTAGATATAAATAATGATGCGATTGGTAATATAAATCCTGATGCTCAATTCATTGGATATGAGACTGCTGGATTCCCAATGTTCCAAGACCCATTCAGTAATTCCGACTTAAGTCCATTCCATGGGACTAATGACGAAGACATTGATGACTTCAATAACAGAATAAGTTAATATCTGCCCTAAGCATCAGATTCTATATAGCAAAAAACCTACCTATCAATGGGTAGGTTTTTTGTTTGGTGGGTTTTTGTATAAATATTGATATTGATATTGTTTTAGATTGTTATAAACTAGTAGAAAATAAGGTATCGGGCTTTTTGAATGTTTACAACCTATTATAACGACCCAGATTTAATTCAGTATCACGTAACACGCCCTCCGGTTCCTATTGTGGATACTGATGGAGAGGGAACTTACAACATAAGTCCTATTGGATTTCCACTAAGAGATGTTAGCGGAGAGTTAGGTGTAAACCCAACTCTTATAATACCTGAATTTACTGTTGGATATAACGACGTGACAGAGGGCGGTACAGCTATTGTCGCAAACTATACAAATTTTAATACCAATGTCATTGACTTGGTAGGCTATCAGTCGTTTAGTGAAGAACTAACGTCTATTACATTTGTCACAACTACAGCAACTGCAACATCTACAAATAAACACGGGTATACAACTGGTATGCAGATAGTTATTGCTGGTTCAAGTGACCCTATTTATAATGGTAGTTATTCAATTACTGTTGTGGATGAGTTTATTTTTACTTATACAATGAGCGGAACTCCTGTATCATCTGCCACTGGTCTTTTATCAAGTACCTATACTTTATCACCGAGTGATGCAAATATTATACTGGAAGGTCAGATTGATGTTGATAGTAATGGTTTTTATACATCATCAGAAGGCCCTTGGGCAATATTAGTTACTGAAGGTACATTATATGAGCCAATCGTAGCTTATAGCGATAGTAATATTAATTTAACTGTCGGTCTCCCTTATACAGTAAATAACTCAATCGAAACTATTTCAGGTGACGGCACAATTGTTACCGTAATTACATCAACACCAAATAGTTACCAGACAGGTTCTTCAGTGACAATTGGTGGAACTGCAGGATATGACGGTGCGTATGTTATTACATCGGTAAATTTATCTGAGTTTACCTTTCAATCTGCTGTAACCCCTTTAGAAAGTAATATAGGTGTGGCTAGTTATCTAGTGGCTGAAGGTCAACTAGTGAATCTAACAAGTCAGTCAGACCCGACTGAAAATGGAATTTATAGAGCTATAAGTTTCAATTGGACTTTTTGGGGTTGTTTCTACACTTGGGATGGAACTGAAAATGATAATGTTGAGGGTGTATATCCTCCTCAGATAAATCCAGAGACAGGTGAAACAATTCAACCAAATCATTATAGACGTGGATATTCAGACGAAGAAGTAACCGACTGGTTAAGAAGTCGTTTAGAAACTCCTATTGAGTTTGGTAAATTCCGTGGCGCTCAAGTAAATCTTAACCAACAAGGCGCATTTGCTACTTGGATGTTAAGTGGTCGTCGAGTAAATATAGGTGGTCAAGGCGTAAACAAAGAAATTTGGGTACAAGGGTTTGGTTTAGGTGACCCTGCGTCAGCTAATGCAACTGAGAGAAGTGGTGGTGATGTTGATACAACTGATTTCGCTGAAGTTCTTGATGCGCGTATAAAATTATCTCAGTATAATAAACAAGCTTTATGGGGATTAACAAATCACTCAAGCTATACTTTAACTGGAGCAGTGCAAACTTCACCGTATGTTAAAGATTACCCATTCATATATAATTCAGAATATGTAGAAGCTCAAGGTATTGCAGGTGGTGGGTTTGTGCCAATTGATGAAGATGTAGAACGTTGGGTTATGTCGACACCGGGGAGTAGTGCAACTAACCTTGCTAGGACTCTCGACCAGACTATTCTATTCTATTTTAGAGATAACTCTTATCATAACAATATTACGTTGGATATGAGTAAAGAAGAAACATTTGGTAGACAAAGTTTAGTAGTAAACCATACATTGGAAAGCCAAGATGCAATTCCAATGACAGTACAATTCTTTAATGATACTGATGTTAATGTAGGGACTGATGAAATTGAAGTTCAGAGTGGTGAGTTATTTGCTATAGATG
>Ga0233414_10000171_pt1 | contig 28328 bp, 32 predicted proteins | sample Na_anoxic_10_MG_FD_189020 | JGI IMG/M metagenome (GOLD analysis project Ga0233414, IMG submission 189020) | Seawater microbial communities from Saanich Inlet, British Columbia, Canada - Na_anoxic_10_MG | ecosystem: Environmental > Aquatic > Marine > Inlet | place: Canada: British Columbia... | reverse complement strand
CTCATAAGTTTTTATCACCTTTTCTGCAACTATGTTAGCTTTATATTTTTCAATCTCAGACATTCTAAACCAAGCCTTTTTTGTTGCTGATTCGGTAGAACCATATTCGTAAGAACATGAAGCTTGGCCAATCCAAGCTTTTCTATTTTGAGAAGTGTTTGTTAGGTTTTCTATAGATGAAATAGGCCATTTTTCTATAACATTAAAGCAAGCTTTTTCAAAAAGGTCTAAATTGGTAAGCAGAAAAAATGATTCAGTAACCATTTTTTCAAACCCGTCTTTCTTATTTGAGAACATTCCATTTTTAAAATCTTCCCAATCGGTGTATTTATTATAAATCCTCTTCACCTTCAGAATACTCCATATCATTAAATAATGAGGCTAAACCAGTTATTTGCTTTAGTCTTAATAATTCATCTTTATCCATGCCTATATGCTTTAATATCCAAGCGTCTGACATACCACTTTCGACAAGCTCTGAAACAATATTGCTCATTAACTCAATTGAGTGAGAACCACGCGCCCTATTATGCCTTATTGTTGAGGCCATCCTATTTGATTCATCTTTTTTGATTACTACAACAGGTAGGCAACCTTCTTCCCTATCGAAAATCCTCTTACTTGTTTTTAATGTTGTATACCTATGGTATCCATCTACTATTTCATAAACATCTTCACTTTCTATATAGTAGGCTACAACAGGCATAGTATAACCATCTTCCCAAATAGATGTCTCCAAAAGTTTCATTTCAGGTGGTGCTACACTATTAGGGTTGTAGCTATTTGCTCTTACTTTTTCTAAAGGAACTTTTAAAACATTATAAACTGGACTACTCATTTTTCTTCTCCGTTTTTATATTTATTTTCTGCATTTTTACGCAATTGAGTTTCTGTTTTAGACAATGAAAAACCCATGTATTTACATAGATGATCGTTTTTCATTATACATATACACATTCTTTTGTATGATGGTATTTCCTTAAATTCCTTTATGTTGATTTCGTCTAAATAATCCATCATGACTGGTAGTTTTTCGGTTCTATAATTTGTCTTTTCTCCAATTTCAAAACATATATTTAAAACTGTGAGTTTTTTAATTACATCAACAGAAAGGCATCCACCCTTTTTTTTCCAAAATTCTTTCGATGTTTTAAGCTTTTTTTTATAATTATCTTTCGCCTTTTTAGGTAGTGAGGATAAAAGGAACTCCATGTAAGACTTCCAAGTGTGTCCTTTAGGTAGTTTTATTGAATTCCACCCCATTGCAGTAGTACCACCATAAAGCCCTGAAAAATTAACACCATTAACTCTACCTATCATTTTACCCCAATTTTGAGGGTCGATCACCTTATAAAACTTTAAGCTCTCTATTGCTGAATCATTAAAAGGGCTAGCAACCCTCATTTGGTGTATCGTCATTCCAGCTTGATGAAAAATATCATACAATTTATTATAAGACCATTCATTATGATAGTTTGAAATCCAAACATCTTCTGTTTTCCAATCGAAAATAGGATAAATGTTATATATGTTTTCGTAAACCTCTTTAGTCCATCGCTTATTATTGAATTTTTTATAATTCTTATCTGAGTGAATAGCTCTCCAACGATTAAAGCTTTCTTGTGTTCTTATTCCTACAAAGCAAGCGGTTTTTGTTCCTTTTTTCTTCTTATGAATCCATTCTGAAAACTTAACCATAAATTCATAATCCCACATTCCTTCTTCAAAAAAATTAAAATCATGATTTGATTCATTGATAGATTCATTTGGCAACTCCCTAACCCACAAATCTTTTTTATTTTCTTCCCAAGGGAGCCAATAAGATTGTTCCATAGATGTGCAACATTGGGCCCCTATTGGTAAGCATATTCTGTAATAATCAAATAAATCTTCATTTTGGCTATAAACCTCATCAACATAATCTGTAGTCATTTGGTATTGAGCTTCATAATCAATATGGAATAAACCTATTTTTTTAGAAATATTATTTTCTCTCATATAGTCAACAACCAAATTAAGCATTACGCCACTATCTTTACCTCCACTAAATGACAAGTATATATTGTCAAAATTATCAAAGGTGTATTTCACTCTACACTTAGCTAAGTCATACACATTCATTTTTAAAACCCTTTCGCTATTCTCTTTTCAACTAAATTAATTCACAACTTGCGTATTGTCAAGCGATTAAATTAAAATATCTTTGTAATTGTTGTTTTTATCTTTAATCTGTCTTAAAACCCAACCCATTTTATACCCCTTCAATTTTGCATACTCTTTTAATGCCCTTTCCCCCTTCCCCCTCAACACACGCCAAATAAAATGCGCTTTAAAGCGTCCGTTCGCCTCTAACTCCACAAGCTCACTCACGCTACACTGGCTCACACGCTTACCTTGTTTTTCTAATACTTCTTGAAGTACGCCAAACTTCGGAACCGCAACAGCAACAGGGAACACGTAACCGCAAAACTCACATTCAGTAGCAGACGCAGGCAACATAGCACCACAAGTACACTTGCGAACAGGTGGGGCTCCTAGCGTATGTTTGGTGCGGTGTTGTTCTAGTTTCCAATCTCGGTCAGCTTGCCATAGCCCGTGACGTGTGAAATTCCCCCCAAAATCCCAAATGTCAAACGTGGTCTTGGTGTCGGTTGGGCGTGAGCCACGTCCACACATCTGCAAGAATAACGGCAGTGACTTGGTAGCCCTATTGATAACCACGATCTCAACGTAAGGTGCATCAAAGCCTGTTGTGAGTATTCCGCAGTTAACCAAGACGGGGAACGTGCCGTCTCTGTGGGCCTTCAGCGTGCGCTCTCGGTCTTCTTTTGTGGTGTTGCTTGTGATGACACGGGCATACTCGCCAAACTCCTGTGACGTGCGCTCTGCGTGTTCTATGTTGACGCAAAAGATTATTGTAGGACGCGTGGAGGCGCGTGTTAGCCATGTTGACTTCACGCCTTGGTATAACGTGGGCTTGTCGTAAAAGGTGAACAGCTCTGAGTTGGCGTATTCTCCTGCTAGGGTGCGTACTCCTTTAACCTCGTCAATCATTTGGAATGAACGTGCACGGCATAGGTTGCCTAGCTGTTGCAACTCTTTCACCTGTGGGCCTTGTACTATCTTGGTGTATAGTTTAGGTATGTGTTTGCCTGTTGGTGTTGCCGTAAAGCCTAGCACAACCGCTTCAGGGAAATGCTCAAGTACACGTGTGAAAGTACCTATGTGTGCTTCGTCTACAATAATGAGGCGTGGAGAAAAACCACACTTTGCTAGTCGCCTACCGAGCGTTGGCGCCATAGCAACCACAATTCCACTCGTGGGCATAATCTTAACACTGGGCTCAATAGTGCTCACAGAAACGCCACCAAACTCTAAAGTGCGTTTAGCTTGCTTAAAAAGCTCAGTGCGGTCTGTAAGTAAAAGAGCATCAGTCTGTTTTGCTTCAGCTTTCTTAAGTATGCTTGAAAACACAACCGTCTTACCACCGCCCGTTGGTAACTGCATAATGATCTTGCGGTGGCCTTCGGTGATGGCGGTGCGCCCGTCTTGCTCTAGTTTTTGTTGGTAGGGTCTAAGCTTCACCGCTTAACCTCTCTGCCACTTCACGGGCTACGTTGGGGAAGAATGAGCCCATGAGAACCTCAAATTCTCGTCCGTGTAGCTTGCATGTGCCTTTGTATTTGCCACACACCTCTAAAACTATCTTCTCGATTCCCGCAATTTGCCCTAGAAGTTCCTCTATCCTGTCGGCCCCTAGTTCACTTGTGCGATATATTCCACTTGAGTGCTCTCTAAGCCACTTACACAATTCTTTATCAGTCATTTCCTCCCTCGCTTTCTCGTAGGCTAATTAATTTCTCGTAGAGTTCGGGTAGGGTGAATGGGCCACAAGTACGATCTACCAATGGATCACCGCAGTAACTAGGTGAGCTATCGTCATAATAGTATTTCTCATTGTAGCACTCTAGTTTAATGTGCAGACTCTTCGCCATTTTCACCGATTCGGCCCAGTGGTCGGGGGTGGTGATATGCTCATGTAGCTCCTCTATATAATCCCTAACTTCGTCTTGGTCTAGCCATTTTATTTCTATATCTGTTTTTAGCTTCACCCTTCACCCCCCAACGTCTCAGCGACAAGATCGGCAATGGAGGGGAAGTCAGATTTCTCTACAATGTCCACACCATCATAATCTGGGCCTAATAAAGTTTTCTCCTCCTCCTCCAAAGCCTCCATCACTGCCTTACGGATTTCTTCTTTTGTCGTGGTTATCATAAATTACCCCATTTCTTTTTAGCCCATTTTAAAAATTCAAAAGTTATAAAGCAACTAACCCACCCACTTGAAAAGTTTAGAGGCTGATTAAACTCTATGGCTATTAGTTTGCAAATTGAAATCACTAGTAACATACATATAAGAGTTGATGTATATATTTTTATCTCACTCATCCTTACACCTCCACTTTCGGCAGTTCTAGCCACTCGGAGTCTTGGGTTCGGCGATAGTGGGTCGGTTTTTTCGGTGTAGCTCATGGTTGCTCCTTTGGTTCCCAAGAAAAACATTTACCATCATTAATCATTTGGCCTGTTAATAATCTACCTTGCATTCCTTGTGCGTTTTCTTCAAAATCTTCCTGCTCTTCATCTTCTAGCTTTGATACTTTTAACGAAACTTTAAGTAGGTTGCATTCGTCGTCCTCTAAATACCCAACATCTCGCTCCATGGAAAATGCCCAACCTTCAGTCATTTTATCTAAAATAGACCATAAAACTTCTTTTAATTCTTTTTCTGTATTGTGAAATTCTTTTTTACTCATGGTTGCTCCTTTGTGCATTCCGTTTCTACCCATTCACCCTGTGGGTCTTGGTGGCGTATGTGGGAAGGGTCAGAATATAAATAGGAGTCACTAGCGAGGCAGATTTTTAAATATGTCAATTCAAGTACTAGCTCCCACCTTTCACCTATTTTCACTTCTACTCCTTCCATGGTCCCGATTTCCCCTAGGTACTTTGCGAAGTCTGAGAAGCCCCATGGGGTGGTTGGGGTAGGGAATATCTTTTTCTTGTACTTTTCTAGTACCTTACTGAAAGATGGGGTATTATTAAACCCAATGAATTTATGGAGCTCCATTGTCATTTTGGCCCATTCCTCCTCCGTAAATTGTGGCTTTGGGAGGGTTACGGGGGTGAGGGTGGTATTTATATCAATGGAGTTACTTATTTGCCAATAATTTCTAGTTGACATTTCATGCTCTATAAGATATTTAAACTCATACTCACTCGGCTTCTCTTGCTCACCCCACCATTTAATCCGTTCGTCTGTTTTCATTTAATCGCCTTTCTCTTGTCTCAAATGTGAATACAACCTAGAAATTGAATAAAACTTAACAGCCCAATCGCTCCCCCAGTGATCTTTTAGATAAAACTCGCCTTTGTAGTATGTGAGCTTTTTGTCTAGTTTTTTGACGATTAATAGTGATAAGTAGAGTTTGAAAATATCTAGCATCATAACGCCTCCGCTTGTTTTTTTAGTACTTCGATTTGGTCTAGAATGGCTTGTTTTTTATTGGATTTTGGAGTGCCACATTTAGTGCCGTTTGAGTTTTCCCAGTAAGTACATTTGCCATCTGTGTATTCTCTCTTTTCCCAATCGCCGTTTGAGTTTTCCCAGTACACGGAATTGCCATCTTTATCTTTTAACTCAATCGGATATTCAATATCTAACTTTGTGCCGTTGCTTAGTTTTAGGTCTATCATGCCGTAATCCCTCTCGTAAATGTTTTAATGTATTTTTTAACGATCTGCTCTTGTGTTAAGCCGTGTAATTCGTGCTTTTTGTAGCTCATGAATTTTAGAAAGTCTAGTGCTATCTCACTCACTACTTCGGTGCGTTCTTGGATGATGTCCATTAGCGTAGCTCCACAATTAATTTCAAAATAGGTTTCCATTTTCGCCACCAAATTAGAGCGTCTTTTCCGTCCATTTCAATAATTTGCGAGTCTGAAAATTCAAACCAATCTTTTATTTTGTGTACTTCACAGCCGATTTGTATTTTATCAGAAAAAATATTAATGTGATAAGTGCTAGTTTGTATAGTTTGAACTTCTTTTGAGTTTCCTATAGCAAATTCAAGATTAGCATTTCTAAGATCAGCATTTCTAAGATCAGCAAATTCAAGATTAGCATCTGTAAGATCAGCAAATCTAAGATCAGCATTTCTAAGATCAGCAAATCTAAGATCAGATTTTGTAAGAACAGCAAATCTAAGATCAGCATCTACCTCTTTTAAAACTTCGCCAGTAATTTTATGTTTTATTTGTATCACGTTTTCCCTTTCGTTATTCTCGATACACCTAATTTAATACTTTGGTTGTGGGGTGTCAAGTGTTATTTATAAAACACACGTAGCTTTTCCATTTTTTACGTCTGCAACCGTCATTATTCCTGTTCGATCTTCCTCATCAAAATTTATTGTACACTCATATCTTATTTGGTCATAACGCCTTACGTTAGATATATCAAAGGTTGTGGGGTGGCCACCTTTTAGTGAGTGGTATTGTTCTCTTGTTATGGTCATCTCACTTTCCTCCCCTTCTCCCTCTCACTCTCCCTCCACACGGCCTCCACGTCCCTCTGTGCTAGGCGTTCCGCTTCTTCGGGGCCAAGGTGGGCGTACGTGAGGAGGAGTTTTTGTTTTAGCGTTGATGTGTTCAGCGTTACCATATATGCCCCAATTCTTTATACAACTCTTTTATTTCTTCTGAAATATCATACTTCTTTTTCTTCTTTAACTTTAGATTTTTATAGCGTAAATTCTCGCCCTTCTCAATCTCAACACCATAAGCTCTCAAAGCAACCTCTACATGATGAAAGCCCACGTAGTGACAATCTATTTTTGATTCATGCATTGCTATTTCAATTGAGTTTCTTATATGCAATGCACTTTTGTTGTTTTTCTCAGTCTTCTCAATTATCCCCTTTTCAAACATTATGCCCAATATTCTATAAGCCCACATAAAGCTTAGGTTGTGTTTTTCTTGTGATTGATTCTCTAATTTGTACATTTTAATAGCTCCTAAATTTCATTTCTTCGCTTGTTTGTTTTTTAACTACTCGATAAGACTTTCTAGGCCCATGCTCAGTGTGTCTGCTTTTATACTCTTGATCCTTAAACATATCATTTACATAAAAGTTGAAATTCTTTTTATCTACTCTTTCGTTTGTTTGGTTTGTAATGTGAATACGCATTTCTGTTAATGTCATGTTTGTGATCCATTTCTCTTCACTAGCATATTCCTCTTTTGTTGGTGCTGAAAAATATTTTTGAAGCAACTCTTTTGCGGGATCAATTTCTGCATAGTCTTCACTAATCGCTGATAAATGTGCCACTTGGTCTTTATCAAGTTCATAGCTCGACCCATTTTCCCATTCACGATACATTTCAACAAATAAAGAAATTCTATCAATATTATTCTGCATATTGAAATCAATTGATAATACCTCAATAGGTAATAGCCTTGTATTCCCTGTTGGGTCATTCATAATGTCAAACCAATTTGAGGTTATAGCAACTACTGCCAATCGTTTATAAGTTTGGTTCATGCGTCCATAAGGGGCTCTCAAGGTAAAAGTAGATGCACTAACCATTTGTTTTATCTTATCTGTCATTTCTTGGCTTGGCTTGGTGTTTTCATCTTTATAAACCATGAGTTTTTCAGTCATTAATAGTTCATCGTCTTTTCCTTTAGTTAGCTCACTTGATGCACTATATTCTTTTAATTCTTTTGGAAATAAATTTTCAAACCAATAAGACTTACCTGTACTTTGTTTACTCATAAAAGATAAAATTGTACGCATTGCGTGGCCTTCCATTGCTGAAGCAATTATACCAACAAGCCATAGGCGTATATAAATCTCCTTATGCAATTCGTCTTTTGCTTTAATACAATCAATCATTGCCTGTAATTCGCCATTTGTTTCTCGGTCTTTATGTTTCTCTAAGAACTCTTTAATGGGGTTGTAGGTTGGGATTGATTCAGAAAAAACAAATTCTGTCACAGTTGTTGATTTTACAAACTTGTTGCTAAAAGCAATTCTAGCCTTAATGCAAATTGTTCTTAATCTTTCATCGGTTAAGATAACCCCGTTTGCTTCAACTTTGCGTGTGACTTCATTTCTTCTTAATTCAAAATTCAACAAAAGCCATTCATTAAGAGTCTCTAAAACCTCACCTTCAGTCTCGCCTAAATCTTTCAAATCTAGCTTTTCACTGGTCTTTATTATTGTTTCGGCTTGCTCGTCTGACTTCCCATAAAGCTCTTTTATACCTTCTTTAATTGTTTCTTTTGAATCACCCTTTTTTAAGCGTGCACTTGCAAACAATAAAGGCTGACGCTCCACCTTTGGAAATTCAGCACCGCAACCTTTCATCATGTAATAAAGCGTCCCAATCTTAACTGAGCCATTCCCATTCTTTAAACATTCATCATATTTTTTATCCGCAACCTTTGGGGAGTATTTGGGGCTCATACTTGATAATGTGTGGAAATACTCACGACCACCTTCGCTAAATTCATCAGCTAAAGCAAAACCCATAGTCAACCAATCACGATAGCTTCCCGTTAAATCAGCACCAATTTCAATAACTTGGTTCACCATGTTGCTAAAGTCATCAGTGCCTAAACTTGCTAAAATTGTAGGTGGCTTAAACTCCATTTGAGGTTTTGTTTTTGCCCCCGCTTTTTCTGAATCTTTATTAATTATTAAGTCGGGGTCATAAGAATAATACCGCACTGATGCCACATTGGAAGGCATTTGGTCAACTACAATTGAGTAGTTAGAATAATAATACTCTGCAAGCCATTCAAAACTTTGTTTGTGTTTGTTAGGGTTTATTTTAACCAATATGAAATAACCATTACCACTTACAGATTTAGCACAAGCGTAGGTGTATTTGTCATTTTCAATGCCTTTTATATCAAGTTGGTCGTCAATATCAATTGATATAAAACCGCTATGCTTCGTTAAATAACTCTCGCCTCTTTTTGTGAATGTACCTGACACACACACAACTGGCATTGTTTCTCTTTTTAAGTCGCTTCTTTGCTTTTTATCTTTACAAGCTCTTATCTTTTCTACTTGCGATCTGTATTCGCCATACTTGACTTTGTTTAAAAAATCTTCAATACTTATGTCAGTTGGCTGTGGTGTTACGCCATTTTTGGGATAAATCCAATCGAATTGGCTAATACTCATTTAGCATTTCCTTGATTTTTTGAATTGTCTGTTCGTCTTTGTTATCTATCACCCCACATTTTTCTAATGCCCACAAAGGCCAAGATTTATTTTTCTCCCAATTTCGCAAAGTTGGTGGGGTGATTTCTAAGAATTGTGACAACTCAAATGTGTTTAACCCTAATTCCTTTTTTATTCTCTTTACCATTTGGCAACCTATATTTAATTCAATAATTAGAATTTAGTTAATAAGCTTTCTTTGTCAATAGAAATAATTAATATTTTTGTTTTTTATAGTAGTAGTAGTACAGTAATTAGGGGGTGAATTAGTTTATATAAAAATAAAATAATATGTAAAAGACTTTTATTATTTTTCTATAGAGAGTTTGTAGATTCACTACTATACTACTACTTTAAGTAAATATTATTTATAAGTATATATATATTAAGGGTTTATAAGGTAGTAGTTTTATAGTAGTTTTATGTAGTAGTAGTAATACAATCTCTCATTTGCTTTCCGAACCTTTTTTTATTATATTTCCTTACAGAAAGGGATAAACAACATGAAACCTATTGCAGTATTAGACAGAGTCATCATTAAACCATTTGAAGCAAACGATAAAACCGACTCAGGGATTTTCCTTGCTGAATCTGAAGAACAATTCAAAGGCGAAGTCGTTGCAGTGGGTTGTGATGTTGTACAAGTTCAAGTTGGGTGCATAGCCCACTATTCGCCTAAGCAGTTTATTGATAGAGAAGGCTTTAAGGTGCTTAATGAAAAAGATATTTTGTTTGTGGAGGGGTGATGGCAGGCGGACGTCCTACAGTTTACAGAAAAGAAATGTGTGAAGAAATAATGCCACTTTTTGAAGGTGGTGCTTCACTTGCTTCTGTTGCTAAATCATTAGGAATATGTAAAGATACATTGAACGCTTGGAGGGCTGAGAAGCCTGAGTTTTCCGTTGCCATTAAAAAAGGAATCTATCTTTCCCAAGCGTGGTGGGAGGAAGCAGGGCAAAGCGGCCTATTCCAACAGCACCAAGGTGAGAAGATTAATTCACAAATTTGGATGCTAAACATGAAGAACAGATTTGGTGATGACTGGCGTGATAAGCAAGAGCTTGATGTCAATGCGGTCATAAACACTGAGGCGCCTGACTTTGGCGAAGACACCTAAATTTGGTCTAAAGCAATCAGCTGACCTGTTTAAACACGTTCCCTTAATTGGTTATAAAGGTGGGCGCGGTGGTGCTAAGTCTGAAGACGTTGCCACTTATCTCTCTCTTGAGTCAAACACCCAATACTCACACCCCCTTCTTATCCTTTGTGGTCGTGAGAAACTAAACTCTATTGATGATTCTTGCAAAGCTCTCATTGAGCGTAAGCTGTTCGAGCTTGGTATCATATCGAATTACCATATCACCAATAAAGAAATCATACACAAGACTTACGGCAACAAATTTATTTTTAAAGGCTTTGGCCTTCATATCTCAGCAGTCAAATCAATTGATGCTGTGAATATTTGTTGGGCTGAAGAAGCGCAAGATTTATCACAAAAGACTATTGATGTGCTCCCTCCTTCTATTCGTGGCAAGGGTGCTAAGTTCATTTGTACATGGAATCCTGAGCTACCTTCTGATCCTGTTGAGCGTTGGTTTAACGAGTCGGCACCTGAAGGCACAATCTTACACACAGTTAACTGGCGTGATAATCGGTTCTTCCCTAAAGAGCTAGAGATACAGCGTGTCGCACTTGAGAAGGCAGACAAAGAACGCTATCTACATGTGTGGGAAGGTCACTACAAATCAGCCTCAAACCAATGCCTATTCACGCTCACTGAAATCCACGAGTCAATTGAGCGCACACCTAACTTCCTTGAGATACCAAAAGTCGCCTCGCTTGATGTGGCTCGCTTTGGTGATGATGCCAGTGTATTAGCTATCAAAGAAGGCGACCACATCTCCTACATTCAAGAGTGGCATAAGCTCGACACTATTCAACTTGCTAACGCTGTTGCTGAGGTGATCCACAATGAACACATTGTAGCAATCAACATAGACAACGGAGGGAACGCAGGGGGAGGCGTTATAGATGTGTTAAAAAGGTTGGTAGGTCATATGTGCAACGTTCTAGAATTTAGGGGTGCAGATGCCTCTACGTTGGATATATACACAAATAAGCGTACCGAGTGCTATTACAAGTTGCAAGATTGGATGAAAAAAGGTAAATTAGTAGATAATAAATTACTTATTGACGATTTGAGCACAGTTTTATATGACTTCAACACATCGGGCCAACGCTTTTTATTGGCAAAAGATAAGCAAAAGAAATTACTAGGGCGTTCTCCTGACTGCTCTGACGCTGTGAGTCAATTGTTTGACCCTGCACTCAGACCGAAAAAGGAAAAGCGTCAACACTATACGCAGGTTGGTTGGGATGGCTAAAAAAGAGCTAGAAATAAAAGATTATTTAAACACGTTTAGCGAGACTATGTCAGATAGTTACAACCGCTTGGCGTGGGCTTTACGTTTTCGATCAGGCGATCAGTGGGATGATGAACTCGCCAAGAGCCGAGAGTCAGCTAAACGCCCAACTTACGTTGTAAACATTACAGACGCATATTGTAACCGCATTGTGTCACCTGTTAAGAAACACCCGTTAGGCATGAATGTGTCAATGGGTGAAGAAGATTTGACACAAGTATTTCAAAGCCGATTAAGAGAGATTGAAAACCAATCCAACGCAAGCGGAGTTTACGCACAAGGTTATGACACCGCAGTTACTGGTGGTCGTGGCTTTTGGGTAGTGACCAAAGATTATAAAGGCAACACATTTGACCAAGACATTTTTCTTGAGTTCATACAAGACCCAACAAGTGTATTGATTGACCCTGCTTCGGTATGTCCTGCAGGTGAAGACGCAGAATGGGGAGCGTGGGTTAAATATACCGATGCTGACAAAGCAGAAGAGTTATACGGCCCAACAATCAAGGGCGGTGAGTTCACAATATACGAGAACTTCACGCCACCTGAAGGCACTGTGTGCGACATGGTGTTTTATATTAAACGATACAGACAGCGCACGATCTACTTATTAGAAAGTGGTGAGATTGTTGACGAGAAGCCAACTTCATTTATTGAAGGTGAATCGGCTTACCTTGAAAAACGTGTAGTAGAAGACCCATATTTTTGTGTGCATCATTACATTGGTGACATGGAGATTGAAGAAGATTACACAGAGCTTGAGTGTTCTTATATTCCTGTTATTCCTGTGTATGGGCAAACCTATTACCGCAGTGACAGGCGCATTGATTATAGAGGTGTCTCACAAATCCTTGAAGATGTGCAAAAGGGTAGAAACTTCTTTTATTCTAATGAGCTAGAGCAAGCTGCTACTGCACCAAAAGTGAAGTGGTTAATGGCTGAAGGCCAAGAAGAAGGCCACGAGAAAACGTGGGCAAATGCTAACACAACTAACTTTCCTTATTTACTTTACAAACAAACTGACACAGACGGCAGACCTGCAGGTGCTCCACAGCGCATTGATTCAAACGCCAACTTAGCTCCAATGATCCAAGCACAACAAGCACTAGATGAGTTAGCAGGTCGTGTGACTGGTATCTTTGATCCTATGCTTGGTGGTATGACAGGCAATGATTCCGGCTTTAGTCGTTCATTGGCTTTACAAGAGGGCGAGCTTAGCACATTACAATTCTATCATAACCTTGAGTTAAGTATTAAGCAGACTACCCGTGTTTGTTTAGAGCTTCTTATCCGTGACCTTGGGCCACAAATGTATAAGTTCAGAGATGAAAACGGAGACGTTGAAGAGCGTGAGCTAGACTTCGGTGAGCTAGGCGTTAAGATGGAAGACCTAGACGTATCAACAAGCGCAGGCCCAATGTATGCTAATCAAAAGCAAGCATCATTGATTGCGTTAGAATCATTTGGAGCAAGTGACCCTGAAACACGTTTTATTATGCGTGACAAGATTATGGCCTTACAAGATTTTGACGGGGCGACTGAGTTAGCAGAACGATTCAAGAAAATGTTACCACCTGAGCTACAAGATCAAGACGCTGAAGCCCCTGACCCTGAAGCTATGCAAGCACTACAAGCGCAAGAGCAAGCAATGGCAGAGATGGAGCAAGCGCACGAAGCACAGAGTGCAAATTATATTAGACTTATTGAACAACTTCAAAACGAGTTGCAGTCAAGGGAACAAGACAACGCAACCAAATTAGCAGTTGAACAAATGAAGCAAGAAGCTGAGACAGCCCGTAATACACAGGACAATCTAACAGATATTGCAGAAGCAGAAATTAAGCAAGGGCAAGAGATCAACAAAGAAGAGATTAAACAGACAGGCGAAACGATGAGAGCGACAATCCAACAGATTGCAACATCTGAGCCAACTCTAATCTCGACAGAAATTGAACCAACCCCTAACTTAGCAAGCCCCGTCATAGGTGGGGCACAACTCAACGAAGACTAAACTTCATTAAAAAATGTTTAAGGCAACCTTGGAGGCCACAATGTCAGAAGAAATCCATGAAGAAATGGCAGAGATTCTAAACGAAGAAACACAGACAACCGAAACCGCAGAGTCGTCACCTGCAGAAGCTGAACAACCTGAAGAGGAAAAGCAAGAGGAATCCATTGAGGAGCGTCTTGAGAGAATCGAAAAGGAAAATGAAGCTTTAGCCCGTGGTCGTGAGTCAATGAAGAAACGCATTGATAAGATCACAGCACAAAAATATGATGTAGAGGGTAAGTATAAGCAAGAGCTTGAAACTTATCAGCAAAGGTTGAAAGAGTACACTGGTGAAGAACCTACACCACAGAGCGAACCTGTGCAGAACCAAGCCCCAACAAGGGAACAGCTAAAGGCTGAGATTAGGCACGAGGAAGAAGTTGAGAAACTTAAGGCAAACACAGAAGTAATGGGTCTTTTCCAACAGCGAGCAGAATCACAAAGCAATCCATTTGTAAACAATCCTTTGATTGACCAAGTGGTGCGGAACGTGGGCTTTCCGTTGGATATTGTCGAAACGATTTTAAAAGACGACGACTTATGTGATGACTTAAGCGGAACTGAAGACCCTTATCGAATCACTAAGCTTTTAACTAAAGCGCAAGTTCGGCATGAATTGGCAAACGCTTCACAAGAAGACGTTCCAAGTAAACCTAAACGTAACGCCAAAAAACCACCTGCTAAACCTAGTGGTGCAAGCGGTAACAGAGCTGATGTTAAAAACATGAGCACTGAGCAGTATGCACTACAAAGGCGCAAGCGGTTATATGGCGTATAATTTAATGGAGGCCACAAATGGCTAATACAATTTTAACCCCTGATGAAATCACCAAAGATGCTGTTGCAGTACTACACGAACAGCTTCAACTTGTAAACAAAGTAGATCGTCAATATGACTCTAGCTTCGCAAAAGCTAACGCCAAGATTGGTGATACTTTAAGAATCCGTAAGCCTGCACAATTTTCTGTAGCTTCAGGCCCAACGCTTTCTAACCAAGACTTCACTGAAGAGCAAGTATCTTTGGCTGTTGCGACACAAAAGCACGTTGCAACTGAGTTCACAACAGATGAGTTGACGCTTGATTTAGATTCGTTTTCTTCTCGTGTTTCTGCTCCTGCTATGTCTCGTTTAGCGGCTGAGATTGAGACTGTAACTGCTGAAAATTTATACTCACAAATCGGAAACTATGTTTTCAATTCAGGTGGGTTAACTTGGAAGAACACAGTTCAAGCAAACGCTATCTTGACTCAAAACCTTGCACCAACTGATGCACGTTGTATGATGATTGACCCAATTTCACAAGTTGAAGTACTTGACAATGTAAAAGGCGTTTTTCAATCTGCTGAACAAATTAAGAAGCAGTATGAAAAAGGCATCATTGGCCGTACTGGTGGCTTTGATTGGTACCAAACAACTTACAACCCGTCACTGACAATTGGTTCTGATGTTGCAGGTACAGTGAATGACACTTATGTTGCAGGTGAAACAACTATCACTTTAGCGGCTATGGGTGCGACTCAAACAATCCCTAAAGGTGCTGTGATTACTATTGCAGGCGTAAACATGATTCAACCTGAGACTAAGAAAGCTTATGGCTCACTTAAGGGTATTCCTGTTTTAGCTGACGCTGTTTCTGATGGTGCAGGCGCAATCACAATCACAATCCCTGCTTTGTATGCTGCTGCAAGTGGTGGACTACAAAACGTTTCGGCCTTACCTGCAAACGGTGCTGCTGTAACAATTATTGGTGATGCTTCTACAACTCTTAGCACTTCTATGGCTTTCCATAAGAACTTCGCCACATTCGTTGGTGCTGATCTTTGGGTTCCTAATGGTGTTAATATGGCTTCTAAGTCAACTTATGAAGGCGTAACACTTCGTATGGTTTCACAATACGATATTAACAACGATAAAGCCCCAGTGCGTTTTGATGTGATCTTCGGTTCACAAGTAATCCGTCCTGAGCTTGCTGTTAAGTTAATGGAACCTGCTTCATAATCTAAGGGGCTTGCTTCGGTGAGCCCCTATTTTTAAAGGTGTTACAAATGGAAAAGAAAAAAGAAAACAAGAAGAAGGCATCACCAAAAGCCCCTGAATTTATTTTATTTCCTCGTTTATGCTATGGCCCAAAGGGTGAAGTATTGACAATGGATCGAGATGAGTTTGAGAAAGCTAATGGTTTCACGCTTTTAAAGAAATAAATTATTAAGCCCTTCCTTATTGGGGGGCTTTTTTTCATAAGGTTTAAAAATGGCAACTACAAGAGATATTATATTAGACGCTTATATAACGTCGGGCATAAAGGGGCTTGCTCAAGATGTTGAGGGTGAGGAGTTAGCTTTTGCACTAAAGCAATTCCACAAGATTATTGACGATTTAAACACGCAGAACCTTTGGTCATATTCTTATGTAGAGCTTACGGGTAATCTCGTAGCAGGCCAAGACACATATACTATTGGGCCCACAGGTGACATAGTAGGCGCAAGACCATTCGAGATTGAGTCATTTGCGGTTGTACAAGACAGGGCTTATCGTCCGTTGTCGGTGTTGGGTAATAAAGACTTTTTTAATTTACGCAGAACTGAAGACGTAGAGGGACAGCCTAACGTGTTCAGGTATCAACAAGATTACCCAAATGGGACTATTCAAGTTTACCCTGCTCCTTCGATTAATTATGAGTATAAAATACAGGCTCAACTATTGGTGACTGAGTACGGCATTAACGATGTAATATCATTGCCTGCAGGTTATGTTGGTTATTTAGAGTACGCACTGGCAGACAGATTAGCCAACTTGCAACGCTCACCAAATCCAATGTTAACAGAAGAAACACGCAAGAGATTGAGCAATATCAAGAACCAAAATAGAGACATGACACGCTTACGCACTTATGAGCTCCCTGCTTCACGTTCAAATCAAAGCTCATACAATATTTACACAGATCAAAATGGGTCGCTAATATGATACCATTTGCAGATCAATCAAACCAACACAGATCGAGAGACGAGGGCAGTTCATACCTTGACAACTTTTACAAAGAGAGCGTTGAGGGTGGTAAATATCCTTTTGTACTCATTGGCACACCTGTTACAGAGACATGGGCTAATTTAGGCACATTTGGACAATGTAGGGGCTTACACACGACAGCTAACGCTACTAATTCACCTTTTGGGGTGTATGGTAGCAAGCTTATTGAGATTATGAGCAATGGCACGGGAGTAGAAAGAGCCGACATTGGCAACCAAGGCTCCTTTGTGTCAATGGCTGACAATGGTTATTACTTAATGATTGCAGACGGCGTGAATTTATGGGCTTATAGCTTTGACACACAAGTATTGCAAGAAGTAACTTCTAGAGATTTCACAGCACCCTCCTTTGTCAAGTATTTAAAACAGCGTTTTGTGGCTATTAATGCAGACCCAACAAGATTGACAGGTGATGAGCAAGTCCCAAACTCTAATAAGATTTATTATTCTGAGGTAGGCCCTGACGGCTGTTTGACATGGCCAAACCTAAACTTTTTCTCAAGTGAGAGCACAGCAGACGCAAACACAGGAATGGCAATTGCAGGCAATGCGCTGTGGGTGTTTGGCACTCAGTCTTATGAAGTGTACGGCTTACAAGCTGATCCAAACAACCCTTACACACCTATTGGTGGTGGTGCTTCTGAGCTTGGCTGTTCAGCTTCCTTTAGTGTTTCAACTATTGGTGGGCAAGTGTTTTGGCTTGGCTCAAGTAGGTCGGGTAAGAATCAAGTATTTATGAGTAATGGCTACTCGCCAGTGCCTATCTCAACACATGCAATTGAGTTTCAGTTAGGGGAAGTTGACGATACCTCAGACGCTATTGGATGGACATATCAACAAGAAGGGCACATATTCTACGTGCTTACTTTGGTTGGTGGGAATAAGACATTTGTATATGATGTGACAGAGGGCGTGTGGCATAATAGAAGCACAAGACGCAAACTTGTTAATGTTGTAGATCGTTGGGCTCCTACTTTCTCTTGTTTTGCTTATGAGCGTGTCTTAGTGGGCTTTAACAACCAAGAGGGCGGTGATTCGCTTGTATTAGAACTCAAGTTAGGCGGTGGCACAGATTGGGATGGCAGACCTGTTGTGAGAACTGCTCAAGGGGTGCACCTTTGGGACGATCTTAAACCTGTGTTCTATAAAGACCTAAAGGTTGACATACAAGTTGATGCTAAGCAAGAGGGCCAAGGCTCAGACCCTATCTTAATGATGGAATACTCAGACGATGCAGGCTACGAATTTAACTCACAAAGGTTTGGTACAACAGGAAAGATTGGTAAGTATAAATGGCAGTGTAGTTATGCCTTTTTAGGCTCTGCACGTTCACGAGTATTTAAGCTTACTTTTTCTGATCCTAACCCAATTGTGATTCTTGGTGTTCGTGCTGAGTTGGAGGGTTCAAATGCTTATTAATGAAGCCCCAATGGAGGAGCGTGACGCACTAAGCCCAATATGGTTGCGATTCTTTGCAAGTGTGGGAAAGTCACTCCAAGGCGAATGGGGTTCTTACACAGCCCCTCTTGAGTCAACCACAGACGGCACGCAGACAGTGAAGATCAGAAACAAGGGTGCAACAGCCCAAATACAAATTAAAATCGAAGGTATAACGAGCACAGGTGTTTTGACGTTGCCATATAGCGTAGAAGAAACTATATTGAACGTATGGGATTTTGACACCCAGTCAGTATTGGATGGCGCACTAGTAAACGGCAACCTCATCACCTTGCCAAATGTAACAGGCTCAACGAGCATTATGATTACAGGAGAGGTGATAAAATGGATCCAGTCTTAACCCCCGCACTAATTGGCGCAGGCACTAATATTTTAGGTGGCTTGCTTGGTGGTATGGGTGCTCAAGAAGCACAAGAAGCTGACGCAAGAGCACGCCGAGAAATGATGGAGCGTCAGATAGCTGAACAGCGTCAAGCCTACAGCGATGTTTCACCAACTTATCAAGGCTATATGGACGCAGGCCAACAGGGTTTGGCAGGACTTGCCGAGCTAGGCAGAACAGCAGGGCAGTATGACTTTACACCTGAGCAGTTCCAATATGGCAAAACTACACAAGACTTTTTAGACCCTTCAATGGATTTCCAACAAGACCAAATGCGTAGACAGCTTGAGGCTAGTCAAGCGATGGGTGGGAATCTGTTGAGCGGTGGTGCTCTTAAAGAACTACAAAGCCGTGGAGCTCAGTTAGCACAAACAGACTTTGCCAACGCAGACCAAAGAATGATGAATGATAAGCGTTTTGCTTATGGTTCTTTTATGGATAACGCAAACGCACGCCGTCAAGCTTTACAACAAGGTTTCCAAAATCGCATGGGTGTTGCAGGTCAACAAACAGGACTTGGGCAATACGGCACAAGCGGAAATGCTCAAGCACGCATGCAAGTAGGCTCAAATGTTGGTTCAGCAATTGGTCAACAAATTAACCCCATGGCACAAGGTGCACAAGTAGGTGCGGCCGCTCCATATATGATGGGTCAAGGCGTTTTAAATAGCTTGGTGAATAAAGACACTATGGGAGCTTTGGGGCAATATCTAACACCACAAGGCACAAGCGTACCAAGTGGTAATGTAGACCCACAAGAAGCTTATTACAGGGGGTTTAAATAATGGCTACTCTAGCAGAATCATTATTAAGAGCAAGCACACGCCCACAGACGGGCCTTACAGACGCTTTTCAACAAGGCCAACAAAGAGGCCGACAAGCTAACTTAATGGGCTCTTTGGCAAGTGGTGCGCCTCGTGGTGAGGTGTTATCTGACTTGAGCTATGTTGACCCTATGATGGCAGGGCGTGAGATGGGTGTTTTTACAAGCCACGCAAAACCACAAGAGAGCGCAACAAAGAGAAGAGCTAGAGAACTTGAGCAACTTTGGAAGGATTCTGAACGCTCTTTGAGATTCGCAAGAGAGAAGGGTGACACGGCAGGCATTAATTATTACGAAGGTTTACAAGGAAAGCTTAAGGGCCAACTTGCTGAAATGCGTCCTGAGATTTGGTCAGAAGAACCAACAACTACAGCAACAGAGGCAAGTGTAACAACACCACAAGGTCAAGTTGATTTTACTGAGATCACTGAGCAAGTGCAAGCAGGTGCAGTTGATACAGATAAAGACGGCCTTATTGATAATAGAGCAAATTGGAAAAAAGGTGTTCGTGATTGGGCTCGTGAAAATGGCGTACCAACTAACGACCCTAAATACATGGGACTTCTTGAGTTTATGGAAGAGCTTGAGGCTGATGTAGCTAAAAAGAAAGAGTTCGGCATTGAGACTGAAGAACGCCAATATAAGCGGAATCGTGAAAGTGAAAAGGTTGGGCGTGATATAGCTAAAGATAAGATTTCACAAGATGAAAAATATCAAATGTCTTGGAACGCTATGAGAGATCTTAGAAACGACCCAACAATAACAAACAAGCGCAAAGCATTGAATGTTAAACTAAGAAAAGAATCAGGTGCGGCGATTGGTGCAGATGAGTTTGAAAATATGATGTCTTTCGTACTTCCTACTGGTGCTTATAACAAGTTTAAAGCAGAAGCTACAGGCCCAATGCAAACACTTATTGGGACTATTAACGACAACGCACGTGAAGCTTATATGAAGAAACTTGGTGAAAAATATTTAAGCCAAGTGAACCCAAAAGCTTTATCAAATTACATTGATGACTCTATCTCTACCGAGTATTACAAACGTAAAAGCGGTGGTAAGAAAAAAGGCCGTTTTTCAAAGTTTAACAAGGGTAAAAAATAATGGATAAGGATTTCTTAAAAGAAATGTATGCCTTTGTAAAAGAAGAAGGCTATGAAGATTCTTATGGTGACTTTGTTAAGTCGATGCAGACAGATGAAAGCTTTAGAAATGAGCTTTATAATGCTGTTCAATCAGAAGGTTATGAAGGTGACTCTTTGTCATTTGTTCAATCAGTTGGTGGTAAAGAGCAAAAGAAATTAAAAGTTCCTGAAGCCTTCAAGGCTTTTCATGCTGAAACGCTACTACCACAATCAGGGCTTAAACGACCTAAAAACACAGATCGTGGGCAAATGGGTGAGTATTACAAAGAAGTCAATGCAGATGTTGAGAAAGCTTGGCAAGATAAGGCTAATAGGGATGCTTTTGCGGTTTATAATAAAGAGCGCTTGTTAACACCAACACTTGAGCAGTGGCGTTCTATGCCATTTGATGAAAAAGTAAGGTCTTACCAACAAAATAGTGGTAAGAGTATGCAAGAGGCTCGTGAGTTTATCACAAGCGCCCCAAACTCTGCTGAAGCTGAGATGTTTGATAGTGGAATGGTAAAGGGTGCAGGCTCAGTTGTGAAAGATGCTTTTTCACTACCAACAAGAGGTATTGCAGGTTTAATTGGTGGGCCTGAAGCTATGGCAACTACACCTGAAACGGCAGAAGGTTTTATACCTTCTGTACTTAGTAGCCCAACAACACTACCTGCAATTGCAAGTGGTGGCTTGTCAAATATGGCAGGTGCAAGTGGGACATTTTTAAGTAAATTGCCTTGGCTCTCTAACCCATTAGTGCAAAAAGGTGTTGAGGGCGGTTTATTTGGATTGTTAGAAGGTGGTTCAAAATCATTAAGACCAGAGGGGGTTACAAGTGGGGAAGTTATTGGGGACGTTGGCATGGGTGTATTTGGTGATGTGGCTCTCGGTGGCATTGGTCAATCTTTGGCAAAAGACGCACCTGAAGCAATCGCAAGAGGATCAATGGCAGGAGACGTATTCGACAACATTGAGACGTTAAAGTGGGCAGATAATCCACAAAACAAAGCTTTAATGGCTCAAAATAAAGGTAAGGGCTTAAAGGTTGGTAAAGAAATATTTGAAGACGTTTATAACCCAAGTATGTTTGATGAGTACGGCGTTGTGAATAGTGCTTTAGAGTCTATGCCAAATATAGATGGAACTACTATTGTCAATAAGATGCGTGAAGCTATACCTCAAAATGTTGGGGAATATGTTGCCGATCTAAAAGAACAACTTGCTTTTAAAACTGACCAAATTAAACAAATTCAAGAAATGGGCAAGCTTGGTACTTTAAATCCATCTCAAAAAAGAACTATTGGTGAGTTGAACCAACAAATAACAGATATCCAAGGGCAACTAAGTAAACCTGTTGAAGATATAACTCTATTCCAAGAGGGTGGAGCTATTGAGACGGCTAAGAAGCAAGTTAAATTCTTAGCAGATCAAATTGAAGGTAAGCAAGTTAATCCAAAAGCACTTCGTGACCTACGTGTGAAAATGGATAGATACATAGATTTCACAGATGATGGAATGGATCAAGCACATAAAGCAGTATTAAAAGATGTGTTGTATACTGGGCGTGACGCAATGAGAGAAAGCTTAGAAGCTTCTGCTGTTGCTAGTGGCCAACCACAATATGTTGAGGCAATGCGTAAAATGGCTGAAGGTTTCAAAGTTAGAGACAACCTTGTTGATGTTATGCCTAAAAAAGAAAAAGGCTTAGAGTCTTGGGTTGGCAACTTCGAAGGCCAAAACAAAACAGCTATTCAGGAGGCTTTGCAAGGTTATGACGCTTATTTTGGTAAAGAGTTTACACCTAAAGCAACTGCAGTAAGTACAGCTAAAACACTTCAAGTAAATCCACAAACGGGTGAACCACCTAGTCAAAACCTTTGGGCAACAGGCGGTGGCCCTGCTTGGCGTGGTCTTGTTAATCCAAAAACAGCAGGCAGAAGAATTAAGCAAGCCGAAGCTTTAAAAGATATAACAGCCACTCCAAACCTTGGTGCTTTACTTGGTGTAAACGCTCCACAAGTCGTTAGAGATTTTGGAGGAAGTACAACAGAAGGATTGAACAACCTCCTATTCGGCGGTCAATCACAAGAAGATTATTACGACACACAATCGGGGCTTAAATGACAATCCTAAACAAAATTTTCCACGACCCACGCCCACAATTTGAAGATGCCAATGGAGCCCCGTTAGACTTGGGCTCTACGCTCACTTTTTACAGCGCAGGCACGACCACGCCTAAAGCGATATACGCTGACTCTTCGCTCGATACGCCTTTAGACAACCCACTTACACTAGATGCAGGTGGTTATGTTCCTGAAGGCGGTGTATGGCTTGCTGAGGGTAGCTATAAGTTAGTCGTTAAGAACTCCCTTGGTGCTACTGAGTGGACACAGGACAACATAGCAGGCTCAGGCTTGTCAGGTGGTGGTAGTTCGGCCTTTGGTTATGTTGAGTCTATTGCAGATCTTCGCAATATAACACCCGACAGCATAGGCTTGGCTTATGTGACGGGCTATTATGGTTCGGGCACAGGTGGCAATAAGTTTTTCTATTGGAGCACAAGCTCAACAGCCACAGATGATGGTGGTTCAATTATAGCACCACAGGGAACACCTGCCACGGGTAGATGGGTAGCTCTTTGGTCTTCGCCTTATATGACCCTTGAAGATTGGGGATGCAGAACAGGTGCAACTTATTCCAATGCAACAGCCGTTGAGAACATGGTAGCTTTCGCTAATATTAACCCACTATATGAGTGTGTTTTCGGTGATGGTGATTGGTATTTAAACGGGAATGTAGACGTAGATGGTGACATAAGTGTCACCGTGCGCAATGGGTGTAGGTTTCGTGGCACAACAGGCGTGCACACACTTACCTTTTCATGTTTAGATTTAACAATTGAAACTGAGGGAAGTTTGGGTGAGCCTTTTCCTAGCTCTTTGTTAACCCCTGTTATTACTAGTGAGATAACAATTGACCCTCGTTGGTTTTCAGCGACTGAGGGTGTCGGCAATGACTCCTCACTCCCTTTTGGCTTAGTGATTACAAACTCAGGAACAAACCCAATCGAAATCAAAGTACCATTCTTTATTGATGACATTGACTTCACAGGTCGTACTTTGGTTAAATCAAATACGGGCCTTTTAGACATTGGCTCTCTTGGTGCTACTTTCCAAACGATTACAGCAGACGGCACTTTTATTGATGGTGATTTTAGTGCGTTAAGCTTCCTTGAAAATAAAGTGATTGGTGATTGGTTTGACTTGCCTTCGCCTGTTGATTCCACTATTTACAGCAACCTTATGAGTTCGCTTGCTTCTAATGGTAGTAAGTTTGTGTCATGGCTTGAAGGCTCTTATGAGTTCGACACAGCAATGTCAAATGATGACACGTACAAGCACAGCTTTGACATATCGCCTAACGTGCTTTTCAAGGCAACGGGTGTTGATGTGTTTATGGGAAATGTAGTTTCTTCAAATCATTGCATAGACAACACACAAACGGGGCGTTTCTTGTTTAATCAAGACGTTAAGCTTCAGTGGTTCGGTGCTTCGCCAAGTGAGCCAACACAAACAAGTAGAGCCCTTTTGCAAGCGGTTGAGGTTGGGTCTTTTATAGATGGCGGTGGTTCTTCTTATGCTATTGATGAAAGCATAGACGTTGGTGTTAATAGCTTTTTACTTAAGAATACAACTTTAGTACCGACTGCGGTTTTCACAGGCACAAAAGTTATTGTTTCAAATGGTGCAATGGATTTCAGAAACGTGACTATTGATTCAACTGGTAATCTTACCTTGGTGTTGATTGAAAATATTATTGATAGCTCAACCTTAAATTTTAAAGATTGTGTTTTCTCAGGTAAATCAATAGACATAAAAGGCCAAGACAACAAAATCTCACTTGTAGGCGTTGATTTTAGTTTAGCCTTTACAATTGAGTTAATTCAAAAGACTGCTATTTTTAGTAGGTGTTCTTTTTATAACTTGGTTATATGGGATCCTAACGCCGTAAGGATTACAGATTGCAACATCTTAAGCACTGGTGGTTATGCGATAACCTTTATCTCAATTATCACTATTGATAACAATAAAGAATTAAATGTTATTGAAAACAATTATTTTGACAATATCAACACCTCAAGCTTTTTCCAATTAACCAAAACAAACGGCACACAAGTAATAGGTCAAACAGACCCTTTAGATTTACTCTACTGGCTTTCTGTGCCTCTTAGAATGGTTAACAATAGCGGAACAGATCAAGCGACTGAGTACCAAGTTAGCACCACAGTAAGTCTTGCTGCAGCAGGCACTTTTGATGTTAATTTAACTTTCCCTACCACTTACGATAGGCAGTATATAGGTGACTTCTTTAATGATGGGAAATACATTCCTTCTATCTCACCTTTTGGCTCAGGGATTACAGACATAACTTATTTTAGAAGGTTCTCAAACCCTCAAGTAATAACTATGCGTTACACAGTAGCAACAGCAGGCGCAGGGGCTACTCAAGATGTTTTAACCTATACGGGCCGTGCTCGTTACTCTACAATTTAGGAGCAAATACAAATGGCACATATAGTAACACCTGACGATGACGGGTCAAAGTTAGAAGTAAGTCAATATTATTACATGGGAACTGAAACGACTGACGGCTCATTGAGGATGCTCAATGTAGCCGGCGTTGTCTCTTTTGAGCAACGTGTAGGCGGTGTGTGGGTTGACTCGCCAATATCGACAAGTGGTGGTTTGGCGAATAGGGTAATTGTGACGCAATCAAATTATGCTACAACCTTAGCCACTATTGACTCGACAAAAGAGTATTTTATTGACGGCGTTGTTGATATTGGCAACACTCAAATAGTAGTGCCTAGTGGGGGGATTAGTTTAGTAGGTTATGATTTTGTTGTTTCAGGTCTTGTGAGTACTGAGCCCAATTACACTATGATTGTTAGTGATGTTGGGGGTAGTGGTGATATAATAATGCGTGACTTATATTTTCAAGTTTCAGGAACAAACTCACAACTTTATGATATTACCCCTGTTAATAATTTTAGAGCTGTTGAAATATCTAGGGTAAACTTTAATAACATGTCCTCTATGGGTGAGATAACAGATTATAGGCAGGGGCTAGAAGATGGCACAGGTCGCTTTGGTGGCACTCCAAACTTAACACTTACAGGTACTTGGGCAGGTGGTTACAGAATAACAACTTCTATTGTTCGAGCTTTATCTAGTGGTATGACGGGCGCACTTTTTCAAGAGGGCACAGCGTTTACTTTTGGCTCTAGGTTTTTAACTGACATAAATGTTGACTTACCAACAAATGCAAGCTTAATTGATTTCCAAAGCTCAAACTTTACAGCGCCAAGCCTTTGCCAAATCCAAGGGGCAATAGTTACCCGTAATGGTGTTTCTGATGCTAATGATTCAAATATTTCTCCTAATTTAACTGAGAGCGAACTGGCCTCAAGTTGGAAAAATAACCAAGGCTTGACCAATACATTTGTTGGTGGTACTAATACGATCACAAGCGAAAACTTAACAGTGATTGGCTCAGGCTCTACCTTTTACGATTTAAACGCAATTTGGACGGCTTCAGAGTTGCAACACTTTGACACACCTGCCACGAATCAGCTTAGACACCTTGGTAACAACCCAAGGGAGTTTAAAGTTATCTGTGATTTTATTATTGAGGGTCAACAAAATAACGATTTAACTTTAAGAATCACAAAATACGATGCTTCAACAGCAAGTGAAACCGCAATATTTGACCAACGAAGACAGATCAACGCCCTTGTTGGTGGTCGTGATGTGGCGTTTTTTAATATCAATACAAACGTAACGCTTGACCAAAACGATTATATATACATGAGGATTGCTAATAATTCAGGCAATGTAAATGTAACAGCAGAGAATACGTCTTATTTTACGATTGAGGAAAGATAAAAATGACTAGTATCAACTATCCAAGTTATGCAGAGAACACTAATACTGACAATTTTCAAGTGGTGGGCTATAACGAGACTACCCAAGCTGTCGAGCGTAAGAATTTAGGCAGTGCTATTGACGCAAAGATTGTTGCAAGTAGCGGTGCGGTGCAAAGTGCTTATCAACTTATTCCTCAATTAATTTTTAAATGGTTTGATAATAATAACCCTGCTGATGGTTGGCTTATAACTTCATATGAGGCAGGCACAACGACAAAAATTGACACATACTCAGATGATATTGGAACGCTGAACGACAATCCAATAACATTAAATGATCGTGGTGAAGCCCGTATATTTTTAGATTCAACACTTGTATATAAGTTCGTTATTACTGACGCACTCGGTGGGAACGTGCAAACATTTGACAACATCACAGGTGTAGGCGGTGTTAGTAGTGGCGGTGGTGGTTCGGTTGCAGGGAATGTAGGCGACTTACAGCTAAACAAAGACGGTGTTAATTTTGGTGCATCGGGGTTGAATTGGTCGGGTGGTGTGCTTACTATCAATAATAGTGGGACAGGTTCATTTACTCAAGATTATAGCGATTTAAGTAAGGTTACTACAACAACAACTTATGACACAGGAAGTGTGGTGCAAGTTGTGCAAAGTGGTGCGGCTAGTACAACCCTTACAGGTTCTGCAGGTGCTTTGGCTTTAGTGTCTGACGCTACACGCCAAAGTATTACAATGGGCAGTGTGTCGATTACTAGTGACGCTCAAAGCTCATTTGGAAATGGTGTGGTGTTAGGTGGTGGGCTTGGGCTTGTTAACGGCTCAGTTGACTACACGGGTGGCGTATTTAGGTTTCAAGAAAATGGGGTGACTCGTGGTTTTAATGCTAACTCTATAACTTATGATAATGGAGTGAGTGGGCTTACAGCAACAGACGTAAAGAGTGCTATTGATGAGTTAAACGTAAACGCAAACACGCTCACAATGGAAACTATAACAACAAGTGAAAACAATGTAAACTTAGTTGCTAAACCTGATGGTGTGGGCGGTGTTACGTGGGGGACGGATAGCGCAACGCCTGCAGGCGCAAACACTGAGATACAGTTTAATAACAATGGAGCTTTTGGAGCTTCCAGTTCACTAACTTATGACGGGGCTTTATTAAAGGTTGGGGGGTCTTCTACATTTGCTGTTGAGGTTACAGGTGGTTCTGTAAGGGGGATATACACTCAAAAAGGCTTAGACTCTCGTGGTGGATTGCTATTAAGTATAGAGAACTCAGATATCCCTTTAGACATTCAGAATAGCACAGGTGGTCAAATACCCACAGGTATGCAGATAAATGGTGATTTCCTGACAGCTATTGATATAGACATTACAGGAAATGGTGAGGCCATTAATGCGAACACGAATGGTGGGTTATATGCCATTCAAGCATTTGGGGGCTCTCTTGCGTCTATAAACGCAGGTAATGGAATTACACTGGGCAATAACACCACAGGCACACAAGATGGCACTTTTAGATACACGGGTTCAGACGCAGAAGTGTTAAAAAGTGGCGTGTGGACTTCCTTAACAGAAGTTAGCACGCCTGCAGGCGCAAACACTGAGATACAATTCAATAATAATGGGGCTTTTGGGGCTTCTTCTAGTTTGACTTTTGATGGTACTACATTAGAAGTGACAGGCGACCTTGATGTAACAGGTTCGGGGACTTTTGCGAATAACAAGATTTTAATGGATAATAATTTGATTGGCGTTAGTGAATTACCTTCTGATTATAACGCAACATATGGACATAGAG
>Ga0233414_10000170_pt1 | contig 28372 bp, 28 predicted proteins | sample Na_anoxic_10_MG_FD_189020 | JGI IMG/M metagenome (GOLD analysis project Ga0233414, IMG submission 189020) | Seawater microbial communities from Saanich Inlet, British Columbia, Canada - Na_anoxic_10_MG | ecosystem: Environmental > Aquatic > Marine > Inlet | place: Canada: British Columbia... | reverse complement strand
TCCTGCGCGATGTGCAGTAGCTGATGGGTGTTCAATATCAGTAGACAGAAGACTTACAGCAGGTGAAACATATGAATATGCACTTGAGCAGATTCGTAATCTTGAGGCCGTAAAAGCAGTAGGTGCAACAGTAGAAATGTATGACTATAAACGTCCTTCGTATACGAATTTGGTTTATCCGACCAAAAGTTATTTCCCAACATGGGTTCTTGATGAAAAACATCCGGCCTGCAGGACACTTGTAGATACTTACAAAGGGTTATTTGGTAAAAAACCGCTTGTTGATAAATGGACATTCTCAACTAATGCTGTTTCAATAATGGGCAGATTCGGTATACCGTGCATTGGTTTTGGCCCCGGCCATGAAGACCAGGCCCACGCACCGAACGAACGCACCTGGAAAGACGAACTTGTAAAAGCCGCGGCCATGTACGCCGCCATCCCGTCCGTATACCTGGAACAATAGAGGAGGGGTATCATTCCAAAAGTGGAATGATAGAGGAGGGGTAATATTCCATAATGAAGGAGGAAAATGATGAAAACTGAATTTAAGGGGAAACATTTTATATCACTGCAGGATTGGAGTAAGGAAGAATTGGATATATTGCTGGAGGAATCCTACGACCTGAAAAAGAAATATTTGTCGGGGGTACCAACACCTTATCTGCCGTATAAAACTATGTTCCTTATGTTCTTTGAGCAGTCCACCAGGACGAGGAATTCCATGGAGGCAGGTATTGCTCAGATGGGTGGCCACGGTAACTTCCTTGATGTCAGTACAATGCAGATAGCCCATGGAGAATCGGCAAAGGACACTGCGATAATCCTTTCGAGTTATGGCCACGGCATTGCCTGTAGAAATTGTTTTTGGGAAGTCGGAAATAAATATCTGAGAGACATGGCTGAACATGCTACAGTTCCCGTAATGAGCCTGCAGTGCGACCTTTACCATCCCATGCAGGGAATCGCCGATTTAATGACCATACAGGAAAAGACAGAGACGACAAGAAACCTTAAGGTTTCAATTATCTGGGCATACGCAACAAGCCATAAAAAACCTATATCGGTTCCGTTGACACAGGCCTTGCTTTTCCCTAGATATGGTATGGATGTAACACTTGCATATCCAAAAGGATATGATCTTCCCGACTGGGCAATTGCACAAGCAAGGGAAAATGCCAAAAAGAATAGTGGGAAATTTAAAATAACTCACAATATGGAAGAGGCATATAAAGATGCCGATGTGGTTATTCCAAAGAACTGGGGCAGTTGGGTCAATAACCAGAGCACGGCCGTTGTTGACGACCTTCTTGAATCCTACAGAAGCTGGAAATGCACTGAGGAAATGATGGAGCTTGCATCAAAGGATGTAATGTATATGCATGCGCTTCCTGCTGACAGGGGTAACGAAGTCGTTGATTCTGTTATCGATGGACCGCATTCAATTGTATATGATGAAGCTGAAAACCGGCTACATACGGCTAAAGCCGTAATGACACTGACTATGGGTGGAAAATAAAAAAATGGAGGCGCGTATGGGAAAACTTGCTGTAATTGCAATAGGGGGAAACTCCCTGATAAAAGATAAAGCGCATCTGGAAGTCTCCGACCAGTATGATGCTATATGTGAGACAGTCAGGTATATTGTTGACATAATTGAAGAGGGCTATGAAGTAGTCATTACCCATGGGAACGGCCCGCAGGTAGGGTTCATTATGCGCCGTTCTGAGATAGCTGAGGAAGTGGAACACATGCATCCGGTTCCTCTGGTCAGTTGCGATGCTGATACACAGGGAGCCCTTGGATACCAGATCCAGCAGTCACTTCATAATGAATTTGCAAAACGAGGAATACAGAAAAATGCAGTTACTCTTGTTACACAAGTGGAGGTTGATCCTAATGACCCGGCTTTCGGGAATCCTTCCAAGCCCATCGGTGTTTTCTATAATGAAATGCAGCTGATGCATATCCGTAAGAGCCACCCCGACTGGATCATGACAATGGATGCAGGGAGGGGATACCGAAGGGTAGTGCCGTCACCTAAGCCAAAGGATATCGTTGAGATCGAAGCAATTAAAAATCTTGTAGGTTCCGGCTTTACTGTAATTGCCGTCGGAGGAGGAGGAATACCGATAGTCATTGAAAATGGTGGTTACAAAGGAATTAATGCCGTAATTGACAAGGACCACGCATCCGGAATGCTCGCTACAAAACTTGGAGCAGATGTTTTTATTATTTCTACAGCGGTCAAAAACGTATATATTAATTTTGGAAAACCGGATGAGCAGAAAATAAGCGATATAAATATACAAGAAATTATAAAATTAAAGGAACAGGGGCATTTCGCACCCGGAAGCATGCTTCCTAAAATTGAGGCGGTCGTACAATATATCGAAAATGGCGGCGGCCGGGCAATAATTACTTCTCCTGAAAACCTGCTGAAAGCAATCCGTGGGGAAGAAGGAACAATAATAAGCTAGAATACTAGAATCATTTTTCTCATTTCGGGCCGGTTTCATAGTGAACCGGTCCGGTTTTTGTGGGTGTATTTATAGTTGTGTAAAATCATCAGCTTCTTAATATTTTGCACAGGAAATACACAGGGTTTTACACATTAAAAACCGCCGGTTAAAAGGCCTTAGAGTATTTTTACACAATATCCACAGATGGTTATTAACAAGACAATGTTAGCAACCGCATATAAAAAATGTAAATTATTACTTGTGCTAAATGGTAAATTATGTTAATATTGCATTGACAATAAATACCATCCGAGGTGTAGCTTATCAAAAAACTAAATGACAGATATAACTTCATACAGCAATTAAGCGGGCGTAAAGGCGTAAATGTATTTCTTGGATATGATGAGATTACAGGTACAAAGATAATAATTAAAGAGATAAATAATCCCCGTAATAAAAAAGAAAATGATTTCAGCATACTGCGAAAACTCAGACATCAGGGTCTTCCTGAAATTACTGATGCCTTTGAATTGAATAAAAACCTGTATATTATAATGAATTATATCAGTGGAAATAATCTGGGGGAATTTGTAAAGTCACACGGGACTTTCGATGAAGCCGGAGCATTGGACATAGTTTTAGAAATACTGGATGCCTTGGATTACCTGCATTCCGTTAGGCCAAAGCCAGTTATTCATGGGGATATAAAGCCGGAAAATATTATAATCGAAAACGGCCGTGCGGTCCTGATTGATTTTGGTTCCATCGATACTGAAGATGCCTCATCTGGTTTCTGTTCACCCGAGAGATTTGCAGGCATTCCAAAATCAATTGAATCAGATATTTATTCTGTAGGTGAACTTTTGCATTACTTATTACGCGGAGATGTTAAAAAAGTATACAGTATGAAACAGGCAACCGGTATAAATAATGATATTTACAGAATCATTGATAAATGCACCAGAAAATTACCCGGTGAAAGATATCATAAAGCCGCTGCAATGGCTTCTGAGATACGGCGATTGAAGGAACTGCGAAGGGCAGGGATTAATGATGAAAACGACATCAGGATTATCTGTATTCCGGGGAGTCCGGAAGCAGCTTGTGAAATCGCCTGCTCATTATGCAGAACAAAAAGAAATGTACTAATAGCTGATCTTGATATGCTGTCTCCGTCAGTTCACACAATCATGGGGGTGGATAAATTCGATTACTGTCTTCAGGATTTTATTTCAGGCAGTCCAATGGAGTTAAAGACCAAAAGCATTGCTATAAAAAAAATCGGTCTTAGGATGCTGCCCTGCCGAATTGATTATGAAAATTATGAAGGTTTGTCAAAAGAATGTCTGTCCGCACTAATAATAGGAGCGTCTGGTTTTTTTGACATAATCGTAGTTTCTTGCAGTGGTTTTCCATATGATAGCTATTTTATAGATTCATTAATTTACAGTGATGTAATTGTTTTTCCGGTCATTAAAGGTGTTATTGATATCAGAAAGTATAATTCTCTGGCAAGATTCATGTGCAACAGACAGAATGTCCCGGAAGATAAAATGTTCTTCATGGGTGTTGATATTTACGAAAATAACATTAGTTCGCTTATTGCGGCAGGGGCGGTTGAAACAACATGGATCGGAAGCATACCACGTATTCCCGGTCGAACTTCACTTTATTCATCCGGCAGTCCTTATATATATTCCGTTAAGAAAAGCATACTCTCATGCTGTATTAAATTGATAACTAAAACGGGGGTGCTGTCATAATGCCGGTGGTAAAAACGCTATTTAAACCCATTGAAAAAGAAATAAAAAAAGCGGACATTGCCGTACCTATTGAGAAGCTTGTAATGCTGCTTACAAGCAAGATTATCAGCGATGACCCGGAATATGTCATAAAGGCTTATACAAATGAAAAAGACAAGGAAAAACTAGAAAACAGGATAATCGAATTACTTGATACCGGGGGGTATTATTACAGGGGCGGAAGGCAGGAGCTTATCATAAGAATCTTTGACTTCATGTTTGGATACGGAGCACTTCAAAAACTCATTGATGATGAAGATATCAGCGATATTGACGGCACTTCCTATAATGAATTTTCTATTACAATAAACGGAATCAGAAAACCGGCAGACATTGATTTCGGCGACAAAAAAACATTCGGCACATACTGCAGGCTTGTAGCAATCCGCAGCGGTGGTATTTTAAATGAAGACGACACCCATTGCAGAACCACAGATATTGATAGAAAACTCAGGATAAATGTGTCAATTCCACCAAGAAATGTGTCAGGTCCTGCGATAAGCATCAGAAAACATCGAAATACAGCATATAAATATCAAGATTTGGAGAAACTAGGCATGCTTGACGGTAACTCAAGGGAATTACTCGAATCTGCGGCCGCGACTGAAAAAAGCATTCTTTTCTGTGGTAAAGGCGCTGCTGGAAAAACAACCATCTTAAGGACATTTATTAACAGCCTTCCAAGACTTGAACGTGTCCTGGTTGTTGAATCAGATGCAGAAATATATCCTGACAAGCAATTTACGATAGAGCAAAGGACAAAAAAGCCCGGCGAAGGCGGCCGGCCGGTGGACCTTGAAATGTTGATTAAGGACGGCCTGACAATGTCTCTTGATACATATTGCATCGGTGAGATCGTAGGACCTGAAGCATATTCATTTATAAAAGCATCCTGTACTGGACACCGTATGCTCGGAACGATTCATTCATCCGGTGCGGAAGAAGCGCTGGATAGGCTTGTATCCCTTGCATCGGGAGGAATGGCAAGTGATTCGATAAGCCGGGTCATGGAAGCAGCTGCATCGGGAATTGACATGATTGTCTTCCTAAGAAAATTCAAAGTGATAGATATTCTTGAGATAAACGGAATTAGAGGGGGACATCCCTGTTTTAATTATCTATATGAGAAGGAACGAGTATGATTTATTTTCTTATTTACTTAATACTATTTTTCGTAGGTTACATAGTTTTTTACAACATAAAGATTCGTGACAAAATCCTCGGAAGGAGAAATTCAGAACACAAGAGGTTAAATAAAAAGGTGTTGATATTGCTAAATTTTACAGTTTATATAATATCCGCTTTAGGCCTCAACATAATACTTAATTCAATAGCGGCTGCATTAGCAGTAGCTGTCCTTCCTGTAATCGGATTATATTCCCTGATTGATATATCGGAAAAGTACAGGGAAGACAGAGAAATGAAGCAAATCACCTTTTTCCTGATGACAATGGCAAAATGGAGCGGAGTAAAGAACGACCTGGTATATTGTCTTAAGAAAACAGATGAAATTAAAATGAAAAAACCGCTTGGAAGCATGATAGGTACAACGATAGGAAGAATATACGGCGGTATGACCCCGGCTTTAGCTTTTGAACTTCTTGAAAAAGAATCAAGCAGCGAGGATTTACGCTATCTTGTTAAAAACATTAGGTTCGCAGCGGAAAAGGGTGGAAATCTGCAAAAGCTTTTCAAGGGTATGGAGGAACAGTACTTTAAGATTGATGAAGAATATTTTAAACGTAAAATTTCCACCTTGAGAGACAGGGTAGCTGTCTATATAACCATATTCATGGTCATTGCAACGGGAGTGTGGTTTATCGGCAGTAATCCTGTCGCCGGTGCATTTTACCTGAACACACTGAACGGAAACCTGCTGCTAATGGCATTTGTCCTGGTTTTCGGAGCCGGAATCATGATTATGATAAAAAGGTAGCTTATGATTATTTTGTATGGAATTTTGAATATGATTTCGGCGGCGTCTGCATTGAGTGCTTATAGTGTGTCAAAAGCCCGCGGGAAAAAGGTTAGGTCGGGTGAGTTACCTGAATTTCTGGAAAAAACAGCTGTAATATTTAAAAAGTACGGCATAACACAAAAATCCGATGTATTACTATATGTGATGATGCCTTTCCTTGGAATATTCATGGGTGCTACCGCTTTGATAGCGGGTAATGTACCTGCATCTGCTATATTATTTCTGACCCCGGTAATCTCGGTTATTTTGCTTATGGCAGCAAGAAAGAAAAAAGCTGCTTCGATATTTCAAAAAAATGCATATAAGCTATATAAATACATTCTTAACCAATCTTATGCAGGCGTTAGGCCAAGTGAGGCCATGAAAAAAATGTACGAGGTGGTTGAGGAAAAAAAGCTTAGGAGAAACCTTATGGAGGCATGTGCTAAATATTCTGTTTCACTTGATACCGATATTCTAGCAAGGGCAATACTAGAAAATATTGACACACCTGAAGCAAGAAGTTTCTCAATGACAATCAGGGATAAAATATTTGAAAGCCGTGATTCGAACCTTATGGAGCGGCTGGAGCAGCTTATGTTCAACAGGTACTTCGCATATATCCAAAGGGCCACGGACAATGTTAAGACAAGGTGTCTGATAGCGGTAGTACTGCTTTGTTCAGTAGTTGTGGTAATGGTTCTTATACCGACAATGTTAGACGTTCAAAATGCTTTGAACAGTATTTTTACACAATAAAGGAGGACATCATGAAAAAGAAAATCAAGAGAGCATTGGGCTATCTTAAAAACCAGGGGGGCTTTGGCCTTTATGAAGTCATAGGAATAGCAGCGGTGCTTATTGTAGCAGCGTTTGTTGTGATCCCGGGATTTAGGACCTTCGCCCAGACTGTAATGGGTAAAATGGATACCTGGGTAAATGACAGCATCTTCGGGCAGCTCTTTCCGGCAAGCTAATGGCTGAGAGGGCGGTGGTGGCCGCAGTCATCTTGCTTATTGTTCTGAGCATTTGCCTATCTGTTACTGAAAGTTTTATACCAATAGGGAAAAATCTCGATTTCAGAGATATCTGTAGAGGTTATCTAATGAAAATGGAGTATTGTTCCGGACTCAGTGAAGCAGCATGCAGAACCCTGGAATCTGATTTGGAAAATCTGGGGTTTGAAAATGTAAGCATAAGCGCGCCGATGTCTGCTAAGGCAGGGTCTGTAATGTCGCTGAAGGTAACAGTAACTTTAAAAAGAGACAGTATTGCAGGTATATTCCGCCGGATTCAAAAGGAATATGAAATGTCCTACATCAGAAAGGCCATAGCCAGGAAAGTAGTTAACAGATGATTAAAAATAACAAAGGCTTCGGTATATTGGAAAGTATCTTGTTGTGCGCTTTTCTGGTTCTTCTGGTCATCCCCGTCTTTTCGGTAATAACGGAAAAAGTCTATCTAAAATATTCAGTGCATAAAATAAACGAATTGGCTGATACTGCCATAATGTCTTCAGTTTTCGGTATTAATGCAACGGAATTCTCATCAGGCAATTTGATTTTCAATGATGAAAATGAACTTACAGACAAGGTCTTGAATATTTTGATGATGAATTCATTTGATAATATGATAATAACTGAATTTGAAATGTCAGTTTATGGAAAGGGAGAGGAATGTCCAAACGGGTGCTCTTCGGAATTTGATTTCGTGCATTTACTCATGAAAGTTTCTCTGGAAAGGTATGGGGCGAATAACCCCGTTGAATTCTGGATACACAGGGATTTGGAATTCCCGTATGATAGGTAAAATATGAAAAAAAGCGTATATATAATTCTGGCCGTGCTGATTGCGGCTGTTCTGACGGCAGTGCAGGTATTGATAGCAAACTCAATAGTTAAAAAAAATGAGATGGAAGTGTGTACGGCTGTGACCGGAATAAAGATAGGAAATACAATATATGAAAGTGATGTTGAAACGATTAAAATTTATAAAGGTGAATTTGAAGGTTTGGTTAAGTCGGCGTCCATGTCGGAAATTACAGGTAAAACGGCATCGCATGACATCGTTGCCGGCAGTATACTCTGTCTGGGCGATATTGATACCACGGATGACAACATTGGTGAAACGGGATTCGTGGCACTGGAGGTGAACGGTGAAAACTTCAATGCCGGAAATCTAGAAAAGGGAGATTTTGTAGATTTGTATATAATTCCTGACCTGAAGGACATAGATGAAGGTAATATCCTATGGCTCAATGGTATCTTTGCAGAGAGTGGTGTCAGGTTTATTCTCGGCAAACAACCGGGAATCCTTATTGAAAATGTGCTGATCGGACACATCGATACTGCAACCGGCCAATCAGCTAAATATGTAAGTATACGGGTGTCGCGGCCGCTTGATGAGGCCATCGCCTATCTCGAACAAATAAGTGTTTTTGAATTCATCGGTCGTTGAGATGTTATAATAGATGGGACGGAGGGTTCGGATGCTTAGGGATAACGAACAGCTTGATGACCTGCAGATAAAGGGTCTTGAAATCATACAGAACAAAAAGAAATTCAGGTTCGGTACTGATGCTGTTCTTTTGTCTTCCTATGCAAAAATAAAGCCCGGCGGAAAATGTATTGACCTGGGAACGGGCACAGGAATCATACCGCTGCTGCTTTCTGCAAAAACCGATGCAGGCGAAATCATCGGGCTGGAAATACAGGACGACCTTTGTGAAATGGCATCGAGGAGTGTCAACTTCAATAATCTCGGTAGTAGGATAAAAATAGTATGCGGTGATATAAAAAATGCTCCGGAATTATTCAAAAAGGAAACTTTCGTGAATGTTGTTTCAAATCCGCCATATATGAAAAACGGATCCGGATTCCAAAGCGATGAAAAAAGCATTGCGATGTCGCGGCATGAGATTATGTGCAGTATTGAAGATATCGCAATCGCCGCAGAGTATCTTTTAAAGGACAAGGGTATGCTTTCGATGGTCCACAGGCCCAACAGGCTTGTTGATGTGCTAAGTGTGTTAAGAGAACATTCGCTGGAACCTAAGACAATAAGGTTTGTCCATCCGTATGCCGGTAAAGCGCCTAATCTATTTCTCATAAATGCACAGAAAAACACACAACCTTTTCTTAAGATAGAGGATCCGCTGGTAATGCGGAGGGATGACGGTGAATATACAGATGAAATCTATGATATATACGGAATGGAAAGGAAGTAAGGATGCTTTACCTTGTAGCAACGCCAATCGGCAATCTAAAAGACATATCACAGCGTGCGCTTGAAGTCCTGCAAGACTGCGACATTGTGGCATGTGAGGATACAAGGCGTACAATTAAGTTGCTTAACGCATATGATATAAAGAAAAAGCTTGTCAGTTACCATAAACATAATGAAAGGGAAGCAGGCGAATCACTCCTTGGCATGGCCCGCGAGGGAATGGCAATTTGTTTGGTTTCAGATGCAGGGTGCCCCGGAATTTCAGACCCGGGCGAATACCTTGTTAAGCTGTTTTATGATAACGACATTGATGTGAGTGTAATACCGGGACCTAATGCAGCTTTATCCGCTCTGGTTTTGTCGGGTTTAAAAACAGAAAAGTTCGTATTTGAAGGTTTTCTACCAAGCACATCGAAAAAGAGAATTGAACGGCTGAAGGAAATGTCAAATGAACAGCGTACGATGATTTTTTATGAAGCCCCGCACAGATTATTTAAATGCCTGGCTGATATGTCAAAGGTTTTTGGGACTGAAAGAAATGCAGCCGCGGTAAAAGAAATCACAAAGATCTATGAAAAGGCATTCAGGGGGAATCTGGGGGAATTGTGTGATAAGTTTGCCGAAGGAGAACCCAAAGGTGAATTTGTGTTGATTGTTGAAGGCGGGGAAGGTCCTGCTGAAATAATTCCCGAAAAATCTATTGAAGAAACTTACTCTGATCTTATAGAATCCGGAACGGATAGAAAAGAAGCCCTGCGAATAATCGCAAAGCAATACAATATGTCCCGTAGGGACGTATATTCAAAAATTAATAAAGAATAACTTAAACCATTGTGTCGACGCAGTTTTTACATACAACTTTTTGTTTGTACTCAACTGTATTATCGGTAGAACCGCAGAAAACGCATGAAGGCTGGTGTTTTCTGATTATAATGCTGTTATCTTCCATGAACATTTCAACGGCATCCCTATCGCCGATTCCTAAAGATCTTCTTAATTCAATAGGTACAACGATTCTTCCGAGTTCATCGACTTTCCTTACTATTCCGGTCGCTTTCATAATCGCCTCTCCTAATTATTACACAAAATTTGGTAATTAGATTTTATCACTCGTGGTAAATTCAGTCAAATGACATAATTTCTCTCTATTTGTGAAGTCTTATATGATGAATTGAACTGTTAATTTGTATAATTCGCTTTGCTTCTGTGATTTTTTATGTCATTGCATGTATATTGTCACTGGGTTAGAATTATTTCAGGGAGGGGTTGTATGATAAATATTCAGAATGTAACAAAAACTTACGGAAGCGGTATCAAGGCCGTTGACGGGATTACCCTTGATATTAATAGTGGGGAGATTTTTGGATTCCTCGGGCCGAATGGAGCGGGGAAAACAACCACTATTAAAATGATTACCGGTATCCTGCCAGCGGATGAGGGCGATATACTTGTCGATGGATACAGCATAAAAAATGAACCTTTGTCAGCTAAAATGAACATAGGCTATGTCTCTGACGATCCGAATGTATTTGAACGTTTAAAAGGACTTGAATATCTTAATTTCATGGCCGATATTTATAAAGTTCCGGCGGAGGGCAGGAAAGAGAAAATTCTATCGCTTGCCGAGGAATTCGAAATGACCAATGCGCTGGCTGACAAAATCCAGAGTTATTCCCACGGGATGAGACAGAAAATCGTTGTCATGGGGGTTCTTTTGCATGATCCGAACGTATGGATACTGGATGAACCTCTTTCAGGCCTAGACCCGAAATCATCATATAAATTAAAAGAAATCATGAGGAGCCATGCAGACAAGGGGAATACCGTTATGTTTTCCACCCATGTCCTTGAAGTCGCTGAAAAAGTCTGCGACAGGATTGCGGTTATAAATAAAGGGCACATTCTCTTTATCGGAACTCTTGAAGAGATGAAAGCTACCCTTGCCAAAGATACAAGCCTCGAGAAGATGTTCCTGGAGATGACAGACGATGAATAACATACTTTCGCTAGTTAAAGTAAGCCTAAACATGGCCTTCAGGGGTCAGGTAGGTAAAAAAAGGAAAATTAAAAAGTGGTTGATCGGCCTTGGGTTGCTTGTGTGGCTCGGTCCGATGGTTTATGCATTTTCAGAAATAATACGAGTTATGTATGGTGTGTTCGAATCTTTCGGACAAGGTGATGCAATCATAGTTTTAGGACTTCTCATAACCTCCATGATTGTGTTTATATTTGGTATTTTCTACACCATAGGCTCATACTATATGTCTAAGGACATTCCAACTTATTTATATATGCCGCTGAAACCATGGGAAATAACATCAGCAAGATTCCTAATTGTGTTGCTGTATGAATATATTACTATGCTCATTTTCTATCTGCCTATGATCATAGGCTTTGGAATAGCCTCAGGCATGGGTGTTTTATATTACCTTATGGCGTTACTGATATTCATATTCCTGCCTATTCTGCCACTGGCACTGGCTTCAATAATTATCATGGGAATCATGAGTTTTGCCAAAAAGGCAATGAATAAAGATAGATTCACCATGATTGCCAGTATACTGGGTCTTGTAATAGGAGTTGGGTTGAATGTAGCGTTCCAGGGGCTTGCAAGAAGTGCAGATAATAAGGATGGCCTGCAGGAACTTCTTATGTCAGGCAAATTATCCATAGCTGAGAACATCGCGCGTTATTTCCCCGGGCTGCCCAATGCAGCGAAAGCTTTAACTGATGGCAATTTTCTTCATCTGTTGATTTTCATAGCAATTGCCGCAGTAGCGTTTACATTGTTTTTGGTCGTCGCAAAAGCAATATATTTCCGCGGGGTCATAGGAATCAACCAATCCGTATCAAGGCGAGAATTTGATGCTCAAAAAAGTAACGGTTTCAAGTCGGCAAGTCCTGTCAAAACATATCTGGCCAAAGAACTAAAACTGATTTTCAGAACGCCAATATTTTTCATGAACCTAGCGCTTATAGATATAATAATGCCGTTGATGTTGATTGTATCCATGATTGTAGCAGTGGGCTCTGTTGACTTGGCATCAGTGAAAAGCATGGTAACGGGAAATGTTACAGGTGGTATTTTGGTTACAGGAGCATTCATACTTTTTGTTTTCATAAGCGCTATGAACGGGATTACTGCAACTGCCATATCAAGGGAAGGCAAACAGTTACAAATCATGCAGTTTATACCGATGCATTACAGGGACCAGATGAATGCCAAGCTATTGTCAGGGGTGATTATATCAATGGCTGGTATGATTGTTACATTGGTCTTCCTGGTTATTTTCTTTAAAATATCACTGGGCATTGCCTTGTTGATGTTTCTTGCAGGAACCAATGCCGTCATACTTACCAGACTCACAGGAATGTTCATTGATGCCGCAAATCCTAAATTAAAATGGGACAATGAACAAAAGGCGGTAAAACAAAATATGAATCTTGTCTTTAACATGCTTATTGGCCTGGGGGCTGCAGGTGTAGCTGTAGTATTGCTCATTTTCCTGACACAGTCGATATTATGGAATTCAGTTATATTTATTGCCGTGCTGGCAATCGCGAACTTCGGTCTGTACAAACTACTCGACAATAGGTTCCCGAAAATGCTGGCCCGTATTGAATAGAATTTATATCTTAAGCATCACACCCATGGATAAAAAATCATCCATGGGTGTTTTTATGTTCTCTATTAAATAAGTTTGTACGCTATAATGGAAATATATTAATTTTGTGGGGGTATTTTTATGAAATGGGTTACCAGATCCAGGGTGCATGTTGACAGGGTTGCGTGTCCGTGGCTTATTAAGAGGTTTGTCGATACTAATGCGGAGATTCTTTTTGTTGCAAGGAACCTGGTTCCTGAAATCGCAAAGTCCGAAGGGGCCATACCCTTTGATACAGGACCGGTTGAACTCGGTCATAAAGATGGTCACTGCACATTCGTTACAATTATGAATACATATAATCTTGCCGGTGACCCGGCTCTTAAAATGCTGTCGGAGGTTGTTGACGCCGCTGACACCAACAGGCTTGATGAAAATCCTTACGCAAGGGGACTTGAAGCCATAGCAGTAGGATTTGGAATGGTATTCCCGGACGATTATGAAAATCTTGAGTACCAATTTATAGTTTATGATGCACTGTATAACTTCTTCAAACTGCAAGCTGTAAAAAAATAAAGCGGGCTTATGGAAAAATTTTCTGAAAAAATGAAAAAGGCGGGACTCAATTCCGGCATGCTATCCATGATTGTCATGGTAGTATTCATCGGTCTGGGTGAAAAAATGGCGGAAAGATTCCTTCCCCTGTATATCATGTCCCTGGGAGGTACAGCTGTGGCAGTAGCTTCCCTGAATACTATGGATAACCTTCTGAGTTCATTGTATTCATATCCGGGCGGTTGGATTTCGGATAAAGTTGGCTACAAAAAGGCACTGATAATTTTTACCCTTATAGCTCTTTTCGGATATATGATAGTCATTTTTATCCCAACATGGCAGTCGGTGCTTATAGGGGCATTTTTCTTTATTGCATGGACGGCAATTTCCCTACCTGCCGTAATGAGCATGGTTGCAAAAACCATGGATAAGAATAAGCGGGTTACAGGGGTTACAATCCATTCATTCGTCCGCAGAATACCTATGGCCCTTGGACCTATTGCGGGCGGTGTGTTAATCGGTGCATTTGGCGAAGTTACAGGAATGAGGGTTGCTTTTTCGGTTGCATCAGTACTAGCGCTCATGTCAATAGCATTTGTTGCAAAATTCATGCCCAATGACAAGAGCATCAAGCCGAAATCCCATGGATTTCTAAAAACAGTAAAAAATCTCAATGGTCCTTTGAGGACACTGCTTATTTCAGATATACTGATCCGCTTTGCGGAACAAATTCCGTATGCATTCGTTGTCATCTGGGCTGTTACTATGAACGGGTTGACACCGGTTAAATTCGGCGTCCTTACAATGATTGAAATGGTTACGGCTATGGTGATTTATCTGCCGGTGGCATATTTTGCAGATAAATATAGGAAAAAACCGTTTATCCTGATTACCTTTATGTTCTTCACGCTATTTCCGCTTATTCTGATTTTTTCCAAATCCTTCGGTATGCTTGTAGTAGCCTTCATCATCAGGGGAATGAAGGAGTTTGGGGAACCGACAAGAAAAGCTCTTATCATGGATCTTGCTCCCGAGGATGCCAAAGCCGGCACTTTCGGCGCATATTATTTGGTCAGAGATATTTTCGTATCTGCAGCTGCATTCGGCGCAGCCTTCCTTTGGAACATTTCCCCGCAGGTGAACTTTATCGTGGCATTTGCCTTCGGTATCATCGGCTGTGTTGTTTTTGCTGTTTATGGAAAAGACTCTAAGCCGGAAAATCCTGAAGTTTCAATAGTATCAATACAATAAACCTGAAACCTCAATTAGTTACCTAAGTATCCGTCGGATAACTTGTCAATTTTACCAAAGTATCTGACGGATACTTTGGTAAAGCGTTGAGAGGGGGCATTTTCTTGACACTGATACCCGTAGAATATACAATAATCCTCAGTATGTAATATGAAACTATATTTTAAATAGCATATGAACATTGAAAATTAAATAAGGAGGTGCTGCAATGCCGTTAACAATACCATTTTTTGCTTTGCTAATTGGCGCTGCTTTACTGATATTGGTTTCCATCGGGTCATTCCTGCTTGGAGGGGCTATGGCAAAGAAACAAGCCGAGAAAAAAGTCGGCGATGCCAATACCCAGGTCCAGAAAATTTTAGCTGAGGGCGAGAAAAAAGCCGAAGCTAAGAAACGCGAGATCCTGATTGAAGCCAAAGAAGAAATTCACAAAAGTAAAGTAGATTTAGAAAAAGATCTAAAAGAAAGGCGCAATGATATTTTGCGCATGGAAAAAAGAATTCTCCAAAAAGAAGAGAGCATAGAGAAGAAGCTTGACTCACTGGAGCAGAAAGAAGAATACCTAAACAAAAAAGTTAAAAAAATCGAGGAAAAAGAGAAAGAAACAGCAGAACTGCTGCACCAGCAGCTGGAAAAACTTGAAACGATTGCCGGGCTTTCCGTTGAGGAAGCCAAGAATTACATGCTAAGTCTCCTAGAAGACGAAATGAAACATGAAAAAGTTGTCGTTTTAAGAGAATATGAAAATAAAATAAAAGAAGAAGCCGACCAGCTTTCCCAGACCATAGTCGCAACGGCCATACAAAAATGTGCTCCGGACTATGTGGCTGAATCCACCGTTTCGGTGGTTGCTCTTCCCAATGATGAAATGAAGGGCAGAATAATCGGCAGGGAAGGCCGTAATATAAGAACCCTTGAGACCATGACGGGTATTGATATCATTATTGATGATACGCCCGAAGCGGTTGTGTTATCCGGATTTGACCCTGTAAGAAGGGAAATTGCAAGGATAGCCCTTGAAAAACTCATCCAGGATGGAAGGATTCATCCCGCAAGGATTGAGGAAATGGTCAACAAGGCGCGGAAAGAAGTTGATAACACCATTAAAAAGACAGGCGACCAGGCCGCTTTTGATGCAGGTGTCTTTGGACTTCATCCCGAACTTATTACTCTCATTGGCCGTCTCAGGTACAGGACGAGTTATGGACAGAATATCCTCAAGCATTCTCTTGAGGTCGCTTCGCTTGCAGCCGTTATGGCAGCTGAACTCGGAGTAGATATAAAAACCGCTAAAAGAGCAGGTCTTCTGCATGATATTGGAAAAGCTGTTGACTTTGAAATGGAAGGTTCCCACATATCCATTGGCGGAGATATCGCGAAGAAATACAAAGAAAACGATATCATTATAAATTCAATAATGTCCCATCATGGTGATGTTGAACCCACTAGTGTAATCTCTATGCTGATACAGGCTGCTGACGCTATTTCAGCTGCAAGACCGGGAGCAAGAAGAGAATCACTTGAAGCATATGTTAAGAGAATTGAAAAGCTTGAAGACATTGCCAACTCATTTGACGGGATCGAAAAATCATATGCTGTCCAGGCCGGCAGGGAAATCCGCATAATGGTAAAACCTGAAGAGTTATCTGATGATGACATCGTCCTGAAGTGCAGGGATATCGTTAAGAAGATTGAAGATGAACTCGACTACCCCGGTCAGATAAAAGTAAATGTAATCAGAGAGACAAGAGTAACCGAATACGCAAAATAAAATAAACGCGGCTTTGCCGCGTTTTTCTTTTTTGGCACATTTACCCTTAGGGATGAATGTGCCAAAAAGGAAAAATGACCCTGAGGTTATTTATCCGAGGAGGAAATATGAGGCTGGTTTTTATCGGCGACGTTTGTTATAAACCGGGACGCAGGTTCTTGACTGAACAGCTTAAAGGTATTTTAGAAAAGTACGAAGCTGATTTTTGTGTTGTGAATGGAGAAAATGCAGCAGGCGGCAAAGGTATTAATCTTGTTGTTGCAAAAGAGATTTTTGCGGCCGGTGCAGATGCGATAACAACCGGGAACCATGTCTGGGCTAAGAAGGAAGTATTTAATTTCATTGATAGCGAGAAAAGAGTCCTCAGGCCATTGAACTATCATAAGAACAATCCGGGCAGGGGACACATCGTCATAGATAAAAACGGAGTAAAATTGGCCGTTGTAAATTTAAGCGGCAGGATATATATGGAACCTTGCGATTGTCCCTTTGAAGCAATGGAGGATATTCTGCCTGAAATTAAAAAAGAAACAAAAGCAGTGCTGGTAGATTTTCATGCAGAGGCAACAAGCGAAAAAGCAGCGTTCGCATGGAATTTTGACGGCAGGATTAGCGCTGCTGTAGGAACCCATACTCATGTCCAGACAGCAGATGAACGAATTCTACCGTTTGGGACCGGATTTATAAGCGACGCCGGCATGACAGGACCATTCGAAGGTATAATCGGAGCAAACAGGGAAGTCATAATAAACAAATTTACTACCGGTCTCCCCGCATATTTCACGCAACAGGACGGCCGGTGCCAAATTAATGGCGTTTTCTTTAAAATCGATGAATCGACAGGGCAATGCACTGATATTGAGAGAATATATGAAGTTGAAAATTGATACATTTAAATTAAAGTCAATGTTATGGTTTATTGTAACCATTGTTATGATAGCCGCAGATAGGATATCAAAACATTACATATCGACAACTATGGAACTTGGAGAAAAAACCAGTGTCATAGATAATTTTTTTTATATCACCCATCATACAAATAAAGGTGCAGCATGGGGAATTTTCCACAATGCCGATATGACGCTGATACTTGGAATAATGAGTGTAGTTGTATCTATAGTCATGATATTCATATTCTTCAGGTTTGATAAATGGCCGATTCATCTTTCGCTTGCGATGATAATAAGCGGAGCCCTGGGAAATGCCTATGGAAGAATCCTGCATGGCGAAGTAACTGATTTTCTGGACTTTTATATTTTTGGATACGATTTTCCTATATTTAATGTGGCTGACATGATGGTTACCGTCGGCACTATCTTACTGGTGGTTTATATTTTGTTTTTCCATAAAGAACCGGAAAAATTGACAAAAAAAGCAGATGAAAGTGTGCTTCAGGAACAGAACAATGAGTAGTAAAAAAACAATAATCAGCGATAGCAACGGTTTAAGGATTGATACATACCTTTCAGATGTAATGGAAGGTATGTCAAGGTCATATGCCCAGAAACTCATCTCCGAAGATTTTGTAACTGTAAACGACATGGCTGTGAAGGCAAAATATAAAATTAACAAAGACGATAAGATAACGATTGAAATCCCGGATGCAGTAATATATGAAGCAAAAGCACAGGACATTCCCATTGAAATACTGTACGAAGACGACCAGATTATAGTTGTGAACAAAGCCAGGGGAATGGTCGTTCATCCTGCTCCGGGAAACTACGACGGCACATTGGTCAATGCTTTGCTATTCCACTGCAACGGAAGGTTGTCATCGATTAATGGCATAGAGCGACCCGGGATAGTGCATCGGATAGACAAAGACACATCGGGAATACTTGTGGTTGCCAAAACAGACAATGCGCATAGGTTCCTTGGGAAAAAATTCGAAGAACACGATATAGACAGGGAGTATTCCGCGGTTGTCAGGGGAATTGTCAGTGAAAACGGCGCCAGGATTGACGCTCCGGTAGGCAGGCATCCCGTTGATAGGAAAAAAATGGCCGTTAATACAAGAAACGGTAAAAATGCAGTGACTCATTTTACCGTAGAGAAACGTTTCCGTAAGGCTACCCTGATTAAGGCAAGGCTCGAAACCGGCAGGACACACCAGATAAGGGTGCATCTTTCATATATCGGGCATCCGGTAATTGGTGATGAGATATACGGCGGACTCAAGAAAGGCCACTCCATAAAAGGACAGGCACTACATGCCGGCAGACTTGGATTTTTACATCCTTCTACCGGAGAAAAAGTGGTCTTCGAAGCTGAACCCCCGGAAGAATTTAAAATTCTATTGGAAGAACTTGAAAATGAGTAGTCAATTTTCGCGTACGGAAGCTCTTATAGGTGCAATGGCAATGAAAAAGCTTGCCGAAAGCTCTGTCTGTGTTTTTGGTGCCGGTGGAGTCGGATCTTATGCCATAGAGGCGATAGCAAGGGCAGGAGTCGGCAGAATAACTGTTGCCGATTTTGCAGCTATTGATGAAACCAATATCAACAGACAGCTGATTGCCCTATATTCTACAGTAGGGACATCAAAAGCGGAGGTGGCCGCCGACAGATGCAGGGATATCAATCCTGATATTAAAATAACCATTTATGAGAAGTTTGTTAATGCAGATAATATCACAAAAATAATCCCACAGGACACTGATTATATAATTGATGCCATAGATTCTGTGGGTTCAAAGCTGGATCTAATTGAATATGCGGATAAAAATAATATTCCTATAATCAGCTGCATGGGGACAGGAAACAAGCTTCACCCCGAAAACCTGCAAATCTCGGATATTTTTAAAACCTCGGTGGATCCGCTGGCCCGGGTCATAAGGTCTGAACTTAGGAAAAGAGGCATTAAAAAACTAAAAGTAGTTTGGTCAGACGAAATACCGGCAATTACCGGTGACGAACTGCCTGAAAATAAAGAGGGTAAAAAGGTGCCTGCCAGTATATCCTATGTGCCTTCATCAGCCGGATTACTCATGGCTTCGGCTGTAATCAACGAATTAATTGGTCTATAATAAATATGTTATAATTAGAACAGCGGACTAATAGTGCTCTAAAGTACTAAAGAACCGGTCCGGAGGCGATTATGAACGGAAAAATTAAAAACGAACATATAGATAATCTTTTTAAAGCCATATTGGAAATAAAAAGCTCCGAAGAGTGCTATATGTTTTTTGAAGACATATGCACTGTCAGTGAACTTAATGCAATAGCCCAGAGGATGGAAGTGGCGCAAATGCTGCAAAACGGCAGTACATATTCGGAAATTTCCGAAGAAACGGGCGCCAGCGCCGCTACGATAAGCAGGGTGAACAGATGCCTCCATTACGGAGCTGACGGCTATACGCTTATACTAAAAAGACTTGCAGAAAAATTTGGAGAAAAATAATAGTGAAAAAACTTTTTGAGAAGATAATGGGTTCCTACAGCGACAGGGAACTCAAAAGGATAACCCCCATAGTTGATAAAATTGAATCCTATGAAGATGAAATGAAAGCCATGAGTGATTCTGAGCTCAAGGCATGCACCGATGTATATAAAAAGCGTCTTTCCGAAGGCGAAACCATGGATGACATACTCCCGGAAGCCTTTGCAACGGTTAGGGAGGCGGGTATCAGGGTCCTCGGCCTCAGGGCGTTCAGGACCCAGCTTATCGGCGGGATTGTAATACATCAGGGCAGAATAGCTGAAATGAAAACCGGAGAAGGTAAAACCCTAATGGCGGTTTTCTCCCTTTATCTCAATGCACTTGATGGAAAAGGCGCCCATCTTGTAACCGTCAATGATTACCTGGCATCATATCAGGGCGAAATGATGGGCAAGGTCTATGATTTCCTTGGACTGACAACGGGCATCATAATACACGGCAGGACCACTGAAGAACGGCGTGCAGCATATAACTCAGATATAACTTATGGAACCAACAATGAATTCGGTTTCGACTATCTCCGTGACAATATGGTCATATATAAACAGAACATGGTCCAAAGGGGTCATCACTATGCAATAATCGATGAAGTTGACAGTATACTTATAGACGAAGCAAGGACACCGCTTATCATTTCAGGTCCCGGTGAGAAATCCACAGATTTATACGAAAAAGCTAATTCCTTTGCGCGGATGCTTTCAAAGAAGGTTTTTGCGGAAACAGATGATAAAAAAGAGGAAGAGGACTACGACGTTGATTATATAGTCGATGAAAAAGCAAGCAGCGCAACGCTGACCGAAAAGGGGATAGCCAGGGCGGAGCGTCATTTCGGAGTAGCCGGCATTGCCGATCCTGAAAATATGACCCTCATGCATCACATAAACCAGGCGTTAAAGGCACACGGAACGATGAAGCGCGAGAAAGAATATATAGTCAAGAACAACGAAGTAATCATAATAGACGAGTTCACGGGCAGGATGATGTATGGGCGCCGTTATTCCAATGGACTTCACCAAGCCATAGAAGCCAAAGAAGGCGTCAAGGTAGAAAGAGAAAGCAAGACGCTTGCGACAATTACTTTCCAGAATTATTTCAGGATGTATGAAAAACTGTCCGGCATGACCGGTACGGCGCTGACGGAAGAAGAAGAGTTCAGGGAAATCTACGGGCTTGATTGCGTGGAAGTGCCGACAAACAAACCTATGATTAGAATTGATTCATCAGATTCCGTATATAAGAGCCAGAAGGGAAAATTCGAGGCGATTCTCAAGGAAGTCGAAGAAGCCCACCAGAGAAAACAACCCATGCTTATAGGTACTATTTCGATTGAGACATCTGAGTTTCTCAGTACGTTGCTTAGACGCAGGGGAATCAAACACGAGGTTCTGAATGCCAAGTACCACGACCGTGAAGCTGAAATTGTTGCCCAGGCCGGACGGGTTGGCGCTGTGACCATAGCCACGAATATGGCCGGAAGAGGAACTGATATCATGCTTGGCGGTAATGCAGAGTTCATGGCAATACAGAACTTACGCAAAGCCGGGTATGATGAACATACTATCATTCAGGCAACGGGCTACAACGAAACCGATGATGAAGAAATCAGTGAAGCAAGGAAAATGTTCAGGGAGCACGAAAACAAGTTTAAGGAAGACCTTGTCAGGGACAAACAGACAGTAATAGATTCTGGCGGCCTTTACATAATTGGTACAGAAAGACATGAATCAAGGAGAATAGACAATCAGCTTCGAGGCCGAAGCGGAAGACAAGGAGACCCGGGTAAATCCAAATTCTTCATATCGCTTGAAGACGACTTAATGAGGCTTTTCGGACAAGGCAGGCTGACCGGAGTAGTAAATGCACTGGGACTACCCGAAGATGTTCCGGTAGAGCACAAGCTGCTTTCGAATGCCATTGAAGGTGCACAGAAGCGTGTCGAGGGTAAGAACTTCAGCATAAGGAAGCATGTTCTCCAATATGATGATGTCATGAACAAACAGAGAGAAGTCATATATAACCAGAGGAAAAAGGTTCTAAACGGCGAAAGTCTCAGGGATATATATGTATCGATGATAAAAAGCATCGTGGAATCAACCATTGGGTCATACTGCATAGAAGAGGTTGATTCGGTTAAGTGGGACTGGTTTAGCATATTGGCCTATTTTAATAACACTTTCCCCTCAGAAAATCCAATTGATTTACAAGAAAGCGAAAGAGCAGGTTTATTCCCGGATGCACTGGCCATGAAGGTTTATGACGAGGTCATGGACAAATATGAGGCCAAGGAAACAGAAATGACTGAGAGGACCATGAGGGAGGCGGAACGCGTCATACTCCTGAGGGTCGTTGACGATAAATGGATGGACCACATTGACGCGATGGACCAGTTAAGACAGGGAATAGGCCTAAGGGCTTACGGGCAGAGGGATCCGGTTGTGGAATACAAGTTCGAAGGTTATGAGATGTTTGAAGAAATGAACGCTACTATTAGGGAAGGCGCAGTTAAAACTATACTTGGAATTAAACCTGCGCGACCCGAAGACCTGCAGCGAAGAAAGCGCCCCATACAGATGAATGCATCCCATGAAACAAAGGGTTCGCTGGGAAGGCAGAGCAGAAACAAAGTCAAAGTAGGCAGGAATGACCCTTGCCCATGCGGCAGCGGGAAGAAATATAAAAAATGCTGCGGAGCGAACCAATGAATTACATCGAAGCTGTAGAATTCATCGATAATGCAGCGGTTTTCGGTAGCAAACTCGGACACGAGAACATCAGGAAGCTGCTGGACTTATTAGGCAATCCCCAGGAAGGCATGAAAATTGTACATGTTGCGGGAACTAACGGAAAGGGTTCAGTGTGTTCATATATCGCGAACATACTTGTGCAAACCGGATACCGGACCGGGCTTTTCACCTCACCGTACCTGGAAAAATTCACAGAGAGAATCCAGATTGATTTTAAAAACATTCCGGATGACAAACTGGTTTCATACGTCGAACAGTTAAAAGAAAAAATAAATATCATGGTAGCTGAAGGGTACAATCATCCCACTTTTTTTGAATTGAATACAGCTATTTCATTTATGTATTTCCGAGACTCAGACTGTGATGCGGTCGTACTTGAGGTGGGACTTGGAGGACGGCTTGATTCGACTAATATAATTAAAGACCCAGTGGTTTCGGTTATAACCACAATAGGTTATGATCATATGGCTATCCTGGGTGACACACTCGGTGAAATCGCATATGAAAAAGCCGGGATTATAAAATCGGGCAGGCCTGTAGTGGTATATGGCGACAACGAAGATGAGGCCATGAAAGTAATTTTAGAAAAAGCAAAAGAAACCGATTCAGATTTGCTTGTGTCGGATTTTTATTCAATTAAAAACATAGTGATTCTAGAAAAGGGCTATATTTTCGATTATAAAGATATTAAGAACATCAGAATAAACATGCTCGGGAAACACCAGATAAAAAACGCCTGCCTTGCCTATGATGCAGCAGTTTCAATGGGAGCAAACGGGCTTCCTGTTTCACCGGAAGACATTCTAAAGGGCTTGGAAAATACTATTTGGCCGGGCAGGATAGAAATAATCAATGACGACCCCATGATTATATGTGATGCCACTCATAATCCACAGGGGGCTGAAGTTTTAAGAGATACCCTTGACGAACGTTTCCACGACAGGAAAATAGTATATGTTATGGGTGTCATGAAAGACAAGGATTATGATAAAATGGCGCAAATCGTCATTAAGGACGCATATGCAGCTGTTACGGTAACACCAGATTGGCATAGGGCGCTGAATGCCCGTATACTGCTTGAAACGGTTAAAAAATACTGTCAAAAAGCTTATGCCGGTGATACAATTAAATCAGCGATGGAGACGGCCCTTGAACTGGCGGGTAAAGACGGAATAATATGTACATTCGGGTCGTTGTATTATGTTGCGGACGTTAAACATTTCGTCCGGGAGAATTTAAGTGGATAAAAACGAAATCCTGAAAGATCTTAAAAAGGTTGATCTTAATTTGATTAAAAAATCTGACATTAAGATGTTTCAGGCTGAAAAAATGGCTGTTGAATATTATAATGATGCAGTCGATAATATCGTGGAAGGCAATACGGACATTGCTGTAATAAAACTCAAAAAAGTCCTTTCGCTGTCTCCTGATTTTTCTGAAGCGGAACAACTTCTGGAACGTCTGAGTGACTATGAAAAAACTCACAGCATAGGCGATAAGGTTTATGAGAGCATGCATGGCCGTGATGTCAATGCAAAGATGCATCTGCCGGGGAGAAAAACACTTCCCCAGAAACTGAACATCAGACCAAGGGTATTGCTTAAGATTATTCTAGTTATAGTAGTTATTGCATTCACTGTTGCAGCTTCCCTCGTTATTTTTAAACTTTTTGACAAGGAGCCATCCATTGAGGGTAACGACAATAAAGAAATCACGTATTCCCAGGAAGAAGTAAACGTTCTGAACGCCAGGATTGAGGAACTTGAAGATAGCATTGCAAAAAGCGAAAGCGAAACGCAGGAGGCCTTGACTGCATCTACAGGAAGTGCGGAAGCCATTAGTCTGCTTGAGGAAGAAAGGGTTGAGCTTAAGGCACAGCTTGATCTTTATAAAGCTGCGGTTTTGTTAGAACGGGAAGAATATGAAGAAAGCGCTGACATAGCCAAGGGACTTAATGCCGAGGTCTATAAAGGCGCTGACAAAGAACTTTATAACGAGGTCTACAATATAGCGGTATTCCAAGCTGCCGACAGTCTTTATAAACTTGGACTTAGCCTTAACAGCCAAAAAGATTATGCAGGGGCAATCGAGCATCTTGAAAAAGTGGACGATTACATGCCTGATTTTGAGGAGCTTGGGAACTGCTATTATAACCTTGGTAAGGCTTATTATGAAATTGACAGAGCGGACAAATCGCTTGAACTGTATCAATATATTCAATTGAATATGCCTGGTTTTGAAAACCAGACCGGGCTCTTATATTACGCGGGTAAGGCTTATCAAAAACTTGATCAATTTGAAAAGGCACGGGAAATGTACAATCTTTTAATTTCCGAGTACCCTGATTCATCGCTGGTTGGTTACGCAAAAGATAGATTAAAGGAAATTGACTAGATTTTATGCATTGAATGCATAAAAAAGATAAGAAATGCTAAATTCATAGACATTGAAGATAAGTTTAGAATCATTCACGGGTATACAATACAAATAGATACACTTGGGGAGGTATTTGTCTTGAAAGTATATAATCCATATGACAATTTTCTGGAAACGATTGAAACTGCAGCGGGAATCCTGGGATTGGAAAAATCCGATTATGAGGCTATCAAGTATCCCGAGCGCGAGTTGAAAGTAGCCATTCCTGTTGAGATGGACGATGGCAGCGTAAAAGTGTTCGAGGGCTATAGGGTACAGCATTCAAGTACCAGGGGACCATGCAAGGGAGGGATAAGATATCATCCCGATGTGGATATTGACGAGGTTAAGGCCCTAGCGGCCTGGATGACATTCAAATGTGCTGTTGTAAATATTCCATATGGCGGCGGAAAAGGTGCAGTCGGGGTGGATCCAAATGAAGTTTCCAAAAAGGAACTGAGGAGGTTAACCAGGAGATACACAGCAATGATTCTTCCGTTAATCGGACCTGAAAAGGACATTCCGGCACCGGACATCAATACCGATGCTGAAGTAATGGGATGGATCATGGACACTTACAGCATGTTCAAAGGATATACTGTCAGTGGTGTAGTAACAGGAAAACCGGTAGGCATCGGTGGATCAGTCGGAAGAAGCACTGCTACAGGGCGGGGTGTTATGCTGATAACTAAGGAAATCCTTCACAGGATGGGAACCCCGGTTCATGATACAAGCGTTGCAATACAAGGCGCGGGCAAGGTCGGCGGCACAGCGGCAAGATTACTTCACAAAGAAGGCATGAAGGTTGTTGCACTGAGTGACGTATCCGGTGGTGTTTTTAATAAGAATGGACTGGATATTCCTAAAATAATGGATTTCGTTGAAGGCGGGGGACTGTTGTCTGATTATGAAAATGGTGATTTTGAGTATGTTTCCAATGAAGAACTACTCACATGCGATACTCATGTTCTCATTCCTGCTGCTATGGAAAACCAGATTAATGAAGAACTGGCCGTAAAAATTAAAGCGAAAGTTATTGTTGAAGGTGCCAACGGCCCGACTACTGTTGAGGCGGATAAGATTTTGAATCATAAGGGTGCCGTAGTAGTTCCGGATATCTTGGCCAATGCCGGAGGCGTTGTTGTTTCATATTTTGAATGGGTTCAGAACATACAGTCGCTGACCTGGGATTTTGATGAAGTTAACAGGACACTTGAAAAAATAATGATTCGGGCATTCAATGAAGTCTGGGAAAAAATGCATGCCAAGGGCAGCACCATGAGAATGGGAGCATACATGGTAGCGCTGGAGAGATTGGCGGATGCGAAGCGTATCAGAGGAATCTTCCCATAAAACGATAAATTTTAAATTTATTCAAACCGCTCTCATAGCAGGGCGGTTTTTTGGTATTATAATTAGGAATAGAATCGGGGGGATGATGAACTGAAGGAAAAAACATCTGCCTGTTGCAGCAAGAAAGAATGATAAGATTTTCATCAGCTTTGAAACAAGGGGCAGAAGCGGTAAAAACCCGGCATTGGATAAATTGATACTGATGCTGTTGACGGAAAATACCGATTGAAATAAAATACGATGGTCTGGTGGAAATCCGACCGGAAACAGCGAACGGAGGAATTATGGATATAAAAAAAGAGGCATTAGCCCTTCATGAGAAATGGAGAGGTAAGATAGAGGTTAAAAATACTGTCGAAGTAAACAATAAAAAAGACTTATCCATCGCATACACTCCCGGGGTGGCGGAGCCATGCCTGGCGATTGAGAAAAACCCCGACCTGTCATATGTTTATACAAGAAGGCATAATCTGGTCGCTGTGGTTACTGATGGGACAGCAGTATTGGGTCTTGGAGATATCGGTCCCGAAGCCGGAATGCCGGTCATGGAAGGCAAGTGTGTATTGTTTAAGTGCTTCGGTGATGTTGATGCGTTTCCGCTTTGCATAAGAAGTACTAAAGTAGATGATATCGTTGAAACTATACGCCTGCTGGCCGGGTCATTCGGTGGAATCAACCTTGAAGATATATCGGCGCCCCGTTGTTTTGAAATTGAAAGACGCCTTAAAGAGGTATGTGATATTCCTATTTTTCATGATGACCAGCATGGAACGGCGATTGTTACCTTAGCTGCGATGATAAATGCTCTTAAAATCGCTGGAAAAGATATAAGCAATATTTCAGTCGTAGTCAATGGTTCAGGGGCGGCCGGCATCGCTGTAACAAAACTCCTGATGGTAATGGGACTTAAAAAAGTTATACTCTGCGACAGGAAAGGTGCAATATACAAAGGCAGGGAGGGCTTGAATCCTGAAAAAGAACTCATGGCTGAAATTTCCAACCTTGATATGAAACGCGGCGGCCTGGTAGATGTAATTAAGGGAGCTGATGTTTTCATAGGTGTTTCAGCACCGGGTGTTGTAACAGGTGATATGGTGAAATCAATGGCAAAAGATCCTTTGATTTTTGCAATGGCCAATCCGGTTCCGGAGATTATGCCGGATATCGCAAAAGAAGCGGGTGCCCTGGTAGTCGGAACCGGGCGTTCGGACTTTGACAATCAAATAAACAATGTCCTGGCATTCCCCGGTATTTTCAGGGGGACGCTTGATGTACGGGCAAGTGATATTAATGATGAAATGAAAATCGCTGCGGCATATGCAATAGCCGGACTGGTTTCTGATGAGGAATTAAAACCGGAATATGTTATACCGGCTCCTTTTGACAAGAGAGTAGGACCAGCCGTTGCAAAAGCGGTAGCAAAAGCCGCAAAAGATTCAGGTGTTGCAAGAATTTAAGTATAATTATGGCGTTGCATGGGTATATATCCGATATAAATTCACTAAAGGATGTGCATAAATGTCAGGAAATATTAAAAAAGCGATTTTTGCAGGAGGATGCTTCTGGTGTGTCGAACCTCCGATATCTGCTCTTATTGGGGTTATATCGGTTATCCCGGGTTACAGTGGTGGGCAGGTAGTAAATCCCACATATGAACAGGTTTGCACAGGAAAAACGGGTCATCTTGAAGTTATCGAAGTAACCTATGACGCGGATCTAATTGGTTATGGGGAAATTGTTGAAATTTTCTGGCGGCAGATTGACCCCACTGACGAGAGCGGACAGTTCGAAGATCG
>Ga0233414_10000168_pt1 | contig 28644 bp, 29 predicted proteins | sample Na_anoxic_10_MG_FD_189020 | JGI IMG/M metagenome (GOLD analysis project Ga0233414, IMG submission 189020) | Seawater microbial communities from Saanich Inlet, British Columbia, Canada - Na_anoxic_10_MG | ecosystem: Environmental > Aquatic > Marine > Inlet | place: Canada: British Columbia... | reverse complement strand
CAAGATAAGGAAATATTCCTGAGAATTCTTTTTCTGGCATTATATATATCCCTCAGCTAAATTTGGCTTCCTTACCCAAGGCAATGAAATGTGCCACATCAATCTCTTTTGGGCAAACAAAAGAACATGCCTCAGAGGTATGACAGCGGGCTACGCCATCATCATCGCAAAGGATATCAAGCCTCTCCTTTTTAGCCTTTTCCTTTGGGTCAAAAAGACGGACAATATTGGCCATCATGGCATTTGGACCAAGAAAATGCCTGTGACTGCTGATACAGGCCTCTGCGCAACAAAAGCAATTGATACATCGAGTGGCATCAACATAACGTTCCATAACCCGGGGCGGTATTCTAAGTTCATCTCCTTCTGGTGGTGGATCAGCCGGTTCAATTATATATGGTTTTGCCTTATGAACTCTCTTGTATGCCTGTGCCAGATCAACTATCAAATCACGTAGGACTGGTGCAATTGACAGGGGTTTAAGGGTAAACGTGGTAGTCTTGAATTGCCGTATGGCATTTTGAACCAAGAGCTCACACATCAAAAGAGGCTTTCCATTTACAACAACACCGCAGCTACCGCACTGGGCATGTTCACAGGAGGAAATCCAGGCGAGGCCTGGATCTTGCTCCTGGTTGATTTTTCGAAGAACATCAGTAAATCTAAGCATTCCACCCACATCTATCTTATATTCCTGTACCCAGGATTTTTTCTGTTCAGGATCATAACGATGTATTTTTAATGTAAGACTATGTAGTTTACCCATTAGTATTTTCTTGCCATAAAATCAAAGTGTTTATAATCCTTGCTTTTTTCTTCAAAGATACTCATATCAATAGGGCGCTTGCCAAGTGTCACCTTTCCATATTCCACCATGCTTGCAAGGGTATGATAATTGTACTCATCCTTTCTATCAGGATAGTCCTCTCGTGTGTGAGCTCCTCTTGATTCCTTTCTATCTTTGGCCCCATGGGCAATAACTATGGCTACGTCTAAAAGATTATCCAATTCCCAGCGATCCACAAGTTCCTGGTTCATGATAAGCGAGGAACTTGATAACTTTATATGAGTTGACCTTTCCTTGAACTCTATAAGCTGATTAATTGCCTCATTAAGGTCCTTTTCATTACGAAAAACCCCAACTTTTTCCGTCATCAATTCGCGCATTTTCTCATGGATTTTCCAAAGATTCTCTCCACCTTTTGAGTCAAAATATCTTGAAAACAGGGCAAAGCTTTTTTCGCCAGCGCCTTTTGGTAGATCTCCAGGTTCGTCTGCATCGCCCAGATATTCCGAGACCCTGTCCCCCACAAATTTGCCCATGGTAAAAAGCTCCAAAAGGGAATTGGTGCCAAGCCGGTTGAATCCCTGGAAACTGGCGGAGGCAGATTCTCCAACGGCATAGAGACCTGGGACAATCTGACTTGCACTTTTTTGTGCTTCACCGAATTCATTGGTAGGTACCCCACCCATATGATAGTGGACGGTAGGCCTTACCGGGCAAAGATCTTTTTTGGGGTCGATTCCTGCAAATTTCTTAAAAAATCCTGTTACCTCTGGTAACTTGACATCATGTACATAATCTGATAAATGCCTTATATCCAGCCAGACATGTGGAAGATTAAAATCGGAATTTATCACGCCTCTTCCCTCGCGTATCTCTGTTTCGATTGATCGAGAAACCATATCGCGGGGTGCGAGATCCTTCATCTTGGGGGCATACCGCTCCATAAAACGTTCCATGTTTTTATTCAGCAGGAAACCACCTTCTCCTCTGAGGGCTTCACTTGCCAGGATTCCCGGGCCCACTATGCCTGTAGGATGAAACTGGACAGCCTCTAAATCCATAACAGGCAAACCCTCCCGCAAAACAACAGCTAATCCATCACCTGTATTCTGCCGGCAGTTTGTGGTTATTTTGTATACCTGGCCAAGTCCTCCTGTGCTGATAACTGTAGCCTTGGCAAGAACAGCGGTAAATTCGCCTTTTGCCTCTTCAAAAATAATAGCGCCTATACAGCGCTTATCCTTGAAAATTAGTTCTGTCGCTATACTTTGATTTATGAAGGATATATTTCCTTTCAGACTTTCTCCCCATACTGTATCCATAATTCCTTTGCCGGTTCTGTCTGCCTCAAATACCGCCCTGAAGGCGCTTGGTCCTTCTCCAAATTCCAGGGTGTGGCCACCAAATGTTCGCTTGCTAAAGCGCCCCTCTTCATTCCTGGTAAAATGCAGACCATGATTATCCAGCCACAATGTTTGCTCCCAGGCCGCTTCTACAATTTTTTTGATTACATTCTGATCAGAGCTGCAGTCTGACCCTTTCCATGTGTCGAACATATGGTAGATCGGTTTATCTATAGGATCTTTTGGATTTACTGCCGCAAATCCCCCTTGGGCAGTGGTAGTATGGGACTTTTGAGGACTGGAAACCTTAGTTACAGCCGAAATTGTTGTATCAGGTCTCTTGTCAAGTATCTCAACAGCTGTTCTGAGCCCGGCTCCCCCTGCGCCAATGATCAATGCATCACACCTTCTTATAGAATTTATTCGTAATCTGCTGTTCATATGGAAACACCTTATCAAAAGAAATAGAGTAAATAAACCACTCCCAAGGGATACAAATTTTCAAAATAGAGTAAACTTTGCACCAACATATCCGAAATAGATTACGATCAAGAGCAAGATGATTGTAAGTCCTTTTCTTACTACATTGTTCTCAAGATAATCTTCAATAATGGAATAAATGCTAAAAGCGGCGTGATACAAAACAACGATAACAAGGAGCAGATCAAGCATTTTAATAGAATAATGCTGCATCCTGGCGATCACAGTCGCTGCCTCATGGCCCACAGAGTAATTAATATGCATAAAAAGCATATGGGCTGGTAACATAACCAACAAAAATGCTCCGCTTATCCTCTGGAGTTTCCAGAGCCTTGAATTTTGAGTCTTCCATATTTTTTGATAGAGATAGTAACAAAAGACAATGCTTATGAGGAATGTATTTAACCAAAAGAAGAGTATAGGTGCATTTTGATTCCCTATTATCATAAAGAATCCCAGGAGCACTATGTAGATAAGTCCAAGGGAGAAAGACCAACGGATCATTTGTTGATCATTCCTTTTGCCGAAACTCTCGTATAATATTAGCCTTGTTCCATTAAGCGCATGAAATATCAGGGGAACTGCTAAAAGCCATTCAAGGAATTTAAAGAAAGAATTGTTATAAAAAGCCATTTTAGCAGTAAATAGAGGGGGACTGGAAAGAAGAGAAAGTGTGTAAATATGAAACAGTAGATATAAGACAAGAACTAATCCGGCAATTCGATGAGACCAGGATAATATAAATTTCCATCCCCTTGTATTCCCGTAGAACGAAACAACAGGCATACTATTCAAAAAACCTAAAATCGGTTCCTCAAAATTTTTTTCGATGTTCAACTCAAAACCCTCGTACGAAAACGTTATATCTTTACATAGATTTTTTCTTTGGTGTTTTCCCTTCGAGTTTTTTCATAGCAGTCAAAAAAGGCTCGAGGGCTATCTCTATATGCTGACGGACTATCTTTTCTATTTCTTCTTGTGATACCTTTTTCTCTTTAAATAGATCTATAATTCGACGATGAATCTTTAGGGAATTTCTAAAATCCTCTTTATAATACTGATAAGTATACCTATGCCATAATCTATGCATACGTAGATTGTGGAGGAGGGTAATCAAGATTTCATTATTAGAGGCATTGATAAAGATTTCATGAAAGGTATGATGGTGTTTTGCATAGTCAATGAAATCCTTTCTTTGAGCTGCTTCTTCCATATACTTAAAAACCTCTTCCATTTCATGGATATCCTGTTGAGTCAGATTGGCATAAGCCAAACGGGCTGCCAGTCCCTCCAAGATAGCTCTTACAGGAAAGTTTTCTTTAATGTCTTGTCTGCTAATTCTTTTTACAAATGTGCCTTTCCTGGGCAGGATTTCAACAAGGCCTTCATTCTCTAAAATCCTAAAGGCTTCTCTTAAAGGGGTACGGCTGATATCAAACTCATTTTTTAATGAATCTTCGAGGAGTTGGTCGCCACCTTTGAGGCTGCCAGTTAATATGTTATCCTTTAGTGCATTGGCAATCTGATCAACTAAGGTAACAGACCTAAAAGAACCCTGAGCCCCTGTTGTATCAGAGGGAAAAAAATTGGTTGGGGGATTTTTTTGTATATGTGTTGTTTTAGCTGGCATCAAAAAAAGTCGGATAATTTTTTAGTTATGAAATATCATTCCTGTCCCAAGGTTGGTAAAAAACAGATTTTTAGTAGCCTAAATTACTGATTTTACTAAACCAGGTTTTTCAAATGAGTTCCAAGACGATAACATTTAAAAGAGCTCATAAACCTTTATCTGATATTGCTTTATGGAATTATTATTGTTCAACATTGGGACACTACTGATGAAATATATTTGTTACATCATTTATATTTTCAAGGTTTAGGACTACATCTATAATTCTTTCTTTTTCTTCTTTTGTTATTATACCTCCACAGAGTTTATTGAACTTCTCGATCAGTTCTTTTTCAGAAAAAGGATTCTCTGGGTCACCTTTAGGATATTCGCAATATCCACTATATCTTTTTCCATTTGCCACTTCTATTTCCACTCGTGAAGGCCATTTTTGAGGATATAGCCGAGTGAGTTCCGGATCTTCTCTAAGAGAGATAATGCCCATAAGCCTCAGTATTTCAGGCTTATCGAGTCTTTCGTTTAAAAAATCATCAAGATCAACATGTCCAAAATAGAGTGCAGTGGCAACACAGAAAGGCAGATTGAATTTAGCAAGATAGGGGGTGCGGGCTTCCACAGCTTCTAGCAGATCTAGGGCCTCCTGATATATATAAACGGTTATGGATTTTATGGCTGCTACATCCAAGTCTATATCTCTCAAAACCTTCAGGGCTGCCTCAATAGCAGAATGTGTATGACCGCAAGAGGCATAATATTTTAAAGAATTCCTTGCTGTGTCAAAGGTCTCACCTAATCCATCAGTCAGGATATTAATATCATAATCATCGGATGTGGCCCGGAGAAAGCCCTTTTCCCCTTCAAAGATACGACTGGCACCGGTGAACCCCTTTTGTGCCAATAGCGCGGCCAGGAGACCATTCATAGATGACTTTCCCGGATGAAGCTGTTTACTCATAGCCCCTTCTGTTAAAAATTCCCAAAGCCCTGAACTCTGAGTCCCTGCAGAGCCAAGGGCCCATACAAAAGGCTCGGACTCTAAACCCATAACCTTTGCTGCCCCTGCTGCTGCGCCAAAGGTGCCGCAGGTTGCTGTCGTGTGCCAGTACTTATAATGACTCTTACCAGCGGCTAAGGCTGCTCTTATCCCTGTTTCATATCCGGCAAGAATACCCAGAATAAGATTACGTCCAGAGACATGTCCTTTTTCTGCCGCCGCAAAAACGGCCGGTAGGATTGATGCTGCTGGGTGAAAGATAGATTGCCTATGCAAATCATCCATTTCCATTACATGAGAGGAAGCCCCGTTGACTAAGGCAGCTACCAGGGGTAAGTGCCTGCTGTTATTTGGAATAATGGTTGCCTCTTCAGCTCCCTTCATATCGTTTGCGAGTGAGAGCATCATTTGAGTAGGCGGTTGAGAGACACCAGCAAAGGCCGAGCCGATCCAATCCAAAAAAAAGGTTTTAAGTTTGTATGCCAGGGTATTCGACAGATCCTCGTACCTGAGGGCGCAGAAAAATTGAGCCAGTTTTTGAGATATTGTAAGTGATTTCATGATATATGAAGCTATTCCTTGTATAATTTATGTATGGTTATTGCATCTACCTCGCAACCTTGAAGACAGAGGTTACAGAGGGTACATTCATCCTCATTAGCGTCTACTATTTTCGGATAATCACCATTTGATATGAAAATATTAACAGGGCAGACACTGATACACTCCCCACATTTTTTAATGCCAAGGCACATGTCAATATCTATGTCGAGTTTTATAAATTCACTCATAATAATCTCCGTAATAACATAATCACCCTTTCTTGCCGATTGCAGTGGCTAAAGCCAAAATGTTTTTAGACCTTTTTACTACAGGGTAGTCAATAAATTTACCTTCCAGCTGGATCGCTGCCACACCTGCAGCCTCCGCCTCTTCAAAGGCATGAACGATCTTTTCAGCCTTGGCTATCTCCTCTGGGGTAGGTGAAAATATACGATTGCAAGGCTCAACCTGTTGAGGGTGAATAACCAGTTTGCCCTGGAACCCCAGTTCCTTTGCTCGCCTTGCGTCAGAGATCAATGCTTCCGTGTTTTTAAGATCAATCATAAAGGGAGTATCAATCGGGGGTGAAATTCCTGCGGCCCTACAGGCAATAGCAATCCTGGAACGGGCATAAAAAAATTCGTTTCCTTCCATGGTCATTTCTATGCCCGTATCAAGGGTGTAATCTGCAGCACCAAATGCTACAGTATAGATTCTCTCTGGTTTTGTTTTTGTCGATACAATATCATAAACATGCTGCACGGCAGCGGCCGACTCGATCAAAGGAAAGAGATGAATAGAACCTTCGGGAAGGGATCTCTTTTTTTCGACCTCGAGTAAAAGCTTGTTAATATCGTGAATGTCATCAGCTTTTTCAACTTTTGGAAGTATAATCCCATTCACGCCTTCTACAATAGTTTCCTCCAAATCACCTTTAATAAAAGGAGAGCCTAATTCGTTGACTCGAACAAGTATGATCCTGTCTGCAAACTGGGTTACCTTTTCCCTAACATTTGATCGACTACTCTCCTTTTCAGAAAGGGGAACCGAATCTTCAAGGTCAATAATAATAACGTCAGCCTCTGTATTAAAGGCCTTTTCTATCCGGTCAGGCCTGTTACCTGGAACAAAGAGGGCTGTTCTCATAAATATTGCCATAGGTTACCTCTTTCTTAAAGAATTTCCTTAAGGATAGAGACAATATCATCTAATCCATCTGCAATGTGGATTCCTGCCTTTTTAAAATGCTTTATCTTTCCTGCTGCGGTTCCTTTTTTCCCTTCCACTATAGTGGCAGCGTGTCCAAATCTTACGCCAGGCATTTTATCGACAAAACGACCCGCAACAAATGCTACAATAGGAGTTTTGATCTGTTCTGAGATAACTATTTCTGATAGCCTTTCTTCAATGACACCCCCTGGTTCGCAAAAAAGAACAACCGCTTCTGTGCCTGGATCTTTGTCAAAAAGCGGAATAAGATCGAGAAAGTTTGAGCCTACAACAGGGTCTCCCCCGATGCTGATACATGTGCTTTGGCCTATACCATGAGTAGTCAAGAGATTAGCGATCTCCGTGGTCATCCCCCCACTTCGAGATGCAATAGCTACAGGCCCTGGCATATAAGCCATTTTTACATTCTCTACCGGTCCGCCGGCCATACCAATCTTTACGGTGTGGGGATTAATCATGCCAAGGGTGTTTGGGCCAATAACTACAGCGTCATTTTCCCTGGCTACTTCTAAAATTTCAATGGTATCTTTACGGGGCACTCTTTCTGCAACTATAACCAACAATTTTATACCATTAGATAAGGCCTCGAGAGCAGCTCCCTTTATCATTCCCGGTGGTACAGAGATAACACTGGCATCTGCAGGATGTTCTTTTAGGGTTTCATAAACTGTGTTGAAGACAGGCACTCCGTAAACAGCCTGACCACCCTTGCCTGGAGTAACACCGGCGACAACCTTTGATCCATAATCAATCATATCTTTAGTAAAGGTGACAGCTTCTCTGCCTGTAATACCCTGGACAATAATTTTTGTATTTTCGTCAGCTAATATAGCCATCTTAGCCTCTCTTTAACTTTTCAACTCCCTTTCGAGCAGCTTCATCAATGGAGATGGTCCTGTCACAGTAATCCACACCATATTTGGAGAGAATTTTAAACCCTTCCTCTTCCCAGGCACCGGGGATCCTGAATACAACCAGTGACTCTGAGGGGTTTTTTCCAGCCTCTAAAATACCCTTTATCACGCCTCTGGCCATTAGGTCTACCCGGGTATTACTTACGACATTCATGATCACGGCAATTTTTTCTACGCCTGGTTTTGAGAGTATATGTTTGGTAAGCTCCTTTGTTTTTAACACCGAAGGGTTCCCCCCAATCTCGCAGTAGTTCGCAGGGTGCCCACCGTGTCTTTGAACGGCGTCAAATGCAGTAAGAGAAGCCCCTCCACCACCAATAATTAGACCCAAATCTCCATCAAATTCGATCAGTCTTCCGGCTACCCCTTTTTGGTCCAGATTATCAATCTCGACCGCCTTTTTTTCAAAATCGCTTTGTTTTTGTTTTCCTATGATTCTATCCGGATCTTTCTCCTTCTCCGCAATTGATCTGTTTCTGAACAGGGCATCATCGTCTATTTCCAGATGACAGTCTAATGCCACTCTCTTTCCATCTGTGGTTTGGGCTAAGGGATTAATTTCTGCAATAGTGGCATCATTTTCCAGAAAGATGTTTGCTAAGAGAGGAAAGATATTGGATAGCCCTAATAATGTTTTTCCGTTAATCCCGGTTAAAGAAATCATCTCACGGGCCTTATATTCTGGAAGACCGCTTCTGACTGAAAAATGTCTTTTTTGCACCTTTTCTGGCTTTTGCAGGGCCAACTCTTCAATATCAACCCCACCTTCGGCAGAAAAGATTGCGATCGGCTTTTTAGCTACAGTATCATAAGTAATACCAAGGTAAAATTCCTGGGCGATATCCAATTTCTCTTCTACTAAGACCTTATTCACACGGAAGCCTCGAACTTTACTAAAAAGCATTTGTTCCAGCTTGGATTTAGACTCCTTTTGATCTCGGGCCTCTAAAATCCCGCCTGCCTTTTGACGGCCTCCGATTGGAATCTGAGCCTTAATTATGGCCGGAGAGGGGAGGGAGGCATGTTCATGACTGGAAATTATAACCCCGGAAGGTATTGGTATGCCTCTTTTTGCCAAGATTTCTTTTGATTCATATTCTAATAAACGCATTTTATTTCCTTTTGTCGAAACTAACTTTGTCGACAATAAAAATTTAATGTAAGTATGTCAAGAAAAATTTAAAAAAATTTAATCAAAAGAATTCCTCGATGCGCTGCATCGGGGTTAATAAGATAAAAATTAATTTTGATACCTCGCAGCTCTGCTGCGGGGTAGTTCATTTTTTGGAAATATTAAAAAAGATTTTAGCTGGCTTAGCTTTATCCTGGAAAGAGTCCATGAAGCTTTAAAGCAAATGGCTATAAGTATTTGATCTTTCTGTAACCCTTTTGAGATAATCACTGGTCTCTTGGGGTGTTCTGTATCTGAGTAATCTATAGAGTTTATTGGTTGACATAAAAGAGACTTGATACCTTTGAATTATATTTTGTTTGATAGCAGTCGGACCCCAGTTATAGCCGCATATTGTTAGGTAGAGACGTTTATCTCTTTCTTGAATATCGGCAAAATGTTTACTGTAAAGGAGATAAAGATATGCGGAGCCAAGATTGATATTATTAATCAGGCTGGTAAAGGTAGGGTGGTGTAATAATTCTATCCTGTTTATAGATAAACTGATAGGCCTCTCTGCCTGCATATCGTGTAATGAGCTGCATTAAGCCATGGGCACCGGCATGAGATCTGGCAAAGGGGTTAAAGTAAGATTCGGTGTGAATTACCGCCATAATTAATTGTGGTTCAAGAGAAAAACGGTTTGCATTTGCCTGGACAGTATTCCTGTATTTTTCTGCTCGTATCCTCAAATGACTGGGTACAAGCCCTAAAACCGCTATTAAAGCTAATATTTATATCAAAAAAGATGAAAAAACTTCGTTGATTCGGTAAGATACGTGTGATCAAAAACAAATCAAACCGTAACCAACGAGATAAGAATACAATGATATGACAAACAATACTTCCTTTCAAGGTAGAAATGACCAGAGACCTGCCCGCTTGTGCCTCGCAGTGGCAGGTGGGCCTGATAATTCCCTATGCGGTTAAGGTGGATGAATGTGCCTAAAATATATGCTGAGGGTGGCTCATAGTCATGAAAATAAAAGATGAGGAACAATGAATTAAAACTGACATTAATTTCTGATCTCTAAATTGTTTTTTCGCGGTGCAATAACAAGACACACTGATTTCTATAAAATCAATCTCGGATTTTGGGAACGATAAGGGAACGATAAGGTATTTGCACTCCCATTTTATATGTGATAAACTTTGACAATCTCTCATTACTTTCTCCTTCCCAACTCACCCATTGGGTCTCTCGTGAAGGAGATAGTATCACGGTTAATCGGTGAATCTTATCAGGTTCGCATCCTGCTTTGCGGGATGGTTAAATACAATTAATAATGATAGCCCTATAAGCGATTTATAATATATGATAACCATCAGAACAAAACCAATACCAAATGCACCTAGGGCTTAATGCAACCCTTAAAGAAGGAAAGGCGGTTTTTACCTGATAACACTTGGTAAGCTGTTACATCTTGCAGTGGTTTTGAAAACGGTTTTTTTGGTACAAGCAAGATTAATACTGTTAATGAGCCAAAATTTATTATGGTTGACCCTAAAGCAGTAAAGAGTAAGGAATCCATAATAACAGCAGTTGATAGAGAATGTTTAAAAACAAGCCAAAACAGCCAATAACTGTAGTTGGAAAATAGATTCAATGGACAATTATCAATTATCAATCATAAATGATCAACGGACAATACAGAAAAATATCTATTACTGGGAGTTTCAGCGTAGGGGATTGTCAGTACATGTTGCCTCTTCACATAGAGGCGCAGTCATGGTAAAATTAGATTTTGATAGGGAGAATAGTTTTATGACTGAGCTAATTTCCTCTGCGCCGAACGCTGAATTAATAGAAGATCGTACGCATAATGAAGGCGTCATAGGAATTATTGAGGCATATCTTAAAGGGAATAATCTAGCAATTAATGTACCGTGGGACATCAATGTGAGCCCCTTTATGTATAATGTCTACAGGAGTGCATGTACAATACCCTATGGTGAAACAAAAACATATAAAGATGTTGCATTCATGGCAGGTACCCCAAAGGGGGCACGGGCTGTTGGACAGGCATTAAAGAAAAACCCCCTTGTCATTCTTATCCCGTGTCATAGGGTAGTTGCGGTGAACGGCTTAGGTGGTTTTAACGCAGGAATTGATATGAAACGATATTTACTCAATCTTGAGCAGGGTGAAAAAAAGAGTGTAGGGAGAATTAATTATGCAACCTGAAACAGCGTATATCTTTCCTGGTCAGGGATCTCAATATTTAGGAATGGGACATGAGTTCTATGATAATTTTGAGATTGCTGCCTTTGTGTTTTACAGGGCAAACAGGTTACTGAATAGAGAGTTTGAAAAGATAATATTCGGCAAAATACCTGACAAATTTCGTGATAGAGTCAGTCATGTCGATGAGCTTGGCATTAAAAGAGGGCTTAAAACCCATTTAGATAAACAGGTTCAGATCGCTACCTACATTTCCTCGTGGGCAGCCTTTTCAGCCTTTCGAGAAAGATTGGAGGAAGAGAAACTAAGCCTCAAGCCGGCAGTCATGGCTGGGCATAGTTTTGGTGAATATACTGCACTTACCGCAGCAGAGGGTATGAATTATGATACCGGCCTGCAACTGGTTAATCAACGTCAGAGTATCATGACCTCGTGTGCCAAAGATATTGACGGTGGCCTGGTAGCCATCATAAATAAGAATAGGGACATTACTCAGGAGGATGTTCGAAATATTACATACTACGCAGGAAGAGAAATCCTGCACATAGCCCTTTATAACTCACCCAAACAGAATGTATTTGGGGGTACAAGTAAAAACATCGGTGCAGCAAAACAGTTGCTCAAGGAATCAGAATTTAGAGCGATAGATTTGCCGGTTTTGGGTCCATGGCATACACCGCTTATGGTTGTTGCCAGTGATAATTTAAAAAAGTATATCGAAGAAAAAGAGTTTTCTTTTAAAGGAGTTAAAACACCTATTATTGCAAATACCTTGACAGATGATAACATTGATCCAAAGATCATCACTCACCCTGATGAGATCAAAGAAGAGCTTATACATCAGCTGGATCATCCGGTTTTATGGGCTCAGACCATTAAAAAAATCGTTGAAGAATATAAGATAACACGAATCATTATCTTTGGCCCGGGCAAGATAACACAAAAGATAATAAATGATGAGTATCCTGATGTAAAGGTGTATCGAATAGAGGATTTAGACACATTAGAAGAAACGATGTATGAAATAAAATATCCTGGGAGAAAAAAGGAAGAGCCCTCTGAGGATACACAATCTTTGGATGAATAAATCAATAAAGGTTTTTGCTGCCTGACTACCTGGGAGGAATCTCGCTTACCCCCACTTTCTTGTAGAAAAGCTGCTCGAGGGCAATTTCATAGTCCCGCGATCCTCTAATAAGGGATTTATTGTGGGAGAGCTGTTTCACTATTACTTCTTCAGTCCTTTCAAATTTTTCATTCACCTGATTGATAATACCATCTATTAACGTATAAATTTCAAGGTCAGTTCCATATACTTCTATTACATTGGGATCATTGATCATTACTTCCAGGATGTATTGCGTTAAATACAGGGCATATGGATTTGGACGAGGGACAAGGGTTCGTATAGGTGCAGTGAAATATTTAAAGTCAAACTCACTACTTTTGTATGCCTTGTTAAGGCCCTGCATGATGAGATCAGAAATCGCTTGAGAATTTTCTGTCTCAATTATCTTGTTAAGGAGTAAAGCCTGGGAAAGCTTGCTGTGAATTTCTGACAGCTTAAATTTAAAAAATCGATCTCTCCGAAAGGATTCCCCTTTTTCCTTTTTTTCTAATCGATTTATTAATCTGTCCTGTATCCTTCCACTGTATCTATATTTCATCTTTTTTTTATTACTGCGTAACGCCTTTCGTAAAAAAGGTATGGTATGGTATTTTGGCTACTCCATGGCTCATGTGTCTGTAGGAGGTGCTTTTTTGGATACCTCTTTTGACGCATTTTTGGTGTCATCTTTTTTCGGTTTCTTTTCTTTATCTTCTTTTTTTGCTTGTTTATTTTTAGATGCCCCTGATGCGTAGTCAGTTACATACCAACCTGATCCTTTGAGATGAAAGGTGTTTTGCGAAATAATCTTTTTCACCGATCCGCCGCATATCTCACATTCACCTAAAGGTCGATCAGAAAATTTTTGCCACTTCTCAGTCATGTGGTTACATTTGCTACATTTATATTCATAGATAGGCATTATTTATTCTCCGTGTGTCGTACTCATCACACCATACAGATATCAATATTCGTTTTATCAGGGTTATAAGAACCCAGAATATATGATAGGTTGGGTAACGATAATTGTTTCAGAATTTCATATGTTGTATGATTTACAATTTTTTCCTCTTCTATCCTGTTATTCTCCTCCTGAGTATCGAATCTCACTTGAAATTTACAGAACCGTACAATATGCACCAACTCATGGGTGAGTATATACGCCAGAAAGGGGAGAAGCTTAATGTTATTGTCCCTTTGAAGGGCTTGCAAAATGTGGTGATCCTGCAAATAAATAAGGTAAAATTCACCTCGTTTATTGAGCGCCTCTATTTCTGCTTTGCCGTCTGAGCTATATTTCTTCAATAAGGCAAAGACATTATCGTTAACTTTTTCGCCGAATAAAGAAGAAAGGGTTTTTATATCAAAGCGATTTCTCCTCCAGTGTAAGAGCGATAATTTAAAATAGTTGCTTGTCATATCTTCAGCAATATCTAAGGCGTCCCCAACAACACTCAGATGATTTTCATTAAAATAGTGCAGCGTCATAATACCTATAAAATAATTCGAAAAATGAATATGTCAATACTGTTAATACAATCAATATGGTGGCGGTGCAGGGACTCGAACCCCGGACACTACGGATATGAGCCGTATGCTCTAACCACCTGAGCTACACCGCCATGGTTGCTTATTATTAATAAAAAACATTTTTTGTCAATCAAATATTACTCGTCAATCCTTTGATGGAGGTCATCAATGATTGACAATAGCAGGAAGATACATTAAAGAAATAGAAAAACGTTAAACTTCTTACAAGGAGCGTACATGAAATGCCCACATTGTGATAAGGAGATTCCAGGTATTACGTGCCCAGAATGTCAGGAATCAATTCCTGAAGAGAGCAGCTATTGCCTTTATTGCGGAGCAGACCTGCACACTACTTCCACAGAAGAGGATACAACAACTGGTGCCGAAGACGCAGATAGTATTGATTTTGAGGATAGAATCTCCTGTTCGGATGGAAATTGCATTGGAATAATAATAAATGGAAAATGCAATATTTGCGGAAGACACTATAAGGGCAAAAAAAAGTAGACGTTTTTCACCGTGAATTGGCTTATTATATGCACGAGTTACAGATAATTACGCAATTTGCAGCTGCGCATCAGTTGAGAAACTATAGGGGTAAATGCGAGAAGCTTCATGGGCATAATTGGCGGATAGAAGTTTTTGTTGAGGGAGAAAAACTTAATGATACTGGGCTATTGATAGATTTTAAAGACCTGAAAGATGCTACACACAGAATCCTGGAAGAACTTGATCATTCATTCTTAAATGAGCTTCCTCAATTTAAAGATCAGAATCCCTCGTCAGAAAATATTGCTGCCTATATTTTTACGCGGTTAAGCAACAAACTTAATGATACAAATATCAAGGTCAGCAAGGTTACAGCCTGGGAATCAGACTCTGCAAGCAGCAGTTACATTGGCTAATGATGTATATTTAACTCTCATAATTATTTTTTAAAAAAACTCGTGCTCGATTCACATACATGAATCCACTGTACACGAGGCTTTTCAAAAAAAGCCATGAAGGTATGATCTCAAACGCTGTTTGCCTCACACAGTGCACGGTAAAAGGTTGATGTATGAAAGACGATTTTACCGAAAAACGATCAGAACCCCGAAACATCATAGATCAATATCATAGTGTAGAATTTTCACTCCATGACTGCGCATTTACGTATCAATTCAAAATTTGGATATATCAATAAAAGGAATATGTGTATTGGTAAAGGAAGACTCTAATTTGTTGAATTATTTAAAGGTTGGCTCCGTATCGGAACTAAAGTACTACACGAATAATGCCTTAAAACCTATTGAATACTTAAAAACAAAGATCAGGCATATCACGAAAGATGAAGAAGGAAGATTTAAAGGACTTTATTTGGTTGGATTATCTATTCTTGAACACCCAAAACTCTAATCAACAATGATTCCATCGGCAGGTTTCTCTCCTACGGAATATTTGTATAAAAGTTTGCCATTTTTTCACGATATATGGTATGAAAAAAATACACTATGATCCAACAAAGAAAATATGACGTGAAATTAAAAGCCTCTCTTATACTTTTCATTATTATAGTATTGCTCCATTGTTTTTTTCTCACTTCAGCAGGGGCCCAGAAGTTTCCTAAACCGCAGGGGGCTATCAATGATTATGCCGAGGTGATTACACCGCAATATGAGCGTCCTATGAACCTGCTTGCCCGTGAAGTATTAGAAAAGACCGGGACCTCCGTCGTTGTTGTCACCCTGAAAAGTATCGAAGGCAATGACCCTGCCGATTATGCAAACAGGCTGTATGAGGCCTGGGGTATTGGAAAAAAAGGGGAAGATAAGGGAGTGCTTATTTTGCTTGCCCTTACCGAAAGAAAGGTACGGATTGAAACTGGCTATGGTGTTGAAGGAATCTTACCTGACGGACTCGTTGGTGAGATACTCGATACGTATGTCGCACCGTATCTTAAAAAAGGTAACTACGACAAGGGCCTGTCAAACGCCCTCGTAGCTGTATCATCAGTGATCGCAAAAGATGCAGGGATTTCTCTCACTGGAAGCAGCAACACGCAGTATCAAACGAAAAAAAAGATACAAGAAAAACCACGCATCAATCTATTTTCTCTCATCCTGTTTTTCATCGTTTTGACAATGCTCCTTGGTACAAGGCGGGGAAGGGCAATCCTTCCCTTCATCCTGCTTATGCTTTTAGCTGGAGGCAGAGGCGGTGGCGGTGGCGGTAGCTTTGGAGGTTTTGGAGGTGGTTTTGGAGGTTTTGGCGGTGGCTTGAGCGGTGGGGGAGGTGCAGGCCGTGGATTTTAAAGAGAGGTACAACGATGACCAAGATAAAAAAGCCAGAAGAGATATTTCCTGAAATAGAAGAGGATTTTAGGAAAATCTTTAACGATACCCTCATTTCCGTAATTCTTTATGGGAGTGGTGCAGGAAGTGACTTCAATCCTCACACCTCGGATTTGAATTTTCTTATAATCCTTTCAGAAGAAGCCATAGATCACCTGGATTGGGCTCTTGAAACAGTATCCCGATGGAGGAAAAGGAATGTGGCCACACCCTTGTTCATGACACAATCGTATATCCAGTCTTCCCTGGATTCATATCCCCTCGAATTCCTCAACATAAAGAAAAGCTATATCCTTGTGTACGGCAAAGATGTGCTCAAAGACATATCTCTGCAACCTCATGACCTCAGGCTTCAATGTGAACGGGAAATTAAAGGTAAACTCCTGCTTTTGAGGGAAGGCTTTCTGGAGACAGGGGGAAAACAAAAGAGGATAGCCGAGTTAATCAAGGCGTCAATCACCGCCTTTATATCTATCTTTAATGGTCTTTTACACCTTAAAGGTATTGCAATACCCCCAACCAGAAGGGAGATTATACAGGCTGTTGCAAAAGAAATACCTATCAACCAGGAGATTTTTCTTAAATGCCTGGATATAAAGCAAGGCAAGGCGGAGTTTTCTTCATCTGAAATAAAGGGCCTCTTTACAGGTTATATGATAGAGGTGAGAAAATTATGGGAAGTTGTTGATACAATGGAAATATAAGCAAGGAGGGCATTAATGACCAAAACAACAAGAAATATTATTATCGCCTGTGCGATAATTGTTATTATTCTTTTTTCTATGTATTCTTTTTTTAAGGGCACGTACAATACCTTTGTGACGCTTGATGAGACGGTCAAGGCATCATGGGCACAGGTGGAAAATCAACTGCAGAGACGATTTGATCTCATCCCAAACCTTGTGGAAACGGTAAAAGGGTATGCCAAGCAGGAAAAAGATGTTTTTATTGATGTAACCAAGGCAAGGTCACAGGTCGGGAGCGCAGGGAATATACCGGATAAGATCAAGGCAAACAATGGGCTCTCAGGGGCCTTGAGCAGATTACTTGTTGTAGTGGAAAGATATCCTGATCTCAAATCAAATCAAAACTTTATGAAGCTTCAGGATGAACTGGCAGGCACAGAGAACAGAATATCTGTTGAAAGAAGACGCTATAATGAATCAGTAAAGACCTATAATGTGAAAATAAGAAGCTTTCCAGCAAATATTCTCGCTGGGATGTATGGATTTAGCAAGGCCACCTTCTTTGAAGTTCCCGCCGAAGCAAAGGTGACCCCTAAGGTTAAATTTGAATAATTGGGTGAGCATCAAAAACATAGGGAAGTGCTCCTGAAAAGCTGATTGTTGGAATGAGCATGGGAATGTCTTTTTTTACCCGCCAAAATGCCGGAGGGTTTGATCCTGCAAGTCAAGGAGCACGTGTATGTCTTTTTTTATCTATGCCCTTGAACACGAGACATCACAGAATCCCGATAATCGGGATGTAAAGCAACTCGGCCTTATCCGCTTATGCGGATAGTGCTCAGCCTGTCACATCCCGATTATCGGGATCACGCCAATGAATTTATTAGAGGGCATGAGTAAAAAAAGACATACACGTGCTCCCTATGAAATCCATAACCTTAAGGACATTATAAAAAAAGACATTCCCATGCTCAACATAGTGTTTCTTTCATGTATAACCCTGACTAAGCGTCTGGGTCATTTGTTGCAATAGCATACAATTGCGTTCAACATGGTTTATCCCATTACAACGGAGCCTTCAGCCACAAATTTACTATAAAAGAAGTGGTGCTTATGTGTGTGCTGAGTATATTTTTTGCTGCAAATCCCTTAAATATGCCTCTGGGTCACGTAGTATCTGCCGATAGAGCTCTTTTCCTATAAATCTTTTGCTCTGTTGGGTTAAAAAATATGGTCTACGTTTTCTTACTTCCCGGTACACTCGCTTATCTGGGGGGAGGATTTTTCTAAAAGTACAGATGACCACTAAATCTATAAAGAGATCTTCATGACCACATTCCATGTCCTCGGGAGAGAATTCAATAGAAAACCATGAATGACCTAATTCGTGCAAAAAGCTATACTTCCAATACTCATGCATTTTAAAATCCCTGGCAGGAATTAGGACTTCGGCAAAAAGATTTTCATCATATGCATCTCGAAATTTAGTGCTTGTCCCTCTTTGTAATTCCTCATCCACGAGTATGAAAAGATCAATAGGATCAAATTTGATATGATACTCGAAACAGACATCACTGAAAGATTTGCATAACTCCTCAAAGGCTTTTATCGCCTTTTCTTCATCTATCGCAAGGAGTTCTTTGAAAATCGTTGCTTGTACTTGGATTTTATTAGGGCCAAAATTGAAGTCAATAAGTTCGGCCGTGAGATCTGGATATTTTTTTTGCAACCTTTCATCCACTACACACCTCCTCTTATATTTTCGCCCTCCGCTGCTCCACGGGAAAAGTGAGGTTGGGTTTTTTTGACTTACACCTATCCTCTGGTTATTTTATTAATATCAATATGTTATAGCCTATTATACTGCCTTAGTTTTTCGTGCATGTCAAGATAGAAATAATGTGTGTTAGCTTAATGCAAATATCCCTTCTAACTGCTGTATTAAAATGTCCCCATTCTGAAAAAGGACATTTTAGCGCTGGATCAGGAGAGAGGTGGAAGAACATAAAAATCCGGATTTTAGCGTCTGTATTCGCGGGTATTACTTTTCGCTATACGGATTGCAGAAAGGGCAAGTATATTGAGGGAATCAAAAAAGGGGACATCGATATCAGTTTGGTTTACGACCAAAGGCACCTCAGTACAGCCTCCTATGATCCCCTGGGCACCCTTTTCAATCAATGCCTTTGAGGTCTGCAAAATTTTTTCTTTATTTTCCAAGGAAACAAGTCCTGCCTTGATTCCTGATTCTCCATAAATTGCAGACATGACGAGATTCTCCTGTTTTTTGGGGAAGGGGACCAAAACTTCGACCCCTATCTCCCTTAATCTATCTTGAAAAAGGTCAGCCTTGATCGTCCCTGTAGTTGCTATGAGGCCAACCCTTTTTATACCTGGAACGTACCTTTCCAGCACTCCTGCCACTTCATCAATGATGGAGACAATTGTAATAGAAACCCCTTCCCTTAACTCCTCGATGAAATAGTGTGCTGAAACGCAAGGAATTACAATAAAGTCAGCACCTGCTTTTTTGAGGTTTTTTGCAACCTCAATCATCATCGGAACGGGATTTTCACCAGAATCCAAAATAGCAGGGGTTCGGTCAGGTATCTTTGGGTTATTATCGATAAGGACTCTGAAGTGGTCCTGGTCTCTTATCGCTTGCGTATTCCTGATGATTTTTTGAAAAAGATCTGACGTGGCCTCAGGGCCCATTCCGCCTAATATACCGATAATTTTTTCTTTCATCGATACCCCCTATCTTCTTGTTCAGTCTACGATCTATCATGAAACCCACACAGTGCTTTCTTTAAATTATTGTATATAATACCTTTTCTGGTTTCTACAAAATTTTTTGATAAAAAAATTTAATGAGAATTTTCACTATGTTATCAAACTGATTTCTGTACCAAATGATATTGACAAATCTCTTTCCCCATTCTATGGTGAGCCTGGATTCGGCAAGCTTTTCCCACCAGATCACTTAAGGATCTGGGCGCCTCAGTTCGTATGAGCAAGGCTAAAGAATGAGGAGCTGATTAGGCGGTATGGCTATGTGCTTTTTATTATAAAAGGAGAACATTTTATGTCCGATGAGATGAGGATGATAAAACTGATTAAAAATGCAAATGTTTTTACCCCTGAACCGCTCGGCAAAAAGGATGTTTTGATAACAGCAGAGAAAATAGGATACATTCAGGATCGTATTGATCCGGGCAAAGAAATTGACATTGAACTTATTGATGCAAAAGGCATGCTGTTAGTACCAGGTTTTATAGACTCACATGTCCATATTTGTGGTGGAGGAGGAGAAGGAGGTTTTAAGACAAGAACTCCCGAAATAATGCTCAGCGACATCACCAAAGGAGGTGTAACAACTATTGTAGGATGCCTCGGCACTGATGAGTCAACAAGGACACTAAGCAATCTTATTGCAAAGGCAAAGAGTCTTAAAGAAGAAGGTATCAGCTGCTATATATACACGGGCTCTTATCACATCCCTGTTAGAACACTCACTGATTCTATTCAAGACGATATTGTTTTGATTGATGAAATAATAGGTGTTGGAGAAATTGCAGTATCGGATCATCGTTCCTCTCAGCCTACAATTGAGGAAATTAAAAAAATTGCAGCAGCCTCAAGGATTGGTGGAATGCTTTCAGGAAAATCCGGTATTGTAAATATTCATATAGGTGATGGGAAGGATAGATTGAGCTTTTTGGAGAATATAGCAAGCAGCACGGAGATCCCCATAACACAGTTTATTCCAACCCACCTCGGAAGAAACCCAGGCCTCTTTGAGGCGGCAATTCAATATGCAAAGAAAGGAGGCCTTATAGACTTTACAACAAGCAGCCCGGAATGGCCTCCAATAAAAGGAAATATTAAATGCAGCAAGGCGTTAAAGGAGGTACTCGAACAAGGAGTACCCGTTGAAAAGGTCAGTTTTACCTCCGATGGTCAGGGTAGCTTGCCGCGGTTTGATGAAAAAGGAGAATTTAGTGAGCTTGAGGTTGGCAGGGTAACCTCTTTGTTTAAAGAGGTAAGAGATGCAATAATAGATGAAAAAATTCCTCTGGAAATCGCCATAACAGTAATTACCTCAAATCCTGCGAAAAATTTAAAACTAACCAACAAGGGCAGGATTCATGTTGGAAAAGATGCGGATCTGGTCCTGCTAAATGAAAATCTGGACATAGATACTGTAATTGCACGAGGCAAAATAATGATAAGGCACAAAGAAATTATGGTAAAGGGTATGTTTGAAAAGTAAAGAAAGATAATCAAATATTTGGAGGAAACATTGCATCTTAACGAAGATAAGATGAGGAATTGGCTTGTTGCCATACGACGAGATTTCCATATGTATCCGGAAATTTCAAACCAAGAGATTAGGACAACTGAAAAAATTAAAGAAATCCTTAGAAATCTCGAGGTTACGGTCCAAGAACTGCATGGATTAACAGGGCTCACCGCTTTGATCCCAGGTGAAGGAAATGGCAAAACTATTGCTTTAAGAGCGGATATCGATGCCTTACCCATACAAGAACTAAACGATGTGCCGTATAAATCCCGGCATGATGGAACCATGCATGCGTGCGGACATGATGTCCACACAACCATCATGCTTGGTGTGGCCAAGCATATCCAGGAATCAGGTCTTTCCAGGAAGCTCAAGGGGAATGTAAAGTTTTTGTTCCAGCCAGGCGAGGAGAGAGGCACTGGCGCCAAAGAAATGATTGCTCAGGGAGTGTTGAAAAACCCCAATGTGGACAGGATATTTGCCTGCCATGTTTCACCCGATCTCCCTATAGGGGTGGTGGGTGTGAATAGAACTCAAAGCCATGCCTCTGGAGATCGGTTCAGTCTGGATATTAAGGGAAAAGGTGCCCATGGAGGGCATCCTGAAGAAGGCATTGATCCCATCGTAGCCGGCTCATATTTTGTCACGGCCATTCAGTCTATAATCAGTCGTAATATCAGACCCACAGATACTGCCGTTATTACACTGGGAACATTTACAGCCGGGAAAGCAGCCAATGTTATCCCGGATCAAGCTCATATTGAGGGGACTATTAGGGCATTCAAAAATGATGTGAGAGAACAACTTATTCAAAGGGTACATGATATCATTCAGGGCATTGAGTTGACCTTTCATGTAACGTGTAGGCTACAATTCCTTGAAAGTGTTCCCGCCTGTATCAATGACGAGCACACGTCTTCTTTCCTTTATGAAGCCGCAGCCCATGTGTGTGGCTCCAATAATATGCGATATCTTCCTCCGGTCACTGGCTCCGAAGATTTTGCCTTTTTTGCGATTGAAAGACCCAGTGCAATGATTCGATTAGGATGCGCCAACAAGGAAAAAGGGTTTGACCATATGCTTCACTCCCCACACTTTGATGTTGATGAAGAAGTCCTTTTAATAGGTGTTAGAGTCTTTACCGAGGCAATCCGGAGATATCTTGCATGAAATTGTTCGGGTTATCACTGCAGGGGTTATCATCTTTAATTTGACTATTGCACAATAGGCATATTACTATGGAGGTAGAAATACAGTTGTTTTTTCAAGCGTGAGAGCTTTGCATAACATGACAATTTTTTTGTTAGCCTCCCTTGAAAAGGAGAGAAAAATCTCTGCCGTAAAGATAGATGTTTAATAAATTTGTGTCTATTCAGCCACTAAGACACGAAGAAAAGATGATATCAATAAAGAAATACACATGTGGTCAGGTTTTCTCAATAATATCAATACACCACATATCAAGTAGGCCTATCAGTGCAATGATTTCATAATCTTTGTGGCTTAGTGCCTTTGTGGCAATATACCTGAGTTACATAAATTTTTCACTACTTGTAGGCTCATAATGGACTGATGATATGAACAACGACTCCCATCTCCTTAAAGTAGATAATCTTAAGACATACTTCTATACCTTTGAGGGTACAGCCAAGGCAGTAGACGATGTATCTTTTTTTATAGATAAGGGGGAAACACTTGGCCTGGTTGGGGAATCAGGGTGTGGAAAAAGTGTTACCGCCCAATCCGTAATGCGGCTTATTCCTGAGCCGCCAGGAAAAATTGTTCACGGGACCATTAATTTTGATAATACTAACCTGCTCGATTTTACCATGAAGCAAATGAGAGAGATTAGGGGAAACAGGATTTCCATGATCTTTCAAGAGCCTATGACATCTCTTAATCCTGTGTTTACTATAGGAAATCAAATCTCAGAAATGTTTATCCTTCACAAGAAACTCAACAAAAAGGAGAGTTGGGAAAGGGCTATAGAGGCGTTAAAGGCAGTTCAGATTCCAGCCCCGGAGAAAAGAGTTCATGAATATCCCCACCAACTCTCAGGGGGGATGAGACAGAGGGCAATGATAGCCATGGCCCTTTCCTGTGATCCGGAAATTCTAATTGCCGACGAACCTACAACAGCCCTTGATGTTACTATACAGGCGCAGATACTTGATTTAATGATGCAGCTAAAGGAGAGTTTTAATGCGGCCATTATGTTAATAACCCATGACCTTGGGGTGATAGCTGAAATAGCACAAAGAATTGTGGTTATGTATGCAGGCAAAGTTGTGGAAGAGGGCAAAACAAAAGATATCTTTGAAGATCCTAAACATCCATACACTAAGGGACTTCTTAGCTCTATACCTAAATTAGGGGAGAGGGCCAGGAAAGGACGTAACAAACTTGAGGAGATAAAAGGCATAGTTCCAAGTCTTTATGAATTAACGCCTGGGTGCAGCTTTTCCCCTCGTTGTCCAGAGGCCTTGCCTATTTGCAGAGAACATTCGCCAAAGCTGATTAATACGGACCAATCACATAAAGTAAGTTGCTGGCTTTACTCAGATTTTTAAAGGAGTTTTAGGTTGGAAACCCTTCTTAAAGTTGAAAATTTAGAGGTTCATTTCCCTATCAAGAAAGGGCTTTTATCCCGTACAGTTGGCTATGTTTACGCAGTTGATGGAGTGTCACTGACCCTTGAAAAAGGAGAGACCATTGGCCTGGTAGGTGAAAGTGGATGCGGGAAAACAACAACAGGACTTGCAGTTTTGAGGCTTGTGGAGCCGTCTGGGGGAAACGTCATATTTGAGGGGAAAAATTTATCCCGAATGAGTAAGAAAGAGCTGAGATCGTTAAAAAAAGAGATGCAGATTATTTTTCAAGACCCTTACTCATCGCTTAATCCAAGGATGACGGTCAATCAGATCATTGGTGATCTAATGGATATACATAAAATGTATCAGGGAAGTGAAAAAAATGAAAGGATATCCTATCTGTTGGACAAGGTTGGTCTTACACCTGAACAAGGAAGGAGATACCCCCACGAATTTAGCGGCGGGCAGAGACAAAGAATAGGGATTGCCAGGGCGCTGGCCTTAAATCCTCAATTTATTATTGCGGACGAACCTGTGTCGGCCCTCGATGTCTCTATCCAGGCGCAGATAATTAATTTACTGGTAGACCTGCAGAATGAATTTGACCTCTCTTATATGATTATTGCTCACGACCTTGCAGTGGTGGAACATATATGTGACAGGATTGTAGTTATGTATCTTGGCAATGTAATGGAGATGGCCTCTTATAAAAATATTTATTTAAATCCAAAGCACCCTTATACCAAGGCACTGCTCTCTGCCATTCCAGTCCCTGATCCAAATGTAAAAAAGTCCAGGATAATCCTGAAGGGAGATGTGCCAAGCCCTATCAATCCCCCTAACGGTTGTCCTTTTCACCCAAGATGTGCTTATAAATTGGAAATCTGTGATAAAGAGAAACCGGAATTAAAGGATATTGGAGGAGATCATTATGTAGCGTGTTTTTTGTATTGATTCACTTCATTTATTATAGTTTATTTTTTAAAATTTATTATTTTTCTTATTCTGCAAACTACTTGTTAAGAATTGTTTTTATGTTAGGCCAAAAAAGAGTATAATCGTTTAAATCAAAATATATATTAACCTTAAACAAGGAGGAAAAAATGAAAAAGGTATTATTTCTCATTTTAACAATCATATTTTTAGGATCTGTGCCGGCCTTAACAGGACAGGCAATGGCGGCATCATCTATAGTAGTGGCTGTAGACTCTCCGCCAAGGATGATGAATCCCCATGGTTCTGACGCAGATGCAAATCTTTCAATAATGGCAAATTTTTTTGATGGCCTCATGCAGAGAAAGGGCTCTGAGGGAACCCTTGCACCGGCCCTGGCACTGCGATATGAGCATCCAGATCTCTTGACCTGGACATTCTATCTTAGAAAGGGCGTTAAATTTCACAACGGCAATCCCTTTAACGCTGAAGACGTGAAGTTTTCCTTTGAGAGACTGTCAGACCCCAAGGTGTCGGAATTCATCAATACAGGCAAAACCATTGCCTCTATTGAGATAATCGACGACTATACTGTGTCAATAAAGACTAAGCACCCTATTCCATGGTTTGCCAACAATATGCATCAGATCTACATGATGGATAAGGAGTCTACCGAGTCAAGGACCGTTGGAGAGGTGCAACAAGTGCCTATTGGTACTGGAGCATATAAGTTTGTAGAATGGGTAAAGGGCTCGTATGTAAAAATGGTTGCCAATGAGGAGTATTGGGAAGGGGCCCCGCCTATTAAAAACGTAGAGTTGAGACCTATTAAAGAGGCATCTACAAGGTATGCCGCCCTTGTTTCAGGTCAGGCTGAACTGGTTTCCGGAGTTCCTGTTGAATTATATGACAAACTTGTCAAAAACCCAAAGCTCCAGGTAATAAATAAACCTGCAAGAAGGTCTATTTTCCTTGCCCTTGGAAACAAACCAGAAAGCCCCTGGAATGATATTCGTGTTAGAAAGGCCATGTATATGGCAATCAATGAGGATGAGATTATAGAGAAAATCATGAGAGGTCATGCCTCCCCGGCTGCCCAGATTCCAGACCCTCCGACTATTGGTTACAATGAAGGGATAAAGCGCCTTCCATACAATCCTGAAATGTCAAAAAAACTTTTAAAGGAGGCCGGCTGCGAGAACGGTTTTGAGATTACCCTTACAGGGCCTAATGACAGATACGTACAGGATGAAAAAATCGCCGAGGCTGTTGTTAAATACCTGGCCAAGGTGGGCATTAAGGCAAAGCTGGATGTAAAACCAAAGGCAATCTTTTTCCCGGAGGTTTTTGAAGGAAAACTGGATTTTTACCTTATAGGGTGGTTCGACGGCACCTTTGATATGGGACGCACCTATTTCAAACTTATCCATACCAGAGATAAGGAAAAAGGGTTTGGGTCATTAAATGGCGCTCATTTTTCAAACCCTGATTTAGATACAGTTTTAGAGGCAACTGCCAGTATGGTAGATCAAGAGGCTCGAAAAAAGGTTCTTCAGTATATAAACAAGCTTGCAACAGCAGAAAGCATTGCATGCATACCGCTGCATTACCAGCAGGATATATATGCTATTCAAAAGAGTAAAGGAATCAAATTTCAGCCAAGACCTGACCGATGGATGGTTTTTAAGGAAATATCCAAATAGAAATTATTGAAAGACTTGGGTGGGGTGAGGTTTAAACCTGACCCCGCCTTTCATAACCTATGACCACATACATCATAAAAAGGCTCATTCAGGGCGTGATTGTTTTATTGGCAGTATCCCTTATCTGCTACATAATATTCCGCTCTTCCGGAGATCCTGCAATATCAATGGCAGGGCAATTCGCCACCTTTCAGGAGATAGAGGAGGTGCGTAAGGTCTTTGGCCTGGATAAACCGTTTTATATTCAGTACGTTCGTTTTATCACTAATGCACTTAAAGGTAACTTCGGAAATTCCTTTGTCAATAAGGTTCCGGCTTTACCCCTTATCCTGGAGCGCCTTCCCGCCACCGTAGAACTTGCAATGTCTGCAATAGTTATTGCATTTGTTTTGGGTGTAGGACTTGGTGTATTAGTTTCTTTAAAACCCTATGCGCTGAGAAATAGATTTATCATGGCAGGCTCCCTTGTTAATATATCTATGCCTACCTTTCTCACGGGAATTTTACTTATCATGGTGTTTGGGGTATACCTCAAGATTCTTCCCCCCTTTGGCAGAGGAGAAACCGTGACTATAGGTTTTTGGCGCACTGGTTTTTTGACATTAAGTGGGGTAACCCATTTAATCTTGCCTGCCTTTACCTTGGGAATGTATCAGCTCGCCGTGCTTTTGAGATTAACCAGGGCAGGCATGCGGGAAGTTTTAACTGAAGACTATATAAAGACTGCATGGTCAAAGGGACTGTCTCCCTTGAAGGTTATATTCAAGCATGCCCTTAGAAATGTCCTTATACCTGTGGTGACCATGACAGGACTTCAGTTTGGGGAGCTTATCGCCTTTTCTTTTGTGACGGAACTTATCTTCCAGTGGCCAGGCTCGGGAAATCTTTTACTTACATCTATCTATGAACAGGACCAGCCTGTTATAGTCACATACATTATGCTGGCAGCTCTTGTAATTCTAAGCATTAACATCCTTGTAGATATTCTATATGCAATCTTAAACCCGAAAATTCGATATGACTGAGAGATTTTTCAAGTCCAAAATCATCCATGACTATTTCCACGATCCATCTGCCATTATCGGCAGTTTATTGATAGTGGTATCTGTTTTATCTGCCATCTTCGCACCTATGATTGCGCCTCAGAATCCCTATGACCTTGAAGAGGTAAGCCTTGAGCATTTTCTGACGCCCCCTGTTTGGATGGAAGGTGGGTCAGCCCAGTTTCCACTTGGGACTGATGACCAGGGCAGGTGTGTTCTCAGCACTATACTCTACGGGTTCAGGACCTCACTAATCGTAGGCTTTGGAGTAGTAATAATTGCCGGAATTTTTGGCGTATTCATGGGATTGTTTGCCGGTTACTATGGGGGAATCCTTGACTCAGTATCAATGCGTTTAGCCGATATATTCTTCTCCTTCTCAACCACACTGATTGCAATCCTAATGTTAGGGCTTTTTAAGCAAAGAGGTGTTTTAATCGTTATTGTTGCCATTTGTATTGCAGACTGGGTTAAATATGCACGAACCATGCGTGGGAGTGTACTTGGGGTAAAAGAAGAGGCCTATATAACAGCGGCAAAGGCTACAGGGGCAAGTGATTTAAGAATTATTTTAAAACATCTTTTCCCAAACGCTATTCCCCCTATATTTGTAATCCTTGCCGTAGATTTAGCAGTAGCTATTATGCTTGAGGCAACTCTGAGCTTTCTTGGCGTAGGTGTTCCCCTTACAGAGCCTTCCTTAGGAATGATGATAGCCATTGGGAAAAACTATATGTATGCCGGTATGTGGTGGCTTGTCCTGTTTCCAGCGGCTGCCCTTTTTCTATTGGTGATAGGAATAAATCTTTTTGCAGACTGGCTGAGAGAGGAACTAAATCCAAAGATTGAACGTTAACAGCAAAATGATAGGAAGCTGAAGGATAAATATTCCTACTAGTTCTGAAAATTAGTGAAACTTCTGGCTCCCTGCGTCAGTTATTCTTTAAAAATTCACCGTATCGTTCAGTGTTCATAAATAATTGAGACAGCGATCAGGAAAGTTTCTTTATATTATTCTAAAACATCTGTTGTTATTTCCTTCAAATATTTCGCATTTTCTTCAGGGCTCGTAGTGTTGAGATATATGCCAGAGCCTAATTCAAATCCCGCCACTTTATATAGTTTTGGAAGTATTTGGAG
>Ga0233414_10000167_pt1 | contig 28841 bp, 23 predicted proteins | sample Na_anoxic_10_MG_FD_189020 | JGI IMG/M metagenome (GOLD analysis project Ga0233414, IMG submission 189020) | Seawater microbial communities from Saanich Inlet, British Columbia, Canada - Na_anoxic_10_MG | ecosystem: Environmental > Aquatic > Marine > Inlet | place: Canada: British Columbia... | reverse complement strand
CGAGCATGTTGAAATGGGGTAACATGTACCCACCACGTAGGGAGCCCTACGTGGTGGGTACATGTAACGTTCGGTCTAACGTCAATCTTTCTCCATCATAACTTGAACGCCAAGTTCGTCTTGGCCCAAATGGTTCAATCATCTCAATAGAGTCTACCAATATTTGTAAGAAAGCACTATCAAAATTAGTCAGAGCTATCCTATAATCAAACGACAGCATTGGTAAACACAGTAGAGATACTCCATGACATGCCGGCCGAAGAATACAGTAGCATACTTTATTCGCGCCTTGGGCGATACCTAGAGTAGCCTCTTCGCCAGCATTATGGAAACGTTTCTGAAAATGTCCTGAAATTGGTTTGTTATTTATATGACAATCAATAGTTAGCTTATTGCGATGCTCTTCGTGGTGTAGCTCTAATTTGTCCATGTCTACGTAAGGTTCGTTCAAACTATATTCTCGTGAAGTCACCGCTCCAAATATTTTACACATATCAAGAGCACTAAATCTTCCATCTCCTATCCCGAAGTAATCGATGGCATTCATACATTGACTATCCCCTATCGCTAAGTAACATTAGGTATAGCTAAAACTGCTCAACTGCAGGTCCAGGGTTCCGGAGAAGTTGGGATCCAGCCACACGCAAGGCACGGCATCTCTGGAGCAAAAGTTAAAGAACGCACGGTTTTACAACGTACACATCTACCGACATCTTCGTTCTTAGTGTTCCGATCGTCCTCAATTAAATCAACGTTAACCTCTAACCCAGTTCCGTCGCTTTGTCGTATTGCCATTCTTTTTATCTCCCTTATTGCGAACCGCAGTAGCAATTATTCCTAGTACACTGACCCTATCTACCTTGTGGTTGGTAGGCTCAATAATACATATTGTTTTATCGTCAGTTTCTTTAGTCATTTTTAATTACGTCCTTTATTAAGTAGTTTAGAGCATATTATGTAGGGGATAGATATTTTAATAACCGCCAAGGAGAAGTATCATGCACAATACACTTGCTTATACAATGACCGAAATATTCCATAGCATTCCAATGGAAGTTATGGAGATAGGATTCCCACAAAACCCCTTAGGACCTCCAACGGCTCTATCCGAACGCGTGTACACTGCTGTAATAGTAAACAGAATCGCATTACGATGTAACCTAAACGGAGGAAAAATAAAAGATATTACGTTGCATGGGAATTGGTGGGAAAGAACGAACAATAGCGTACATACTAATATATCCAACCTTGGAAATTATGCAGTATATAGAATACCCCCAGAGGAAAGAGATAATCTTCCTATCATTGGGGTAAACCATATCTCCCCGCCGGCATTCTACGGAAACGTTGGATATTACGGAGGGCCGCATTCTGAATCTGGAGTAACCGTACCTGGTAACATGGACGCAATGCTGTCTTCACATACTGGACACAATCGAGTTATAACTCCGATGGCGGAAGTGCTGTCTGGAGATCTCATACGGTTAGATCCTCCGATGCACTCACATCAGGACTGGAGGCTATCGGTTAAAATAGCCTACGACGAAGGATTCAATAACCTCAACGCCAGCGCCGTCGAAGCATTTGGACGTATGGCTGTCGCAGCAACTAAAGCCTATATTTACAACACCTTGGTAATCAGCATAGATCGTGGTTACATCATGGGCGGAGCAGAAATAGGCACCATCAAGGATATAGTATCAGAGTACCGGGAAGAGAATGCCCGATATGAAGAGTTGGTAACCGATTTTGCAAGTGGTGCCCGATTAGATCCGGGAAGAGTGAAAACATTCTTGGCTTACATGCTATGAAAAAGAGAAGGTGCTGGGATCCCAGCACCTTCTCTTATAGCTACAGTTGTTCAAAACTTAATAGCAAAATATACGTTATAAACCCTATACGAAGTGCTACCTTAATGGGATCCTTGTTCGTTATATTTTGATCATTGATAAGTGAGTCGACACTATCTTTGATATCTCGAATCGTTGGGTCGGTTACGCGGGAGCTTTTAAAAACATCTCTCGCTCGGGACAATATCATAATAGGTTTGTCCATGCGTACCTTATCTCTTATACAGATTCGATAAGTAGTTTGAATAATAGCAGTTATAAGTGCGCGGTATCCGGTATAGCGAGTTGCTTTTTTAGAAGTGATGACCTCATCTATCTGATGCTTCCCATATTGATAGGAAGCCAAACCGGAAAAACCATTAAGAAATGTTCTAAAAATGTCAGGTGACAACACGGCATGTAGCTGACATACTATTTCTATATGTTTGAAGTTAATGAACTTATGTATTATGAGTGCCTCGCTGGCTACTCCGGTGCACATCTTATCGTAAGACGCTATAGTGTTTTGTATTATCTTCTCGCCATCAACATCTTTAACTATTTGATACTCCTGCAACTTCTTACTCTCGGCTTTATTCTTATAATAATTTTGTATTATAAGTCTTAGCCGCATACGAAGCCTAGAGGATATATCCGATATGATGTATAGAATCTTTTTATCTGGCACAAAGGACTGAATAACTTTATAATGCACACTGTCCCTTGCATACACATCTCTGGCCCGTTGTTCTATAGCTAACTTCCAGGTAGAGGTACTGCCCTTCTTAATTATGAACTTGGCCGGTAATTCATCTATAGTCAAGTTCATTACATTTACGTCAGCCTTGTATGGGAAATTATGATTGACCACTGAAGTAAAGAACTTATAATGAAGTAATTTGAATAAGTTAAACAAGCCGGATTCTTTTTGTTTGTTTGATAACTTACTGTTCGCTATCAGATGCGCCAGCCATATAGTAAAAAAATTGTATGGATCACTAGCGACTTTATGTGTAGTATCGATTGCTGGGCTTGATTGAAAGGTTCGAGTAAATTCATCTATGTTATAGACCTCAAATATTTCGTGTAATCTTTGTTGATCTCTTGCTAAAAAAAACATATCAACCACTCCAAGTAGTGGTGTGTTAAGGGCTTCGGGGTGACGGTCCCGAAGCTCGTATATCTTAACCATGTACTCTAACTCTTTGATATGTTTTGGGGTTATGGGGATGTTCCATTTAGCTTTTAGTAGTTTTTTAAGAGTCGAGTCATTTGCCATAGTATCACCCCACCATTATTTACCTTTAGTTTTCTTAGCATATTTTTCGATCATGCCCCGAAGCTGTACTTTAACCTTGTTTATTTCAGCACTAAGTTTTTTCACTTCGGTAGCAAATATTCCCAGTCCGGACATTATGTTTACTACTTGATTCATTGATGCCTTGGCAGAAATATCAGCATGATCCAGGACTCGTTTCTTAAGTTCTTTCAGGGACTTAACTAAGGTTTTTTCATACTTAACTATATCCACTAGTATCTGTGCATACTTCTTATCTAACTTTTCAAAGTCATTCGTGTTGAGGTCCCATCCAGACTTAGTAGCGAGCAATTTATCTTCCAAGGCACAAGGACTTATTGCTAAAGCATATGGATTGCTCGCAGACTTCTGAAAAAAATCCTTGTATTGCTTGATCAAATCATGTAGCGCGCTTCGGGTCACTATAAGTTTTCCGTCGGCGGCCTGTGCGATAATTCGATTGTAGGCAATAACTAAATTGCCGTAGGCCATGGTTCTCTTAGTTGCTTCTTCATGCGTGATGATTGATCCGTTAAAATATTGTTCCTCTAACATCTTAGACACTGGAATATCCTTAATGTGTGGGTATTGTTTAGTGAGAGCTTCAAAGTTTTCAGTTAGGCGATCGCTTCTAACGGCGCTACTCTGGGAAGTACTAAAGAGGTTAGCAAAAAAATCTACCACTCTCTGGATCAATGCCACTATTGCTTCATAGATAGTTTGTAGTATTCCCTCGCATGCTGCAGCTGCATCTAAATTTTTAAAGTTCGACCCACAAATAGCGGTGAGCGCTCCATCGATGTCAACGTAGTGTGATAGGGCCTCGGACATTCCGTGCGCCTTAATAACATCATGTATATTAAGAAGCATTCGAATCTCATATTCAAGTTGCTCCATGCTGGCGATTTTTTCAGATACCATTGTGTGTGATTCGTAATCAGCAATAAAATATTCTAGTTGATCCATGACTGGTCTCCCTTACTATAGGAAATTAATTAGTTTGTGTAGATCGGTCAAGGATCTTTTTGGTGGCTTGACCGCTTCTTTGACTTGTTGTACGCTTATAACATGATTGCTCGAGTCAGAAATAATATCTTCATTGACCAAAGATTTTAAATGTTTGAGCTCCCTCGCATAAGAAATCTTTAACAACTCCGAAGAGGTTTTCTCTACTAATCGTTCTATCCTATCTATTTCTTGTTGTATCTGCCGTTGTCGTTCCTTGACAGTTGGATCAACTTTAGATCCGTTGTCTGCCATACCGGCTAAAAACTCTCCCTCTTTGATTCCGTACATATGCAAATTTTTTCCAAACAGTATGAAAAATATAGTAAGTAGGTACGCTATGAGCAAGTCGTCATGCGATCCTTCCGGATGATCCACTCTACCATTTCTAATAGTTAGACTAGTTATTTCATCTATCAAAGTAGCATCAAACATCCTATCATGATTCTTTTCTATTGCCGTCATGAGAACTTCTTTGTATAGTAACTTTCTCGAATTAGCCGCCGAGGTAGTCCGAAATCCGAAACATTTTCGTATAGGTCCGTCTGGGGTCAGCGTACTCGGATGCGGGTTACCTGGTTTAAAATCTTGTATGGCGGTGTTAAATAATTTCAAAAACGGATTCAGGCCGGCATTGCATAGCTCTACAATAATGAGGTCGATTAAAGTAGCTGCATAGTTTCGTTCTAGCACCGCAATACTGTTTTCAAACTTTTTCAGATACTTCACTATCAATTTAGCAACATATATTAAATTAGAGGTGTTGCACCTCATTGTAAAAATTAAGGTCATATCGTGCGGATCGACCATCACAAGCGTGGTAAAATCTATACCGATATTTTCCGATGTATCACCGCCCATTATAAATCGTCTCTCTTTGAAACCTTTCATCGTGAGAGTTTCTGGATCTACGTACCAATTTATAATTAAGGTTTCAAAAATAGTAGTCTTTAGTGGCTCTGCCTTTCCATTCTCAAGCAGATCTATCATCCGCTTAGGAACAATAGCATCCTTACTTCCCTTCTGCCACCTGTTTAAATAATCCTTCTCTATAGTTTTTTGGCAAGTAATATTCGCAGTCTTTTCTCTAAACCATTCCTTGGACTTTCCTAACTGCAGATATGAGTATTCCAGATAAAACATTTTATTTTGAGAATTACGGTTTAGCACGGCGTGTAAGGCTTCGACATTTGGCGCGTCATACATTTTCTCATTAAATCGAAGAGCCCCAGATTTCATACTGTATGCGTATTGTCCTGATGGATCTTGTAGATCTCCAGCGGTAGACGTGTACATATTCGATACTGGAATCTCGGCCAACTTTGCTTGATCCTTAGCCGCCGATGTCGCCGAGATGGCCGATGGTAGAGAGATATCTATATTTGGAAAGTTACATACTTCATCCCAATGTTGCTTTGGATTAGATTGTCCCATTCCTAACTTTATGGCTGCCCTCCTATCAGATTGAGCTACCTTAGTTATGTACCTTGTTCCGAGCGGATGATAAGAAAGGCCTTCTTTGTTGTCAGTATTTCGGACATGTTTGTGCACGAGATATGGGGGCAGTTCGTTTCGAATTTCTCTCATCTTATCTACTGTTTGATGAATAAGATTAGTACTATTAGCTAAGTAGGCCATGTGGTAGTTGACCCCAGCTATATACATTAACCAGCTATCAGGAACAAGCACCGCTACTGTTTTTCCTATCTGTCGAGGCATGGTTAAGAAGGTATCGATGTTACTAAGGAATAACCAGGTCAGCGCAAGATTTGCTCGATTAAGCTGGTACGGTGTCGGTATTGGTCCAGTAACTGGAACTCGAACTATTTCTCGAACGTAGTACCATGGATTTATTTTAGATTCATACGCTATTCGTTGCTTGAGTTCCAATGAAGTATCTTTCAGGTTATGCGGATCAATCCCTTGCAGTTCCTGTTGATGAAGCGCTAAAAAGAATTTATTGTTTGCAACGCCCATGCGCTGTAGCACCATAGACATATGTATAAAGGAGGCATTTTTTGTTTGGTAGTCAATTAACACCTTCGAAGCACGTATGTCCTGCTCAAATAGAATCATAGTGGCGGCCTCCTGTGAGCACCCACACGGGAAGGCTTCCCGTGCAGTGCGTAGTATGGTTATGGGGTTACTTATGTCATTGAAAAAGACTCGGCTCCACTGTTAGAATTATGTGCCCTAAGAATACCCTCTACTTCTTCTTTCATGCTCTTGAGGGCCAAGGCTATTTTAACGGAAGGGGATAATAACTTATTAAAATGCTTTGTGCATGCTTGCATATCTCCCATTAATAGCTTAGCTTGTTTCGGTTCGAGCTCGTCGAGCCGTAACTTAGTCGCTTGCATCACATTGACAAAAAGTCCCGAGCGAGCCTGCACGGCGCGGAGCTGCTCTTTGTTTGATTTTTCCATCCTCTTATACTCTGCCGGATTAGAGATAAGCGATCCCCATCCAGAGGTATCAAGGGTTTGTCCCTCTTCCATGATTGGGTCGTCGATCTTAAAGAAATAAACGTCCTGCTTCTTTTGAGCCCTTGAACGACCGCACTTGATCTTATGTCGAAAATTCTCGTACAGTTGTCTAATAGGCTCATCCAAAAATGTTATAGGATCACTGTCCCTAAAATGTTCGAATACTTTAGTGTACGCCCGACTTGCCTCACTGGCTAGATCCCCGTATAACTGAGCAGTTTCTACCGAGGGAACCTTTGTCTTTAATGGAACAGTACTGACATCAGGAAGTTTGGTCATTCTCTTCACAGTCTTTACAATTCGATCCGTTGAAGCTTCGCTATCCTTAGTAGTCCTGAATAGAAACGCATGAAGCTTGGCAAAAAAATCCTTAACCATCTCGATGAACTTAATGAATGCTTCCTTAACAGAGGAGAGTAATCCCTCACATGCTGCTTCTGGGGAAAGGTCTCCGAACTCTTCTCCGAACAACTGCGTGAGACCGCCCGACCGATCAACAAAAGCAGATAGTGCTGGGGACATTCCATACGCCTCAATCGAAGTATGTAAATCTAACAGCACCCTTATTTCGTGTTTAAAATTCTCTATTGTGGACATATACTCTATTATGTCACTAAGCGTATCGCAATGTGCATCCATGACTTATCCCTTCTCGTTTAATAATAAATCAACTACAGTTTGGATTTAATCTCATTGGCGACAGCTACTCGTTCTGTCAATTCTTCCCCATAAAGATTTACTGAGGCCTTACGTACCATAATATCACTATACTCTTCTGCTGTAAGTAGTCCATGATCTATGACATACTTAAAAAAATTTTCTGCAGTTTTGTTATTGTGCTCTAGTCCCTCGGCTATATCCTGCCTGGAACCGTATGTTACGATACTCCTGTCTCCAAACTGTACTCGTGAAAATGGCCCTACCTTGAGCCGGCTACCAGACAACCATACTAATAATGAAGATAGTTCGAAGATAGCATTAGCTACAGTGACAACTGAAGCTTTCGAATACTTGATAGCATTCATCAAAGCCTTTTGGAAATTGTCACTAAATGAGCAGCAATCAAAAAAGATAACTATCTCTGTGTGCTGGCTCGCCATACCCAAGAGTAATAGTAACTCTGGGGAATCCTGTACAAAATCAAATATTCTGATATGTACTATGCTTTTATCAGTAGTACTATCTTGCATAATTAAATAGGGTGGTCGTTCTCTTGATCCTTTATATCTATTGTCCTCATTACTTAAAAGATAATTTTCCCCAATGACCAAATCGTCTATCCACGCTTCGGTTGCCGGTAATGGCGGATCGTCAAGCGGTCGGAAATCAATACTCTCAAAGGACGCCTGAAAAGCTTCGTCTACCGAAACCAGTTCTGGTACCGGATCTGTAATAGTAAATTTCATTATAACTCCTTTCCGCTAGACTTAATGGACTTTAATCGTTCTTGCATTTCGGTCCCAGTAAGATATAGATCAAGTTTATTGTTGCAAACTCTATCAATTTCTTCTTCCGTAAATAGTCCACGATTTTTTTGATACTCGAAGATAAACTCCATAAACCTAATGATTTGCTGGGCATCAAGTTCTATGGCTTTACTGTTTCCTCGGGCACCATGAGAAGACATATGCACCATGATCTCTGACCAGTCTTGTGCTTCAAGTTCGTCCCCAACTGACCATATACAACAGGCAATGGAAGCACAGTCGCCTTGGGCGATAGTCTTTACGCTAGCGCTTGATTGCATTATTGCATTCATTATTATTATTCCAGTAGAGACATGCCCTCCCGGACTGTCGATAATTATATCTACTTTGTCTCCTTTGGTAGCATTAGTTAGCACGGCTAATAATGTCTGCAGTGTCCGAGAAGGACCTACTATTCCGTGTATGGTTGCTACGGTGTAAGTATTGGTCCCGGAGATAGTCGACGTAACAAGGACTGAATGGGCAGTATCCTGTTTTGGTAATGGGTTATCTTCATTGAAACGTATTTGCGCCATAATAGATTCCTTTAGGCATGCCTGAAACAGTTATGAAAAATAGATTGCGGCTTAGCATTGTCTAACACTTTTCTGGTAGCAGGATCGTAGATTCCAAGAACTTTAGAAACTATATTGATTTCGTCTGTTCCAAAAAGATCCATAATAGATCCGTTCTCTATACTCTCTACCGCAAGCCCAGAATACAGATCATCACAGCTCGCAGTATCCTTTATATCAAAGTCTACTGACATTGATTCGTTGCTCGAAACATCCGGGGCATATCGTTTAGATGCCATCTCAAACCCAGGTCCATCGCAAGAATCGTAGGTGATCACTGCTAGCATTTTTTTATGATCCACATCTTTAACTTTCTTAACGATAGACACTAAGCTTCTGATGCTGAATGCAGTATTAATATGTGGGTCTGCGAAGGAATCCACTAATGCTTGTTTGTATGGGCCTGCTGGACGAATCCAACCATAAATGATAGTTGCCTTTCCATCCGGAGATTGTTCCGTTGCTATAGCAGAGATAACATGAGAAGTTTTTGTTCTATCAATTTTAACTATACGATTGATACTGTCGTCCATGAAAGGATGCTGCCATTCCCCTTCAAGATTCCCTTCCGTTAATGCCTTATAGAATTTCATATTTGGATTGTTGTGCGCAGCAATAACTGATTCTGGATAATACCAAGAAGCATTTCTCGAAACGGCATCCATCACAAACAATGGAACCTTATAAAACCCTGCTGAATTTGGCCTAAGTTCCTTAAGCCGTTGCCCGTTTATCACATCTAATTTTCTAAGTTCGATCGCGTACTTGGAATTGCGCGGCATTGGTGTCATAATCTATTCCTCATTATTGTCGTAGTAAGTTTTCTATTGGGGATACCTCGTCGGAGTGATTAACTAAAGAAGAATTAATTGAATCATTTAGATACGATCCCATCATTCTGCTAGAGGTTGATACTGCAGCTTGCGCTACTGCTCGCATAGGGATTGAAACGCTATCTCCTTTCATGTCAGATGATCGAAAATAAGCAGTCAAATTATTTGGCATTCGTTCTAGATGGGAAATAATGATCTCAAATAGTGTTCGTTCTACGCCAAAATTAACACCACAGGTAGTTTGGACTACCTCGAACATAAGAGCAGAAAAGTCGTAGTCCATGAACTCCATCCGGTTTCCGAGAAAAATAAATTCTAGGAAGCATATAAATGCTAGGGACTGATTCATTATTATTTCAGTCGTTCGTAAAAATTTGTCCCCCTTGACTAAAGTAAATTTATGAAACGGCACTTTGTTTATTGAGGCATTGCCAACTTCTGATGGCTCAATGGTAATCATAGCTGGAAGAAAAAAACCCTTCTTAATTTTATCGTTAATAAGCAGGGAGAAAATGCCCATACATTCCACATGATCCGTTATACTGGTTCCATACTGATCGAATCGCTTTGGTAGGAATATTTCCAACTTATCCCCTACAAACTCAACCGTGTTATTTTTGGTCGTTTTAAAAAATGATTTCATAAGTTAGCCCGTTAGGTTGATTAGTTTTACATCCCAAGTACCTATATCCTTATACTCTAATTGTTTATCTGTAGTGTACTCAATGGCTATTGCCCCAGTTTCGTTCTGCCGACAAGGCAGCAGCTTTCCTGGAATGGGAAGTGACATGGTAAGTAGATCATTATCCTCGTATGGGATATTAACGAAGTCTATGATGTCCCTAGTTATAGTTGACGTTAGGATCCCGTGAGAATTCTTTGGAAAGAAAAATGAATTGACTGTGCTCTTATATAGTGGTCGGGTATATAGAACATCAATACTCGGATTATCGACAATAATAATAAATGCCGATGCATTTTGCCCAACCGCGGTAGAAAGTAGTCTCTCTTTTATGTTTGCAATATCCACCACCGGAATGATAGAACTAAATTTCTCCATTAGAAAATCATTTCGGACAGCGGCAGCCTGAAGTGGCAGTCTCGCTAAGTCTATCGATAACATGAACTTTGACACTTGGTGTAGTTCGTGCGCAAAAAATAATCTTCCCTCTATCACGAGGATTGGAGTTTTATTCTGTAGACTTACTCCATCCGGTAATGCTACCTGAATAAGATTTTCTTCAACAACAGAGACTGCACACTCCGTAAATTTTATAGTTTCAATATCGCCAACGGGAGTGAAGTCTATCAGGCTTACATTAGAATTTCTATTACCTGCCGATGCGAGTAATGCAGTGCTATCGATAGCATACAATTCATTCTCATATACTGTTGGCCATCTTGCCACCCCATTAACAATTGGGATACAGTTGTCAAAGTTAACACTACTATCATGAGTGTCGAGCTTCGTAAAAACTATGTCGCCTAAGTTCCACTTAAAACTATTCTTATTACGCAAACTAGGATCGTTCTTAAATGAGACATAGCCAAGTTGTATGTCGAGCGCATCGTCGCACGAATAATGCCGGACTAACTTTTTATTGGTCGGAAGATCTAACGGAAGTATCTTGACTGTGTTGGTGTCTCCAACCTCTTCCTGGTAGTGTAGTAGTTTGGGAATCTCTGTAACATAAAACTCTAATAGTTGTTCTGTTATGTAAGTTCCCATTAGCGCAGTCCAGCTATTAGCCTGACATATCTTAGTCGCTACTAAAGCGCTAGAAAGATTAAATGACTTCAGGATGGAGGCATGCTCAATAATTAAAATTATCTTAGTCTGAATTTTTATAGCTTCTAATGTCTGCAGATAGGTCATATAGCTCGGCGAGTAACATCTAACATCTCCAGGGTTAATAATTATTACATATTTTAACTCCATACTAATACACTCCTATTGGCCTAAATGTGTATACAACTAATTCTCATTTTAATGATATATGTTTAAGATACAGATGAACTTTTTTTTAAATGGCTATTATAGTATTTCTTATCTAATTAAAAAGATACTGAACTGCGGCAAGACTGCGAGTAACGATATGGAACAGATAGGATGTCCTATCTGTTCCATACACGCATCCTATCCGTTATAGTTTCCTGTACCTACGTCGACCGGAACGCCATAAAGTATACTGTATGATCCGGAGTCCTCTGTAAGAAACTCTACTGCTACCGTCGCATCAACGAATTGTGCTGCTGAATTTTGACTGGTGGTTAGAAACGTCATGGTGGTAGTGTAATTATCCATGGACATCGGCTCTGCTAGCAGTAGTCGTCTGGACGTTATTTCTCTTATGGTAAAATGTGTTGGAACTGGAGCCTGTGTTTCCACTGCGGCTAACCAAGGTGCTGCGGCTCGCGTGTAAAAGAAATTAACCATAACCTCCTTACTGGAAAACAAACTGTTTGGTATAAAATACTGTTCCAGCGCAGCATCGTATCTAATAACAGGTCTTGCTATAGTTCCGGCATGGGTCCCGTAGACATTCATGGTATCCCCGGTTTCAGACGTCAGATAAGGTTCCATGTCCAAGGGAGTGTTTAAACGGATCGTTATGTGTTGCGTGTAGTCTTCTATCGGAACTGTCGGATCCCCAGTATTATTAGGAACCACTATAACTATATCCTGAGAAACACCGATCATACTTGGATCAAATGCCTCGCCGGAATAAGTAACCAATGCTGTCACATCTTCGAAGGTATCTCTAGTTTGAAAGTAAGCAAAGTACTTAATGTCCCAACTAGCTGTAGTTTGATTCCAGAACAGCATCGGAGATATCTTAGAAAAATTGGTCTTTGTTTTAGAGTCTACGAATACAGTCTTTGTCAAGGTTATAAAATTAGCATCCAGATCGATCGGTAGCGTTGTCGGAACTTTTTTAGGAAGGAAGTATTTAAACAAGACAGTAAATTTTTTGCAGGGGAAATTGGACTCAATTTGATCGAAGCCGTACATAAAACATGATAGATTATCAACGGCAATATTTTGTAGGGACCCATCGGCAAAAACAAGCTTCAGCCATATTGCAAGATCGTCCGGATCCTGTCCAACGTATAACAGCCACTCATCACCAGATTCCTGCGAAGCCCCGGCAATAAAATCTACCACAGGATTTACTTCACTTCCAAAGTCATTGAGAACGTTAGCTTTCTTGCTTGTTAATTTCACAATAGTAGTTAGTACTCCAGCGTTATCATAGATTTCTAACTCTACCATTTCCCCTTCAACCAATGGATCCAGGGTGTAACAATTAGCGCACTTTGGGATTCCTTCTATGGCCGTTTCAACCATCGGTATTCGCTCCCCCGCAAACGCATCCTGCGTGTCGACATATAGTGAAATAGGTTTACGACCCCCCTCTTCATCTACCTTGACCAAAGTATACTCCACGCCAGTACCAGAAGTATCAGAATATCTACTGTCGACGATAAGCTTAGTTGGGGTATTTCGATTGTCGAAATATAACATAAATTTATCATTACCGTAGCTTAGTATTTCATTTCCACCGTCCCCCACTGTAGTTACCACCGTGGAGGGTTTGTAGGTAGTCTTGAGCGTTATCGGATTAACCTTTATCACTGTAAATAGCGCCGTCCCATCTATTAGAATAGAGCCAATACTCGGGACAACTTTGCCATCCTCAGTAGGATAGTCACCATGTGCATCCGGATCGTAAATGTCGCCTATCCTGTATACCTTAGGACTTTGCGCATTGAATAATATTGTAGTCATGATACGACGTCTCCATGTGTTATGGCATCTGGCGGCAACGCGGCCTCTACCAATTGATGTATTGCTTGGTATTGTAACATATCATCAGTATTGAAGTTTCGATATGTCGGATAAGCATCAATAAACTTAAGGTTAAGGTTGGGTCGAAATACAACATCGAATGCTCTTAAGTAATCGTAGGAACTAACTGCCTTTAGTATTTTGTCACGATCTGTTTCAACTCCAAGTGTAAAATTTCCCCCCAGTATATCCCGTATTATCATGTGCGTAAACACACTATAAATCTTATGGGAATGTTCTAACCATTGATAAGCATCGTCTGGTCCGTTTGGTACAGAGTTTAGGTAGGTGTTGATGAGTGATATTCTGGCTGTATCATCATCCGTGCTGTAGTCACTAAGAAACTCCTTGATGGTTGCTGGGACTACTGTCCTAACCCCATAAAAAGCACCGAGCCTTGGGGTATAATTTCCTATTACGGCAGCGTTCCCCAATATAGCAATATCTTTGATTAGTTTACCATCAACGACAGCCACGCTCAATCCATCTAGCCAGGTAGAAGCAACATCGGCATCCTCTATAATCGGCTCACCGATAAATCCACTCTTTTGATTTATAATCGAATCCCTTAGAATGTGTACCTCGGCCGTGTTGTTATCCTCGGTTATATACTCTAAATTCTGTATCAGTATCTGCGAGAATGATTCATTTTCAGCGCTGGTTTCTAGTGTTATAATCTGAAAGTCTACGTTCGGTATCAACTCTTTACCATTCAAATACACTATAGTTGCTTTTTGGCCGAGTATTGGAACTCGAACAAGTGTGTTTTCCGTAGTCACTTCGAGATCGATAGTAAAGGGTTCTGCAAAAGAATACAACGGGGCTAGATCTTTTTCTATAGAAAAAGATCCCTGCTCGCACTGAATATGATAAATGTTATTCTTAGCTGTATCGGTAAAAGTAATTGTAGTTATTCCGTCTATTGTAACGGAAGATGCAATACCGGAGGATATTGGGATCGGAATAAAAACTTTATCTGACGTTTTGTTTACTCCAGTGAATACAGCTCCGGTTGTTTCTTGGTATAGGTTAAAATTACTATACGTAATAGATATTGACATATTCTCATCAGTTGGAACAAACTGATACGCTGGTACGTCCGGAGATTCAAGAAATTCTACTATGACTTCTCCATTGGCGGGCCAAGGGTACGATGGATCTATAACTATTTGCATATTTGTTGGAGAATTGATTGAAGTAGTTGTAAGGGATTTAGGAATCTTTAATCCGTCCATAAACACATTAGCAGTGAGTGGTTTGCTCTGAAACAGGAGCGGAATGCTGATAAAAAAATCTCTCTCCAGCTCAACAGTCTTAAGGTGTCGATGTACTCTTGGGCCGATGAGGGACAGCACTCTGTTGTATCCAAAAACGTTAACGTACTTATCGATATTTTCTGCAGTCACGTAACTAGGGGAATCAAACAGCATTTTGGGATACGGGGCATTCTCTAGTTCCGTAGCTGTCCAGAATGGTAATGTTCTATCGCCCTCATCAATAAAAAATTTAATGATCTCCTCGTCCGGTAGTGTATAAAGTAAGTCTATATACATTTTTTCTCGAAGCAAGTATTGATCTTTGCCATGATGCCGGCATTCAACATATAGAGATATATCCGCCGATCCGATACTTGATCGAAAGGCATCCAGTACTACAACCGGTATCGAAAAGTCATTATGTGTCAATTGCGTAATGGGATGTTTTGTTTGGCATCGATGTAGTAGCTTTCCCCTGAGGTTGTTTCCAGGTAAGCCATTCGTAGGCCTGACGTAGATATCACATGTATTGTGAGTAATGACTCTATTGTCCGGATTAAGAGCTTTTGGTATGTGCACGATCTGCTTAATTGTCGCATCAGTACTGGACACATACTGGGAAGTGTCGGCATCTGTGGTTAAATCAAGCTCAAAAGAATATTGTACATTGGCATCCTTTATAACTTCTATTCTTGCTCCTAGTTTTAAATCTGACAACTGGGTAACTCGCGCTTCGTTACCATCGAGAAATACTCTAGAAGTATCTGAATGGAGTGCTTTATTAAAAAATTGATCTCGTAACTGATCAGTATCTAAGATTGCCAATTCTCTGGTAACGTTATCTTCTGGGTTACTATCGTAATAGATTGCCATATATACTTTGGACGGTTCGAAAGAAGACATGCCTTCCGCTATTGCAGCAAGCATATACTTATCAACTGCGATGTAAAGTATTTTTCCATCCCAACCCTCTTTCATCCATACTTGATTTCTGTATAATAGCTCTCCTTCGTCCGTATGCAAACGTATGGATAATCTACCATTGCCTATGTAAGAAGCAACCGTGATCCATTCATTTGCTGATATTGTTTTACCGAGAACTGATTGATCTATCACGTACAGATAATACGGGTCTGCTGTGGTGGGAAGTTTGACCTGATGCAACGGGTCCATATATATCCCCTGAACAGAACGGCCATTCAACATGTGTGGAAGTATGGTCCGTCGGAACTCCTTCAGTGGAGAATTCCAGATGGAACCAAATAAATACTTATTTAGGTGCTCACAAAGTTGCTCATTCATATCATAACCTTTTTAATGAATTCGGGACTTCGGTTCAGATCACTGCAGAAATTCCCAAGCTCTCGCTTTACCTTAGCATCCCAAAATAGTGAGTTCATGGCAGGATGTTTGTGGCCACTGGCTATCTTTAACATCATGTGCACAAAATAAGGTGGGTAGTCTATAGAGGTTAACATAGACTGAGTGTCCGTTGCTCCAGCCACAACACGATTAAATTCAAATAACGTAAAAGTTTTCATTCTCTCCGATGTGGTGGGATGACGTCGTAGCACTTCTACTATTGTCGGCAGTGTTAATAATGATTCCCCATTGTTTGGTCTAAACTCTTCGATCTCTTCCATTATTCCAATGATGTCCGCAATGTTACCAAGAGTTTTCGTACATCCATGTAGCAGCTTGGGCATCTTGAGAGAGTCTTTCGGATCTCCTAATAGCTGCGCGTAGTAGGTAGCTAAAAGAATACGCAATAGTTTATATTGATCGTTGCTTAAATTGAGTTTTCTTCGCAACAAATTGGCAATCATACTATAGGATTCAATAATAAATGTTGCGATGTTAGTAGGTAACCACATGCCCGTCGCTTGATCATATGATCGACATAATATACCCCTTACCATCTGGCTATGAAGTTTTCCAATATCAGAAATTTCAGTTTTATCTCCGGGTTGTTTTTTACTTTTAACTATAGGAGTGACATTAATCCATATCCGTTTGAGGTTAGGTGATGTTATTGAGTCTATATTCTTTGGTAAATTTCCGCCATCTATGGTTACTTCATCCATAGTGAACAGTTCTGGGATGTCGGATAAAGTAAACCTAGTAAAGTCTAGGAAAAGGAACGCGGGTGCTTTTTTAGCATCTATGATATGTTGTACTATCCCACTGATTGGAGTTTGGGCTATTACTCGAGTGGTCAATACCCATTGTACATTCTCTGGAGATAGTTCTAACATTTTAACATTTTTGGTAAGAAAGGTTACCGCGTTAGGAATATGATGACCTTCGAGATATATTGCTTTCCCAAATGGGGTTGTGTATATACTTGGTTTTTGCATTTCTAACCTCCAAATTTTTTTAAAGTGATTTAATATTAACAAGACAATTGCTATAAGATTGTCGATGAAGGAGTCATTAAATGACAACAAAGAGCTACCCACACTTCACAGTAAATGTAGAAGACATCAGTATCCAAGAGCCCTTGACTGTAAGCGAGCTACCACTGCACCGACCTTTGTTCGTCATAAAGGCACAGCAAGGTGTGGTGAATGTTCCCGTATGGTGTCCAACTTTTATGGTCGCCAGAAAGACATTTGGTCAAGAAACTTTCAATCCAACGAACAGTACCTACTTTAGTGCACAGGCATTTTATCTGTCCCAGACACTACCTTATTGTGGGGCCTTCATCATGCGCGTAGCAGATGATGCTGCGATACCCGCAAATGGAGTATTGGAATTATCCGTTCAAGAAGTAGACGTCCCACAATACGAAAAGGATGGGTCTGGACGAAGAACAGTCGATTCTAATGGGGAGTTTGTGGAAGCATCTCCCCCAGTAACGGAACCGGGAATTGAACTTACTTGGAGCTTTCGCGAATTGCTTGGTACTGAGGACAAGGACGCTCTTATTCCGACCACGACCGGCGCAGTAACTACTTATCCAATTCAAGCATACGAGGCCACCTCTCCTGGGTTACACGGCAATGACAGAGGATTAAGATTGTCATACGATGCTGGAGCAAACGACACAGCGTTGGTGGGCCGGGTCGGTAGTATTTTTCTAACTATGTCCCCAGTCAATAAAGGATTTAATGCTTCTACTACCACGGTATTAAAAGATAAGTATGGAAACACCGCAGCAGATTATTGCTTCCGTCCTAATGCTATTGATCCGGTAACGAAACTTGAAGTTTCGGCAGATGCGGTTATTGATAGAAACTACGTGGGTAATACCGCCTTACCTTTCAATGTCGTGTCGTATCCGGATAACGTTGAAATAATTTCCGAGCTAGTTCTGGCAAAAGAAACCGCCGTAGGAAATATCGCTATGGGCGATGCATGGACGGTTAACCTATTTACCGGAAGAGACCTGGATGGATTTTATTATGATTCCGTACAGTTCTCTGCAGCCTCTATACTATTGAGTCCTAACGTAACGCATTACATGTCTGGTGGTGCCGACGGGTCGCTAATCGAGTCGACTATTGAAGCACTATCAAAACAGGTATACGAGCTTACAGCAAACCCTGATCTTGCTGACAAAGCAAGATATCCCTTCACTGCAATAATTGATCACGGAGCTACACTAGCTGGCAAAAAGGACATGCTTAATTTTATGGACGTTAGGGATGATGTAAAGATATGTGTAGGTACCCACACAACTTCAGGTGGCGTCCTTGCGGCAGCTGAGGATGAGTCTCTAGCAGCGGTTCTAAACTCTTACGCTCTACTAATGAAAGAATCAGTTATTAAGGGCACCTCTTGTTGTCGCGCCTTGGTATTCATGCAGTCTGGAATTCCTATCGGTGGCTACGGAAATACTTTCCTCCCGATGACTTTATGGTACGCCATAAAGAAGGCTATGTATAACAACAAAACTTTTCTAGACAAGGAGACAAAGGGTCGGCCGAACTCGGACATAGAAATGTTCAAAAAGATTTCCTGGACTCCGAATAACGAAGACATCAAGGAACGATCCTGGGATGCCGGAGCCAACTACTGTCAATACGCCACCATGACCATCAGACACTATGCGGGGGTCAGGACAGTTTATCCATATGATTCATCCGTACTAGTTGACGACACGTTCACAGATGCAATCATTTATTTTAAACACGCAATAAGGGAATCCTGGGCAGTGCATGCCGGGTTACAGATTCCAGTTAAGCAATTGCACGAAAAAATGAGAAAAGACCTCGAAACACGGTTGTCTGAGATAGTCAATGGAAAGTATGGCTTTACTGTGATAGTATACCAGACAGATGAGGAAGCTCGAGTTGGTTACATACAGCATGTAACCATCGCCATTGAAGGCCCCGCATCTTCTCGAGTATGGGAAGTCGACGTTGTCTGTAGTCGCGAAAATGTAGCGTAGTATCTTTGACAACATTCATAGTACAATATCATCGATTAATGGAGGAAGTATAGATGGACAACATAGTAGCCCATATGGCAAATCTTGGCGTCTCGGACGGTCTCAGGGTAGCTAACGCACTGGACGGTGGACAATTTGGAACTGGCATGAATCTAAGTTTGCTTGATGCCAGCACGCCACAACTGTTTACTCCCACAGTGTTCGTGGTACTACAGACGCCGTCAATGTATGACGACAATCCTGAGTTTGCAAGATTAATTAAGAACATGGTAGAGTCGCACGCCACTTCAATCACTGGCATCGACTTAAATTATTCCCTGGAGACCCAGGAGTCTCCACTTGGGATGGATGGACAGATGCTAGAGCAGCCAGGAAAGACTAAACGAGCTGCCATCTCTCCCTCTTTCGTATGGCCTGAAAAAATTGGAAACTTAGCCTGGAACATGGTTCGGAAATGGATATGGGACATGCAGCATCCCGATAGTAATGCCTCGCAGTCTGGCATGGCGTCACCAAAGGACATGGTCCCTTCTACGTATGCCATGACTATGATGGGTCTCCAGTTTCCACCCACAATGGAATCCTCTCAAATGCTTGAGGCCGCTTTATACTGCAACCTATTCCCAAAAGAAACTGGGGATCTCGGACTAGAGCGTGGGATTGGCACTGCCAAGAACATGGAGAGAACGATCCCGTTCTCTGGTGTAGTAGTACATAATGACTATACTAGAGAGTATGGAAAATATATCGGTAGCCAACTTGGATTGAATGGTATTAACTACAATTCAAAATTTGTTCCCGTTCCAGAAGTACAAAATACTATAGTTGATGATGGGCTTAAAGGGGAAGCAGATAAAATAATTGCTTCTCAGGGTTAGCCGTACTGAGCGTCTCAACGGAGTAGCTGTTAGACAAGGCTGGGGAGATTTCTCCCCAGCCTTGTCTATATATACTTACGCATCAGGAGCAAGTGCTGCCTTTTGATCCTTCAGCATACGCTGTAAGTTTAGCATCAATTGGTGTGCAGATTCGATAGAATCCGTATCTATATCCTCCAACATAGGAACATTTATAGTTCCCTGGAATCCAACGCTGTCTAGAAATTTTCGAATGGACTGCGATTTCACAGTTGCTCGCATCGTACCCATAAGTTCTTTAAGGTCTCTATTCTCAGCATCAATAAATTCATCTGGTAACAGAGAGTCTACGGTACGGCCTATCATATCCATAAAACTAGATAATTCCTCGAACTGTGCTTTGTTGGTGCTTACTGCAGGGGAAGCCAAATTAATAGAGATACTTTTAATTAGGCTCTGCATAATCTTATTATGCTTTAACTTCGCAGAATCTTTATCCATATCAGTTGAAGAACTTATTATCTCCTTGATCTTTTCTTGCACGGCCGGGGCGTAGGTTAGATACATCCTGGCAAACTTATTATTATACTTTTGAACTATCCTTTGGTACCCCCTAACAGTGTTTGAGAAAAATATACTATTAGTAGCAACAGATCGAGAATACTCGGTTTCTTTGGTATGGTTGAGCGCATCATGCGGTACGACCAAGTAATCGATGACCATATCAGTCAGGACCTCAAATAAGGCATGATCCGGCTGGACAGTATTAGAGGGCTTGCTCTCGGTTACTACAGAAAATGCTTCCTTATAGTCATCCAGTCCCTTCGGTTGAATGGTAAGAGCATTCCTAGTTAACCTCTCGGCCACCGCCATAGGATCATTGGAGAATGAAGGCATCCGCTTCTCAACGAACATGTTGGTGACCATATCCATCAGCGCCTCTGGATTTTTTTCTTGCTCGCTGATCCCAACCTCTACAGTCTTTTTATCTATCGCATCTTTTGAAGCCGCCATAACACGGGCCACCATAGTGGTAGTCCTTAGTGCCAATAAAAAAGAAGCATCCTCCAACAGAGATTTTCCGGTACCATTTTTTCTATGCTCGAAGCGATAATAGACCATCAGTGGCTCTGGTACAAATATTAATCCTACTTTATTCTTTTTAATAAAATGATCGAACATGGAGGCGGCAATAGCGTTGTACCGGGATATGGATAGGCCCGTCAATCCATACTCATCAAGCTTTGATTCTATAAGACTTTTAATAGTCATATTGAACACGCTAGATGCTACATGATATCTTTGCTTATCGTCCATGTCCCCACTCATATTACTACCATAGAAGGTTTTCGCTGCTTGCGCTGTTAGTTGCTTGGACGTTGTTTGTTCTTTGCCGGAGATTGCATTACCATGGTTATCGACGAGAACGAAGTAACCGAGATGTTCTTTTTCATACCCAGGTACGGTTACTGGAATAACTGATTCTGTCGGTAACTCTACCACAACCGGGAGTTCCCCGTCAGCACCAATTAAATTTTCAGATAGCACAAACAAATTATCTTTATGGAGCTTCTTGAATTGTTTACCTACCCTATCATACAGCTCAGACAGGGCGGTATCAGTTTTTCGATCTCCAATATTGACAAGACTAGGATTGTCAGATACTGATATTATTTTATGCTCAGTCTCCTTAGCCCCAAGTTTAGAGACGGTACTTTCTAGTGCCACCTCAGCAAACTTAGTTATATCAGCCTCTTTTATATACCTAAACTCCGGATCATTATTGATGTCGGCCACGCAGTCTCCGACAATACCAGACTGTTTCTCTTTGCCGAGCTCTCGGCAAGCGTTTGAAAAATCAGTACTATACGTCGAGGATAATTTCTCATGCTGCATCAAATGCTCTAACCCGACTTCCGCCTTATCTCGTAATTCGGCAGCACCGGATAGGGTACCAATGTTATACTTGGGTACAATCATGAGCGCCTTAGATCCTGAGTCATAGAGACATTCTCCTATGTAAGAGGACAGTTTAACCCCAAACTCTAGATCGTTGTTGAAAAAATCAGTTAGGTATTTGTTAATGTCGCTTTGTAGTTTCCCTGTCTCTAGCTCCGGCACGTCTACGGTAATGGAAATGGAATTTTCTTGCATATCGTTTGGGGATATTATGGATGCTACTAAGATGTCCCTTGCTCGTTTTATTTCTGGGGCCATGGTCGCTAAGCTGGCAAGCTCTTTCATGGTATCCTTACTTGCAGCACTTGTCTCTTCGAAATAACGTCGCATGTCTTTTCCGGTGTCTCGCCGCTTATCGCTTTTGGTCGCAGTCTTAAAGGCCGGAGATAATTCTTTGTTTGAAAACTGGCCTAGTGGCATGGCCTGAGCCTTTGTTTCTAGCGAATCCTCTTTAGCGGTAGGGGAAGGATTGAATATTCGAACAAATCTATCCATCCCTCGTATGAGCATATTTTTATTCTCCGCTGACATTATATAATACCTCCTGAAATCAATTAACTTATAAATGGTGTGTAATTATGATTGAACTATATATAAAAGAAATCATGTATTTCTTACAAACTATCACTATCAAAAGCACGTTACTTGCAGAACATGCTGGTAGGCAGGAAGCGATGCGAGTTGGGAAAACAACTATTCCTGATACGGAAAATCCATACTATCTTCGTCTCGCGGGACAATATGCCAGTACCGATATTCCAATGACCCTACAGTCAATAGACGACGGTTCCACTATCCTCCTTAGCCGAGGTATGGAAGTGCTACATCCTAAGACTGCCAACGTCCATAAACTTCCGAATGAAGAGTATCTTAGATTATGTGGTAGATACCCAACTCAAATAGATCTTATTAAGTCTATAGTATATCCGATCAGTAATATAGAAGATGCTATAAATGCCGACGATATGACAATACTTCGAACTGATCCTACCATACTGGAGCAGAGTGAGCGAGAGAGCATGCTCAATACCTTCAAGGAACTTGTAAACTACTTCAAACAAAGGTGGATCATCCCAGTTTTCGCAGAAGTTGAAGAGTACTACCCATTAGCAATATGGGCAACCCTATGGGCGGTAGCTCCAACCATACTATTTTCACAACGCTTAAAAAATTTAAAGACCAACAACGTGCATCCGTTCCATATATGGGAGTACCTTAAGTCAAAAGGACTGGACGATTATCGAACCGTGTTGGATACCAGACAACAACTTTTCTTATACCATAACATGCGGTTCATTAATAGAGAAAGAGGAAAGACTAGTACTCTAAATATTATTGCTGACAACTTACTACGTGACCACGGGATAACCCTCAATACTAAATCTATTGTGGTTGATACATCTGGGTCTGAAAGTAACTGTAAGGTATTACCGGAAATTGTATCAGAAAATATCGCCGGAAATGCCTTTGCGTCAAACAGTGATATGTATACTTCCACAGAATCCGTATCATCAATCACACAAAGACTACATGATAACGGACTAGACCTTGATGCCTCACAAGAAAGGAAAGTTAGCTATAGTAAACTGTTTGGATCTTCAACATCTACTTATATCCCTACCAAACTTGTAGAGCTAACTAAGATCGACCTAAATACCGAATATGTGGATTTATTTTATGCCACGATATTTCATTTATTTCTCTTTAATTACCAACAAGGGAATTTGGCATTCAACACTACCATAACCTTACCGATTATAGGCAATGCCAGACTATTTACTATAGGGGAAGCGGCAGCACTAATGCACTATTGTACTTTTGGAGAAAGAGGTACAGTGATGCCAGTTTCTATCCCAGCCGGGGGAGTTACCTTCTTTAATTTTTACAGCAGGAACACTCAAATACCTAATACTTTCTGGTTTGGCGGGCATAAATACAACCTGTCGAATTTGATAGATGTCGAAACTTTTACAGCAAGGATACCAATACATCCAGGCGCGATAGAATCCTCAGAGCATATGATGATTTATTTTGATCTAGTGTTCTCCGCAATAAAAGAAGCCGGAGTTCTGCTACGACTGAATGGTGATGCTGTGTACCATGCCGCAAGAGAACATATATATAGTCATATGATACGAGAACAAATGGTAGATATCGATCTTATTCCAGGCCACACCACTTACCAAAGTTGGTTCGATAGCAATGAAACTTTACAAGGGATCATGGCTCAGTTACATAACATGGGGCACATCGAGGCAAAGGGGTACTACGAATCCTTTTTTAATAATATATTCGATGAGTTGTTTCCGGTACAGTTTGCGTCATATGCAACTCCCATGGGGCTTAACTCGAATGCGTATGCTGCTATGAAAAAATTGTTTATGCAGTTGTGCAGTTACAACATTGCATTTATCGATTCTGATCGGACCCAAAAAAGTCATATTATAACTAACCCAATAATATCATACCCGAAATATATTACAATGACAGCACCGAATTATATTACCTGTCGCGGCCCGAAGTCTTCTATGGCCCGGCAGACTGTATACGTTACTGAACGGAGTACCGCTGATCACTTTCAATTAACTTCTATAATGTCTCGCCGTGCGGCACTAACGGAAATGTTGCTCAAAGTTCTCGAGTTCGAAGAAGATACAAAAACTATCACAATCATATATTCGACCAGAAATAGAAGCATTCGTAGTAAAGAAACAACTATGGTACGAGAATATCTTCATAGTAATCGACTGGCCACAGATGAAAACTATTCTTAATTAGGGGGAGTAAATTATGCAAGCACTTAAATCGATTGTTCCCTCGGAGACAGCCTCCAAGGTCTTCGGTATACTTATTAAGGTTATACCGATCCTCATTGCAGTAGGAGGACAGATCTATGCTATGATAAGCTGGATGGACAATATTGAAACGGAGCAGGCATTAACAAAGCAGGCGATGACTCTACGCATTGATAATATAAAACAATCTTATGAGGCACAACTGGCGAGTATACGACAAGAGCATTCTTCCTCATTGGTAAATCTTAAGCTACAACAAAAACACGCCGAACGCTCAAACGTTGTAGCCAGAGAAGCAATACAAGCCACCATATGTATTATCGAAGAAGCTCATAAAGAACTTGACGAAGACATAACTGAGGAACTCCATACCATGCATACTGTTCTTAAGTACGTGCCGATTCTACAGAATAAGATCCATGCGATTGATCGCAATTCCACAGTACTACGAAAAGAGGTGAGGGATGCTGTCACCGATGTTGCTGTAATAAAGACAGTATTAAAGCTATAACGCTATCTTTCTTCAAACAATAAAAGGATACAAAAACTATGAGCAGTGAGACAAGAAAAACCACAGAAACAATTCTTGGAATGGTAAATCAATACTATGCGCTATCGAACCTTCCATACGTTCCGGACTTGAACACTACCATAAACTCTAAGCGAGGGGTGGAGCCATTTGCCGAACCTACAATCATACCATCTCTGAGGTATATGGGAATAGGAATAAAGGGATACTATAACATCGACGATGATGTCCTATCAGAGGCATATAACCCAAGAGCATCCAATATGGACTTGTATGATCCAATACCGTTTCGCATAGTTCCATGGAATGAGGACCTTACGCCAACGGAACGTGCGATGTATCGTATGAGAACCTTGGTGACAGTCGGATCAAACAAGTACTTCGCTTACTGGCTAAAGGTCCTAACTTTTCCAACCGGGCTAATCCAGTTAACCCAGACTCAGTTGGACGGCACTGAGGTCCCCTACAATATAAATCCAGTAAACCTCACGCCGGTACCAGTAAAGGCACCAGCAGTTCCAGTAGTAGCCGGAAACTTAAACACTGGGCGTGTGTCAGTGCAGTGCCAATGTGAGGTCACTGGGATGGAAGTGGCAGAGGCAATAAATATACTACGTGATGGAAATCTTGGGTATGCAAAAGTATCCGAGTATGGATTTTACACAGGGGAAGATAGATCAGTGACCGGAGAGGACCACAATGGGCAAGACATTACGTACACAGAAGCAATCTACACTCAACTAGCTTCGCATCGATGTACTATTGGAACGGACTTCTCTGCTCCTGGAAGTAGCAGTATAGAATCTGTTATCTTTACTAATGGATCATTACTTATTGCGTAGAGTAATATTTACAAAAAAAATAGTTGCTCCTTAGGTTACTGATAGATGCTGTCTGAGACAGCATCTATCAGTAACCGACTTACATATTACATTCTTTTTATGAAGGGTCTTTCATCACCAAGGCCGAAGCAACAACTAAACCTTACGTTCTGGTCTGGAAATACTATATCCGCAATTGGCAATTTCTCTAGCAGCGATTTGCTAATAAGATAATCCGTCAGTAGATCCACTGCGCGAACTTTATTTCTTGGTACGATACGTCCAACGTAGTAACTAAGAGCATTAAAATCAGCAAAATGGTTCGTCACAATCACATGTTTTTGCTGACGCAGCACAGTCCTACTGCCCACTCCGTTAGTTAGAAAATTGGAGTGCGCTTTTTCTGCCATAATTCTATCATCTCCGGTAGCCTTAAAAGTATCCTCAATTAGCATACTGTAGTCTCGATTCATGATCTTACCGACTATATGCTGATTCCCAGATGCGTGTAGGCAATCCCCGATCCCCATTGGGTCAAACGGATCACAGATAATGCCAGCGCCATATTCGTCTTCGCAGGAGTAAGTAATCTTCCCGAAAATATTTTCCGCAATTTGATTGAGCAGCTCGTAGTACCCGCTATAAGTCTCAAATCTTGGAACTCCCGAATTGGATATGTTAACAACTTCTTCAAATTCAGTTATGTCATCGACGGAAAGTTCTGTAACTGGATCGTCAGAAAAGAAAACATACCGACGCAGAAATTCATTCAGTAGTTTTGTTAGATATGTAGATACTTCTTTTGTTACTCTCGGTGGTTGGTTTTCTAAGACCTTAAGTACGCTCTCATACTTATCCAAGATATTACCACTATCCACTTGCTCCGGATCACCACGGAGAATCTTTCCAATTTCTTCAAATAGTAGCTTTATCACCGACGCAGGAACATCTATGACATCCAAAGCCTTAAAACTATAGATATCAAACGTTTGCGATTGCTTTATCGGAGGTAATAGGCCCTCTCTGATATTACCAAACTCTCTGTAGTTGTTAAATCCCCGTTCAAAAGTAACTTCATTTACTGCCACCTCCCCATCAACGGAAGGAAACCTCTGATTCCGTATTGTCGCCACGGAATCAGTGATTCGATGTTTATCTGAAATCACATCTAGTAGCTCTGCTATGTCTGCCGGTTCTCCTGATACCTCACGATGCATATCTTCTCCTTCTGCTCGCTGCATACCAGCAGGCGTCTGCGCAGGATCGCCTGATGTATATGGAGATGGAGCATAGTTAGTAGGTGATTCATTACGGTTGAGCAAACTCGCCGGTGGTACCTGCTGCTGCCGCGGCATGTATGAACCGTGCATAGTTTGGGCAGGTCCATAGTTCACTTGAGCGGGATGCCCTTGCGGCTGGAATCCCTGATGGTTAAACCCGCTGAATCCTTGGTACGGCGACGTATTAGTTAGGGCTGGCAGTACACGGTTGGCGATAAAGTCTGCCATATAGTTTTCAAACTCCGTTTCCCTGAGCTGCACGGCCGGCAGTGACTGTATGAAAGCGTTTACATTTCTATTAAAATAGTCGGCAATTATGTGTTGCGGGATTTGACCAATCATCCCACGCGCCATCATTGTAGACAGTACACCAGGCAGGCACTTGTTTATCCATGTCTCCCAGGTATCGCCAACCGGCTGGTTATAAGCAGAATGCTGCAGTCCCATGCTCATAGTTGTTCTCCTGAATTAAAGTTATAAGTAACGTACCTCACTATAGTAATATATACTTGATTCACTAATGATCAGTCGTAAACATTCTTCAACTGCTCGCTCCATTCCGGCTCTATTATACTCCCAGTGTCATCTTCGACTTGCATGTATGGGTTAATGGTCCCAGTTTCACACGGTTTGCTGGTTGGTATAGTTAAGGAAGTTTCACAAACTAATTGACTATAATGAGCTTTTATCAATTCCATTGGTGGCTTTCTCCCAGCAGTCTTGGACTTGCCCCCCGGCTGTCCCTTCTTGCTGCCCATCTCCGATAATTCTAACGACTTAGTTCTCGTAGCACCTATACTGAGAAGCCAGTTATCATTATAAACAGTTGGGTTAATACTAAAAAGTCCTATGGATTTCCATTGGTGCAAGCCGGGAGATCGCATCAATCTACCGACAGTCTTCTGATTTAGTCCTACCTTTTTATTGTTATGTATATTGTAAGCCTCTGTAAATACAGTACGTACTAATCCCTGCATCAATATATCCAAAGTTTCTATCTTCTTATTGAATAGGTTATTGGGCTCATTGTTCATCCACTCATCTATACGATAAAATATTACATAAATGAGATCGTAAAGATCATTAATTTCTACGCCTATACCGCGACAAGCCCGCTTAGCTGGGGGATCCACCATTGTAGCATTGGTTACCAAGTGATCAATTGCTCTCCCCATCAAGAGTTTCCGGTTGCTGGAAGCTGCCGACGTATACTTACCAAGACAAAATTTAAAGTAATTGGCGTCCGGATCAAGTAGGTCTTCTGCTGTAACTCTTGGTTCGAACTTTATTATTTGCGTTAAAGATAGTAGCACCCTAAGTTTATATCGCTCCATCAAAATACTACCATGGACCCTAATAAACATATTGTCCTTTATCTTGATATACTCATAGTCGCCAGATTCTTCTTTAACACTCTCGGTGAGCATAAAATCATCCGTAGCGCCATCTGATCGATTGAATCGGTACCCATACTTCTCGAGCGCTCCGCAAAGACCCATAGTTATGAAATGGTATATACACAATGGGGTGGCATCTGGCTTATTGCCTGGCTTGGAAAACTGATGTATCCTAACCGTGATTAAATTCTCCCTGGCAATAAGCCAGATGCC